>Ga0307518_10000300_pt1 | contig 37548 bp, 19 predicted proteins | sample 25_EM_MG_FD_203889 | JGI IMG/M metagenome (GOLD analysis project Ga0307518, IMG submission 203889) | Populus trichocarpa ectomycorrhiza microbial communities from riparian zone in the Pacific Northwest, United States - 25_EM | ecosystem: Host-associated > Plants > Roots > Unclassified | place... | reverse complement strand
CCCCCCCCCGAGAAAATTTTCTTATGCCTATGGGGATCTTGTGATGTCAAGAAAATGTTTCATCACTCAGTTTGGAAAAATCAAATTTAAATTCATTGATTTAAAAGAATTAGAGCTTTGATGTCTGATTTTGAAGCTTACACAAATAATAAGTCCCTCTTTTTATTTCTTTTTGCTAATATCATGTACTAATTTGCATGGTCAAGGAAAAAACTCATGTCCTTTTTGTATTTTTTTTTTGCTCAACTTATTTTTTTTTTCAATTTGATCTTTTCACACTGTTTTTATTTAGGATTTGTCTTGGTAGTTTGTTTTGATTGTCTAGATATGGGATTCAACAATATCAAGAAAAAATTCTAGTGCTCAATTAATGCTCGGTTTTGTAAAATTAAATAAAATCTTATTGATGTTAAACAACCAAGGCTTAAGGGACCAAAATTAGAACTAAAATAAATATGGTAGCCTGAAGTCAATGGGCAAGACGACTTGGCTAACGCATGCTTCTCACGTGTGAGTGTGTGGTGGAGGTCTGCCATATTCTAGCGACGCTTGTGGCTTACTTTAGTGATCAAACTCCAACTTCTTTGAAGGTGTTAAAAGCAGCTTGGCGCGGTTGATCGATTGAGGTGGCACGTGCAAGTGGAGGGGTGGTTGTGAGGTCGTGATAGACTTTATCTTCTCCTTTTTTTTTTTCTCTCTTCTTTTTGAGATTTGCAATGACCTAGCCAGATTTGAAAGGTGTCCTATCATTTTGTTTTTATGTTAAATTTATGTCCTCTCCTCTCTTTTTTCTCTATCATTTTTTTATTGCTATTTTTTTCTTTGGGTACTTTTTTTAAAATTGAATATTATTTTTTTCAATTAATCCTTCGATATTTGGTTGATTATGAGTTAACCTCATAATATGTTCTCAATGTAGTAATCCTGGTCTCTTAACCTAAGTCATGAGTTTGAAAGGTTAAACCGGGTTGACATTAGTTTTTTTTTAGATCCTTTTTTTACACTAATAAGCTTTTTTCAATTTCATCCTTCACATTAGGTATGTTGAAAATTGAATTTTGTTATTTTCTTTATTTTTCTTTCTATGAGGTTATTACAGTCTCATGATCTGGGTCGTGGGTCTAATGGGGTAGCTTGGTTGACTCATATTTTTTTTTAAGATTAGATAATTTTTTTATCTCATCCTTCAATATTTGATTTTGTTTGAGATTTGGGCTTTATGATTTTTCTTGTTTTTTATTCTATTAAGTTATCCCATTTGCATGTTCGGCTCACGGGGTTTGGTAGACTTGCCCAGCTTTGCAGTGTTTTTTTTATTCTTTTTGTTGAATGCTTTTTATTTTTTATTTCATCCTTCTACATATGGATTGTTGGGGATTGAGCATCATAATTTTTTTCTATAAGGTTATCCTGAACTCACGACTCATGTGTCAAGTTTTTCATGCTAACTTGGGTTTGTCCCGAATGTTTTTTATATTGCCACTTAATTGTTTTTTCAATTTTGTTTTTTAAGCATTTGATTGTTTTGGAATTGAACTTTTAAGTTTTTTTTGGCAAGTGGTTTTTTTTTTATGCAAGTCATCGTGATCATTTAAAAAAAAAAACAAATGATCCATATATCATCATTACATATTTTGTTTTTTATGATATAACTAAATGAAATTATCCGATTGAACATAGCTAGGTCTATAACTCAAATCACAATTTTTTTTAACATGCCAGGAACACATGAATATTATTTTATTTTTTTACCTAAATGAAGTTTCTGACAAGGCCAGGTTCACCTATCTAGGATAAGCTATATGCACTCCTATATGCACTCGTCTCTTGATTTCTTATAGTAATGGTGTATTTGTATTCCGGTCAAAATATTATTTGTTTTTATTTAAAATTAATTTTTTAATATTTTTAAATCGTTTTAATATGTTGATATTAAAAATAAATTTTAAAAATAAAAAAAATATTTTAATATATTTTTAAATAAAAAATATTTTAAAATACAATCACCTCATCATTAAAGATGTAACCAAAAGTAGTTCACTGTATAAAGCGTTTGTACTATGCGTTGGGAGTTTACAAAACCCAAATGCTGGTTGACACCGATACTCTCCATGGCAACAAAAAGAGGATCACTCAAAAGTTTATATATATATATAAAAACATTTCACGCAGAAGAGCAAGGGAGCAGCCTCCTTTTTGGTAACTAGCAAGACTGGGGTCTGGCTTGAAAACAGCTGCTCTCCCTCTCCGCGTGGTCAACAAGCTTATCAGCAGGACCAATTATCATTGCAAAAAAAACTTTAGGTTTCATATATATATATATATATTAGAAAATGGCTTTTAGAAGTTTTGGCTATAGAAGTCGTGGTAGCAATAAATATTAGATCTAAGATTTGGAAGTGTATACCGACATGCAAATTCCAAGCATAGTCTATGAGAAATTGTTAACAATCAATTTAACCAGCTTAAATAAATATTTTTGACAATTCTTTTGGATAGATTAGCTCATCGTGACTACAGTACAGTGGTCTGGCCTGTCCTGCATAGGAATTACCTGATAATTCTGTGGGTCTATGAAGTTGGCATGGACATAAAATTATGAGAATATCCCTAGCAATTCTTATTTTAAGTACTGTTACTGCTAGAGAAGACAACTTTTTTTTGAATTTGAGAAAACTCCATTCTTTGAAAAGTGTATTTTATGGGCTCAGATGAACGAGTAGAATCCTAGTTATTTCAGGCTCTTACAAGAAAGTATGTCCTGACTCGAACTCAAAAGAGACAACGACTTGCATCTTTTTTTCTTTCAGAGTTATTATGCACAGTAGCTTCTTCTTTTTTTTGGTTGCCTATGCGCGCTACTGCTTTGCTTGTACAGAAAATCGAAAACAATTAGAGGTTGATATTAGATTATTTGCCTAATCTATTTAGATTTTGGCCTGTCAAAGTGATAGTTTACCAAACTAATAGTGAAGAAGGGTCCCACGTAACAGCTCCAACCTAAATTATTTAGTAGTTCATAAAGTATTAATGATGATAATATTATCTGGGACTGTTTTTTTTTTTTTTGGTTTTGGTTATGGGTACACAATAATTAATTGGTCAATATTTATGAATTTACACGCACGAACCGACTTTCACCTTTGTAATGTTTTAGGCTTCTTCTTCACGCACACCCATGAAGTTCCAACATTTTCATTTCGCGCATATGTATATATATATTTTCATTGTAGAACAGAAGTGGAGATTTGGTAAAAAATTACTATTCCAGGTCTACTCTAAATACTACTCACTGGATTATTGGCCTACGTAATGCTAGAGTTGTATCAATTTTTTTTAACATAAAAAAAATATTCAAGTGTTGATACATGTTTTCTAATATAAAAATAATTAATCATGAACTTAAAATATAATATAAATTAGATATATTTTTTTTTTAAATATTGACATGGTGACAAATTACATGATATTTTTCTTTCACATATTGAGATAATAACATATTGAATCGATTTGGGTTAACCTATGAAATCTGCAGCATGGATTATAAGATCGTGATAACCTTATAGAAAGCAAATCAAAATAAATTATAAGAGTCAATTCCTAATCAACCAAATGTTGAATGATAAGATTAGAAAAAAAATATTAAACGAAAAAAAGAAAAAAAAATTATCCGAGTCAACCTAGGTTAACCCGTCAAATCTGTGATCCAAGTTATGAGATTAGAATAACCTCATAAAAATCAAATAAAAAATAAGATTGGGTTGTTGGAGGTGAAATTGAAAAACAAATCATTTAGTAAAATATCCAAAAACATGAATCGAGATAACCTGTCAAATCAATAACTTGGGTCATGAGATTGGGATAACCCTATAGAAAAAAAAAACTACAGAGCCCAATTGAAAAAAATATTCAAATAAAAAAGGACCTAAGAAAATAAGCTGAGTCAACCCTGGTCAGTTTATCAAACCCATAACTTGAATTATGAGATTGAGATAACCTCATAAATTACAAAGCTCAATTTCTAATCAACCCAATATTGAAGGATGAAATAAAAAAAAATCAATTAGAAAAAAAAAACTTGAGTCAATCAAAGTTAACCTATTAAACATGCGACTTGGGTCATGAGATGAAGATAAATTAATAGGAAAAAAATTAAAAAAACATTATGAAGCTTCACTCCCAACAGATCTAATGTTGAAATCAATAAAAAAAACTAAATCCATAAGATCAATATACAACCCAACAAAACAAATTTAAAAAAAAATATAAAGTATAATTCACAAAACAATTTAATATTTAAAGATGAAATTAAAAAGAAACTAAAAAACTTAAATAATTAAAGCGTGAAATTAAAAAAATAAATATTATTCAAATAAATATTATTTTGTAAATACTACTACAATAATTTAGCTACACTTTTGAATATTTTGTTAATTTAGAAAAAACTTTAGAAACAAGTTTCATGAAAAAACTAGCTTTCATGTGTCACCAGTACCATCTTCTAACAACTCTAACTAATAACCACCCCAACTATCATCACTACCGCACAATGATGCCAGTGCCATTAGTAACCTGTCTCCCCATCACCACCAATATACCTGGTTTCCAGCATTAAAGGCCATGAAAGAACCTTAGTGTGAGATAGACAAATTCATTTCTGGGATTTTAAAAAGAAATTCTCCACGTATTCTAATAAAAATCCAAGCTACTTCTAAAAATAATTTCCAAAGTTTTTGTCGTGAAAGGCCCTGAGAAAATCATATGAATTTACCCATTTTAGTATGGGTCTTGAAATTATTACACATGTGGTTCCCAAAACTAACTTGTTATAAGCTTAGCTAAGTGTTTATGTATTCAATCATACAAACATATTGCAAACAAGGTTAAGGAAAGTTAAGTGTTAATCATTAACCCAAAACAAAACACAATATTATAAAGAATGTCTTCTATGCACTCACCGCAATTTGAAAATCTCCTAATTTTGTTAGTAGTGTGATTATTTACTTCCAATTTATAGTTAAGAATTTCATCCAATATTGGAAAGTATATGCGAATTTTCCCTTAATTTTATTTTTTTACAACCAATAAGCTAATGAATTATAATATATATTGTATTAAATAGATATTTTGATTTATATACAATCACTACAAGTCATACTAATTTAACTATATTCTACATCCTCACACCACCATTGACATAATTAACATGACAATCACCATCAAATTACCGATTTAATTTGTTGTGTCGACACTTCATCGTTCCCACCGTCACTAACTCATTACCATTACTTACATCATTATCTCTACTACTATCATTACTAAATGCACCACCACATCGTTGATTATCTTATTACTATCATTTAATGAACATCGGTGATAAATAATTTTTTCTTTCAAATATTATTGTTTTTAAAATAGTTAAACATTGAAAAACCACTTTTTTTTTTAGGGAAATATTCTCTAATAAAAATATTTTTTAGGTAAAAAATACATTAAATTTTAAGATTAATCATTTTCTTGTAAGAGAAATAGGAGTTTTGCAAGAGACAAACAATGACAAGAAGGATTGTATACATGATCATAATCTTTAGTAAATAAAGATATTACAAGGGCATTTATGATTGTTATAGTTGTGGTAATGATTGGGGTGTTGTTAAAGATAGAAGAGGGGTTTTAGAAGAGGGGTTTGAGATGTTGATAGAAATGACGAGGACAAAGAGAAGGTGGTGTTGGTGATAGTGGGATGGTGGGATGGTGGTGAGTCTAACGATTGTAGCAGGATTACGGTGGTAAAGTTGAAGAGGTAGTGGTGATGGTGATAGTGAATGTGATTGTTGAAATTATTAGATAATATCATGTATTGATCATTATGTATAATATATTTAATAAAATCTTATAGAATAAAAATATATTTTGACAACTAAAATAAATTTATTGATTGATCATAATATTTGATCAATTTTCAAACAGAATATTTTAATGAATTATTATACAAAACACTAAAACATGTAGTGTTTTTCTTATGAAAAAAACATGTGATACATTGTTCACACACTTACACATTACCGTGTATTAATTACGTATTTTTTTTTTTTTTATCATTTTGGTCATAAAACTCTTGATCTGGATGATTTGGTTCTGATTGAAGGTCAATTGGTTATGATTTCTTAGGCAAATGCAAAATTGAAAGAGAAAGGACAGGAGTAAAACATGCATTCAAAAGAGGTGGCGTCTTCAGAGTTTGCACAAAAAGTACACTTTCACCCTTAATCTTTATAACTAATACAATTTAGGTCCCTTTAAATGTTTACAATTCAATTTTAGTCCAAAAAATAATTTTTCTTATATTTTAGTCCTTTGTTAGAGAGAGATGAGAGAGAAAATCATCGTTGACACCAATTCTAGCAACCAAAATGGTCAATTTTGGTATCAACAGGCTTCATTTGGTAAAGGGAGTTCCACTTAGGTTTTTGTTTTACCTTAAAATTGCCTAAAAATATCCGAGCCATAATATAATTTAACATTTAAGAAGTAACCAAATATTTTAATGCTTTGAATGTTAATAAGATTTTTAATTATTTAAGATTATAGAACTTACATTCAACTGATGATATTTGCTTTGATTACAACCATGCACTGGAATTCCTTGACCAAAGAAAATGAACTGATATTTTTGGTGTTTTCAGGTTTTCTTGAAGATAAAAATTACAAGTTTACTGGATTATAAGCCTACTGATTACAAGCCTACTAATTATCTCCTACAAGTTATTTACCTACTAGTTGCTGCCTACTAGAGACATGTTTTGAAGTTTTTGCAAACTTGATTGAACTTGTATGTGGTTGTTGTTGATTTGTTGTTATGTTTGATTGTCTCCTAATTCCTACTTCATCCTTCTTTAAATAGAAAAAACTATAGAAAATCGTCTGGTAACCACCCATCTTCTTTGTTTTTCATGGTTTTAAGGATGCGCTACTTTAATTACTCCTCTCCATTAATCCACATACCATGTCAGTTTTTCTTTGACAAATCTAGACCATTTCTAGTCTGTATCCTAATCCTCCTTCCATTCGATCCAGACTTCACCATTTTCTTGTGTAATATTGGCTTAGCTTATAACCAAATCTTGTACTTTACAAACTTATTAAGTCTGGCTTATTATTAAGTTTGTCTTTCTTGTCTTTTAGCCTAGATTATCTCTTTATTAATTTTACTGTATAACAGTAAAAAAAACGAGTTAGAAAAGTCTATATATTCATTTTTTTATCAGAAAACAAAATATTCAACCCGCGACAAAGCACTAATCAAATACCTAATAAACACTTTAAATAAATGTCATACACCATAATCTAGTTACTGGAGATATTTTAGAGAGAGAGGGGGAGATTTTTTTTTTTTGATTAATGTGGGTGTCCGGATCAGTTTATGCGCATCTCGACTAATCTCACGGGCCCTGAAGTTAACGACCATGTAAAACTTCAGTGGTCCTGAAATTTATGAGACTCAAACATATAATTTTAAAAAAATAAATTTAGAGTTTAATCAATTGAGTTATACCCCTCATGATTGAGGATGAGGGGGAGATGTTCATGGTGACACCCAAATTAGAGGATTACTCTGGTAGTCTGATGTGATATGCAGCACTTACATTCTTGAAAATGGACTAATGGCACCATTAAGGGGACACAATAATATTTGTACGGACATGTGTACTAGGTTATAAGATCACTTCCAATAGAACATAAATTGTAAACGAAAGATTAAGATCTGACAAAACACAGCGACATGAACTAAGAAATTAGAGAATGAACAACAACAATAATCAAATATATATATATATATATATGTTGTAGATATCATGCAACAGGTTCTGTTTGAATTTTAAATCCATCTAAAGTCACAATCATTTATGATTACTTTTGCACTTCGATTCCAGTATCGAAACTTCCTTGGCATTATAACATTTTCTTAATCAAAATCATTAATACAGCAATACTACATAGTCCTAGCTAGAACATGATCTGCGCGCGCTAAATCCAACAGAAACTTGGCTTCAAAATTAAAGTTACTAGCTGATAATGCACTTGAAAAGGACATTGGAAGGTCCCAAGTTTGGTTGCACCCATAAATCCAGTTTTTCTTTCTTTTTCTTTTTTAAGAGGAAGCTACCCGTTTGGAGTTTAATGCCAAGCCCCCCCGTTTCGTATTGTGTTTTAGATGGGTCGGGTAAAAATTATTTATTTTTAAATTGTTTTGATATATTAATATTAAAAATAATTTTTTTAAAATTTTAATTTAATACATTTATACAAAAAAAAAAAAAAACTTTAAAAATCTATCACTATCACATTTCCAACCATATTTAAAAACAAACTATTATCATAAATAAAATAAACAAATAAATCTAAACTTTTAAATGTCCAAGTCAACAATCTACCTATATTTCTATTATTTAAAAAATCTAGAGGACAATAATTGGTAACGTTTTTAGGAATTGATATTTTCTGTTCAGTGAAGTGACATTGGAGGCTGCCTTAAAGGAAATTCTGTCAAGAAATTTATTTCTTTTGCTCCAATGTCAATCCTCTATTTGAATTATTGGGCTTTCAAATTGACCTGTTCTCCTAATTTTCACGAAGGAAGACATTCAATGCAACAGCAAGTACTGCATTATCAGTTTCTTCAATTCACATGGGACATAAGTATATATATTACCTTGGAGGTAGTAAATATTATCATCTGTATAGTAATTACCTTGCAGCTTTTTTCACTGGCTGCGCGCAGATCAGTTAATGTCAGCCTGAAGACATTCAATTGCAGAGTTATTGCTAAATTTGATATGGGGAATCATGGGATGACTGCTGGGTGTTCTTAGATCACGGTAGAAACAATATATTTTTTAAAAAATATATTAAAATAACATGCAAAATAATCTAAACATATAAAAAATTTGATTTTGTTTACAGCTACAAACAAGGCCTTGGAAATTTAATAACACGGCACAGATCCCCTTTGACATTATAATAAACCCTATAATAATTTCCCACTGAAACCACATATTGTTTACCTGACGAACATCTTGAACGTGTCTTGTTTGCACACCAGTCCTATTAACATCTCAAAGCTCATTCTTGACTATTATTGATTCTGATGGCGATAGAACTGCTTTCTGATCTAGATCAGGCCTGGCTACAACAACGAAAGGTTGTTGTTGAGAATTGATTAACTGGTCATGTACTGAAGACCTTTTCTTCTTTATTTATTAATTAAAGTTATTACCTCTTAAAAAATCTCTAGCTACACAGCTAGCTCTCAACCCCTTTATTTTATATTTCCAATAGAGGAATAATTTGGAGGCCCCCCCCTTCCCTCCCCCAGAGGGGCTGTTTGAAGAAGAACAGCGGGAAAATAGACAAGTGTTAGGAGCAGATACCAGAAAATTCTTCCATAACGAAGATATGTAGTTTGTTTTCAATAATTTTAGCCAAAAGAAGGAACAGTAAAAACAGGGAGAACCTATGGCTAGGCAGGGCCCATATATTTTGTCTACCTTGATGCAAATGCATGCACTTGGATTGATCCGCTATTGAATTTTGCTTTTTAATACCATATTCTAAATTTTTATACACACATATATACAATAATATATGTATTTAATACAGGATGGAAATTGGTATAATTAATATCCATAGGTACGTATATATTTGAAAATTGGAGGTGCTGTGGTGATTGGCTCTGTGTTCCCTGGTGATTCAATTGCTTTATCTTCATTCTCCGTCGTCCAACCACAAGAATTATACCCAAAAAAAGAAAATAAAAGTAAAGAAAGAAGAAGAAAAAACAAAAATGTGAAGAAGACAGAGATATTTATTATTGAATTGAACAAAAGGGACCACCCTCCACCCACATCCAGCTCTCATCATCATCATCGTCATCTTTTCTTTATAATTTTCATTTACCAAGTTTTTGGGTTTTGAAAGGAGGCGTCTCCTAGCTAGTTTTTCAGCTCTTTTGACACCCTTTGATGAAATCTCAATTATTATTGTTTTCTTTTCTTTCTTTTTATATATAACACACTTACTACATGCGTATAGATCCCCTCTCTCTCTCACACACATGCTCGAACACTAAAAAAGAAAGGAAAAAAAAAAAGGGTTCTTTGTGGCTCATCAAAGTTTGCCTGAGGCATCGAATGATTTGAAAAGGAAAGGTCAAATCACAGAAGCTCCCTGGTTTTGATCTATTCGCAGCAGGTACCTCACTCAAAAGCCATAAAAGAGAGAGAGAGAGAGGGAGGGAGGGAGAAGGTGTCCATAGAAGTATACTATAAGATATGGTCCTCATCAAAGTGCAGAACTGATAGATAACAACCTCTCATGATATATACTACACACTCCCACTACCAATCAAGAAAAACATGCTACTAGCGCATGAATTAACTAGTCAAAGTAATTTCCTTTCTAGCCTAATTTATTTATTTTTTTTTTTGAATTTTTTTGGTAATAAAATGGGGGGTTCAAAAATATTATTATGTGTGGATAATGAGTGAATAAAGAAGGGTATCTTTTTCCCAGCCTTTTTAACCCCATCTTTCTCTTGACATCTCTTTTTCCTTTTCAAAGGGGGAAGTTGCAGAGATTTGAGTCTGACAGAGGTCTTTCCTCTTAAGTAGTGAAGAGACTGTTCAATCCATAGATAGATCATACAAGAGACAGGTGGGTGTGTGCTCCTTTGTGTTTTTCATGTATACACACACACACACACACACACACGCACATATTTGTCCTCCCTTTCCTTTTCTTGTGTATTTTAGCCCCAACTGTTTATCGTTAGTTCTCTCTCCTTCTCTCACAATTCATGGGCTTCAAGTCATTGTAAGTGAAAAATTGTTCCTTCCCCTTGAAGTTCAGATGATCATGAAGCACGTGCACACTCAGATTTCCATTACAACAGGTTCCAATTATATAAAAACCTGAGACTATAATCAATTCTCGCCTCTCTCTCTCTCTCTCTTTCAATCTCTGCAGTCTGCACTATCCCCCCCCCCTCTCTCTCTCTCTCTGTCTCAATATCTATATATAAACAACACCTTTCCGTTTTCCACTCCTTACCCTTTTATTTTCTAACTCTTTCTTCTTCTAGATGTTGATACTCGAGCTCTATAGAAGATGAAAACATGTAAACATTAACGAACAATAATTCTTTTCAAATCTTGATTTGATCGCACTGTTCATAAATTAATTTGTATAATTTATGAACAAGAATTCTTCACTTAATTCAAAGCTTTCTGAATTCGTTCCTCATGCATCCTCTTCTTGATTCACAGGCTTCGAGTAACAAGAGGTCATCACTACACTTTCTGTGAAACTCCCATATATTTGATAAACACTTGGTCTTTGATGGGCTGATCAGAAATTCCACTCTCATAAAGAAGGTAAGTAACATAAAGAACTCATTGAATTATATACTGGGCACTACTGTGTCTGCATGTATGTAGAAAGATGAGGGGTAGTGTGTATTTATTTCTGTGTGTGTCTTTAGATTTGATATTTGGATGTGAAGGCTAATTAACTAACGTGGTCTCTTTTCAAGTGTAGATACAAAGACTGCACATAGTTTTTCGAGAAAACCAATCCGATGGCGACATACTTTCATGGGAATCCTGATTTCCAAGCAGCTGCAGCATCAGCAGAAGGTCTCCAAACTCTTGTTCTTATGAACCCTACTTATGTCCAATATTCCAACACCCCTCCACCACCACCTTCCAACAACTTTGTATTCCTCAACGCCGCTGCTTCTGCTGCTGCTTCCAACAGCCTCTCTCCTCAACCCCACCTCTCGGGCCACGCGCCACCCAACACCCAACAATTCGTTGGCATCCCTTTGGACCCTAACTCCCATGACGCTTCCACTTTGCATGGACTTATTCCGCGTATCCATTACAATCTTTACAATCCAATTGACCCTCCACCGACCGCGCGTGATACACCACGCGCTCAGCAAGGTCTGTCTTTGAGCCTCTCCTCACAAAAGCAAGGCTGTTTTGGATCGCAGGCTCAAACTGTATCTGGTGAAGATATAAGGGTGTCCGGTGGGTCGGTGTCATCAGGCTCGGGTGTGACAAATGGGGTTCTGGGTATGCAAGGGGTGTTGCTGAGCTCAAAGTACTTGAAGGCTGCTCAAGAGCTACTTGATGAGGTTGTTAGCGTGAATAATAATGATATTAAGAGTGAATTGTCAAAGAGGAGTAATGGGATTGGTAGTAACACTAGTAACAAAGTGGTTGGAGAATCATTAGCCGGAGAAGGGTCTGGTGGAGGAGAAGTAAGTGGGAAGCGTGGACCGGAGCTTTCCACTGCCGAGAGGCAGGAAATTCAGATGAAGAAGGCTAAACTTATCAGCATGCTTGATGAGGTACGCAGTTTATACGTGTAGATATATGTGTTGTTTTCAATTGGTGTGTTAACAATTTGTGTTGGCTAGGTTTTGATGAGTTAGTTTTGAAAATGAAGTTTACAGTTTCTTGGAATGTTCTTGATTGTGTCAAGTAAAATATTGGCTGAGATCAGTTGGATTAAAGTTAGGTCTCTATCACTGTACGAAACCCATCAAATGAAACTGAGTCCAAATCTCAGTCAGCTGGTGTTGTATTCAACTTGATAATATCTACCCTGTTATGAAAGCAGATACTTTTATTCATTCTTGTTTTTTATTATCTGCAGGTGGAGCAAAGGTACAGGCAGTATCATCACCAGATGCAGATTGTGATTTCCTCGTTTGAGCAAGCAGCAGGAATTGGTTCTGCTAAGACATATACAGCCCTTGCGCTGAAAACAATCTCCAAGCAGTTTAGGTGCTTGAAGGATGCAATAACAGGTCAAATTAAAGCTGCAAACAAAAGCTTAGGTGAAGAGGATTGCTTGGGAGGAAAGATTGAAGGTTCAAGGCTCAAATTTGTCGATCATCACCTTAGGCAACAGCGTGCACTTCAGCAGTTGGGAATGATCCAGCACAATGCTTGGAGACCACAGAGAGGATTGCCTGAAAGATCAGTTTCACTTCTCCGTGCTTGGCTCTTCGAACACTTTCTCCACCCGTAAGCATATTTTGCCCTTTCCTATTGATGACTAGTTTCATGTAGATAATCGTAGTTGTTTTACATGATCCAACAAAAATTCCTGAATTCTAGGTTTTGGTCCGTTTTTATTCATGTCTGATTTGTGAACCTTTCATGTTTCAGCTATCCCAAGGATTCAGACAAGCACATGCTCGCAAAACAAACAGGACTCACGAGGAGCCAGGTATGAACCATCTCCTGCATTTTTTAGCATTTCAATCGCAGCTGTGGAAATTCTTATATTCGAATCGCAGCTTTGGAAATTCTTATATTGTGTGTCTGCTACTGCACAGGTGTCTAATTGGTTCATAAACGCTCGAGTTCGACTTTGGAAGCCGATGGTAGAAGAAATGTACACGGAGGAAATTAAGGAACAAGAACAGGATGGATCAGAGGACAAAACAAGCAAGAGTGATCACAATGAAGATTCTGCTTCTCGGTCAGTTCTTCAAGAGAAAGGTTCGGCGAGCGAAAATCAAACTAGAAATTTCAAGTCCTTGGACAATTCACCAGATGCTCCTTCTGAGATCTCAATGCCGACAGCTTCAACATCTCCTGTTGGAGGAAATGTCCGAAACCAGTCTGGGTTTTCCTTTATAGGATCATCAGAATTAGAAGGGATCACACAAAGGAGCCCGAAGAAACGAAGAAGCAATGATTTCATACAGTCCTCAACTAGTGTGCCATCCATAAACATGGACATCAAGCCTGGTGAGGCAAATGATGAGCAGGTTTCTGTAAAATTCGGCAGTGAGAGGCAGAGTAGGGATGGCTACTCATTCATGGGAGGTCAAACCAACTTCATTGGAGGTTTTGGGCAATACCCAATTGGTGAAATTGGGAGGTTTGATGGCGAGCAGTTTACACCAAGGTTTTCTGGCAATGGTGTTTCTCTCTCTCTCGGGTTACCACATTGTGAAAACCTCTCCTTATCAGGCACTCACCAAACTTTTCTTCCTAACCAAAACATTCAACTGGGAAGAAGAGTAGAAATTGGTGAGCCAAATGAGTTTGGAGCCATAAACACATCCACGCCTCACTCTTCAACTGCATACGAGAGCATCGACATTCAGAACCGAAAGAGGTTTTTAGCACAACTGTTGCCAGACTTTGTGGCCTGATATATTAGGAAAAAGAGGTGGAGGCTTCAGGATCTCTTTTCACTATTTGTTGCTGTTCCATCTATAACTAGGGAACAATGAAAATGCATGGTAGTGTAAAGAAAGAAGAAAACTCACTTTAGTATAGGTCTACACTTTGAGTTCTTAGACAGCTTAGGATTTAAGATTATATAGTTGAGATTGTATATTATTTTTGTAAGTTTTGAATATGGATGATAGATGGCTTGGTGTCATAAGAGTTAGCTATTGGGGTATACCAATATAGTATATTGATTGTGAGCAATCCTGATGTCACTATGTATTTCATCAAATAAAGACAAGTATGTATGAACTGTGACGCTCAGTTGATCGCTAGCTACACACAGGATGTGAGATTTAAGAATGGGATGCTGCAGACATCAGTAGCGATATTTTTCCTTAAAATCAATAGGCTAACATCATCTAGAAACGATACAGTGGAAGAAAACCACTTTTATATCTACTTTTAGTGCTGTCAGGGGAGAGCTTTCTGGAGCATAAACATCATAGGTCTCATTCAAACAAAGTTTTCAAAGATAAGTCAGGAGTGGTTGCAGAATATGATTTTCTGATGCTGGGAATTTTGATAGCTAGATGAGGAACCCCAAAAGGCACTCTGCTAGAGAAAAGTCGGGATAAAAAAGTAGGTTGAAAAATAAAGTCAAAAGGAGCAAGAACACATGCAAAAATAACTGATCCAGACGGTCCAAAATCATATTACTCAATAGAAGAAGAAAAGTAACGAAACTATTGTTTATTAGGTAGATTTAGATAAGGCAATGGGGTATATTGCAGATTTGTCTTTGTTTACAAGGATTGCTTCTTTGCCAAGGATACTGAATCCTCAACTACTACCCATAATTGTCCAACACGGATGAGGTTTTCTCATATCACGAATTATATTCTTTTAGAAAGGTCGTTCCTTGCCCTGAACTACTGGGGGCAATAGGCGAATAGCCTAATTACTTGGTTATTATTTTTGTACGTACTCAACAAAAACCCTCAGAGAAATAATTCCAAATTTAAGGTTCGTCAAACTTCTTTCCATGGCAGAAGAGTTGGTGTTTTAAGAAGGAAAAACATGTAAATCAACGTAATGAAAGTGTTCTAAGATTGATAAAGCTTGAGTAAGGCCTTCAATTACAAAGTAATCTAGTAAATGATAAATAAACAGATGAAAATTGGCATGAGCAAAATTGGAACATCTGATAGAACAAGCCCCGAAGATTTTTGAAAGTTTAATTACAATAGAATTAGTGGTAGTCACAATTATAGATTACAGTCAAACAGAATCGGCCTAATGTAGAATGTAACTTCACACTTGGATGATAAGCTAAAATATAGGGCACCTAGTTTAGGGGTCTCTTTTCAGTGAAACTTTATAAATCATACCCTAATCTTTGCAAAGGATAGAAAAATGAATTCTTGAAAAATTTAAGTAATTAAGTGAAGTTATAAAATATAATTTATATTATTCTTTAATGTATTTTTTCGAGTAAAAAATATTGGATTTGAAAAACTTGTATGGACTCAAAATACTTTATACAATTAATTTTTTCAAATAAAAAAGAAATGATAAGATTTAAACTTGTAACTGTTTGATCAGTAAAACTTGATATTATATTAAAAAATCATCTTAACTTATATTAAAATTTTATGCTGTTAGATGAGATTTTAAAATTTTGATTTATATTATTATGTAATTAAGCGACATCATTAATCTAGGCCTAACAAAAAGATGAAAAACAAATTATCAAAGTGTGGCCTTGCCATGGCTACCCAGTGTGTCTTCTAACCTTCTGTTTGCAACCTTGGACCTGTAACACCACACCTCAATTGCCTCGGTGAAGTCTGGATAACGAATATGCTCATTTCCTAACCATTCAGTCAAAATCTCTGCCTGGTCTTCTGATGGCAGCGCAAGAACCATTGAAACAAATGTGGATCTAAGGAATTCCATAGCTCACTATCAATCGTAAGTTCTGGAGCATCCTCGGCATTAGTTGTGGCAGAATCAATTAATGCTTTGGTAACCATCACAAATGGATGCCAAACCTTCACCAAGTGAAGCCGTTTTGCAGTAGGAAGAATAACAATGCCATATCCTATTGCTTCTAAAACCTTTGCTGCCACCTCTACAACCTTCGACTTTGTCTCAATAATTTTGGCTTCTGAACTAGCTTGCTCAACTACCTGAACTAGCTTCAATTTATTGACAAATTCCTTCATGATTACCAACTTATTTAATATCTAGCAAGCCAATGACAAATCTGATAGATATGATTGAAAAGATTGCATTTTCTCTTTCTCATTAGCTGATTCCACAGGATCACATAACAAAGCTTCTAACATATTGTTAAATCTGGTGAACAGTCCCTTCACACATTCTTTTGCTTCAAATTTGACCTCCTCATCAACTGTCAATAGAGGGGCATCATCATCCTCAGTCAGCGTGTACACATGCTGCTCTTGTGCAGAAGTTTCAAGATCATTCATGGGTGAAGGAGATAATGAAATGGCAAATTTAATATCTGACAGCTGATGGATTGACTGGTTGGAAATGGGCCAGAATTGGTTGCGCTTTTGATCCCATGCGTGGTATGATTTTTAGGATCTCCTCCTCCTCAGCTTTTTCCCAGGGCATTGCTTGCATGTAGTTCACACAAGCAGTAACAATTTGAAAAAATCTACAGCCAGATGAAGAATGCCAAGGGCATTCTTCACACCATGCCACAAGCCTCCCAAGGAACCATCTATAACAACATAGAGAAGTTGAAGAAAATTGACATGGTGATCGAAGTCTGATTCTTGGCAGTAAACTTCAACACAGCTCCATGAGTCAATGATCTGGCAAGTAGGCCAGTTCTCAGAATGGCTGTCAGCATACCAAGATATTAGAATGACGCCAAAACCAATTATCTCGGTCTTCCTGTGTTTGGAATTGGACAACAACATCTCTGGTTGAGCAATCACCAATCCTACCTGGCTCTTTCATGTAAGTAAATATTGAATCAACAGAAATCATAAACAGAGTTAAGTTCATTGTACAACTAAAAGAATCAGAAATAGCTGAGGGAATGAAACATAGCCATGATAGAAACAAATCAATTACAGTCATTCAGCAGGATTACATGCATTATTGAACTATGGCAAGACAAATTCACGGAACCATACAACATCAGTGTGGTTCAATCAGATTGTCACTACAAGGAGGGATGGCGCACCTCTCAAAAGAAAATCACATAGCCTTGGATTTCACCTCTTATATATTCTCATTGCACTGAATTTCAACACTTGATGTCACAGACTTAATTGAACCAAACTGCTAGAATAGAACCTGAGTAGCTTAAAGGAATTGCAGATTGAAATGGTCTAAAACTTGATTAGTTGAGCTCTAAGAGCATCATTAACTAAGTTACATATATCAATCCTTTCAGTAAATAGAAAATGGTATAAATTAAACCCAAATAACAGAATGGCTCGGCTCTCTGAAACTTAAATTGATCCAAGATTCATTCAAACTTGAGACAAAAATATAAAAACATCATCTTTCCAAAGATAGACTTCGCAGCTCTAGTTTCATAGCTACTCGTTCTTCATCTAAAGAAATTGAAGATTAAAAAAGGCCCTGACATTCTATCAAAACAGGCTATTATAAAACAACCCCAAATATGAATTGGGCATACATTTTCACCCTCAACTTTCAAAATCACGTTTCAATTTATTTTTTCTAGCTACCCACTTGACCAAGTTTCTATCTTGTTCCCAGACTGACATCAACTATAAGCAAATTCTTGAGGTAATAATGAACAGAATTATTAGTGAGTGAAGAACCAGATATCAATGAACAAAATTACAAAGAAAAATAACAAGTTATCATAAAAAACTACACAACCTTTATTTTATTCCTCGTTTTCTTGATTTCGCATTCACAGATAACCTGGTAAAGCCTCTCTTACTCTGCTCACTCTGTCGAGGATACTTTGGTTTCTTTATTTGCAAGTAACAAAGTGAGTGCTTGGGAGTATAATACAGGATGCTTTTCTAAAAAAAAATTATTCTAAAATATATATAAACAAAAATTTAAACAAAAAATACAAATTTTAAAAAACTAAAACGTGTTCTCAAACAACCTCTCGAAGTCTAGTCCAGCCTAGAAAATCTATGAAGTATGGGCAAGCCATGAAAGCTCAATATTTAAATTCTTGCTGGGTAAAATAGAAACAGGTGGATCTAGACCAAGTATTTGGGCTTTCGGTTTGACTACTCTTGCATGAAAGAAGCTAATCCAACCGAAGTCTAGTCCACTTGGCGAGCCGCAAAGGTACTTGCTGCTCTTCTAGCGACATGCATATAGAAACGAGTCATTTACCCAGGTATTTCTATGGTATTTTCAAGTCTCAATTAAAGAATTTTAGAAAGGAAAGTGTCATGCTGTCAATGTAATTTTCCCAACAAATATTTCGGCAAAACAACTCATTCCTAGTGTTCATTGATTAGTTCTGTAAAATGTGTCAAATCGCATAATAAAAACTTCTTTAGAAATGTACAGATTGTGGTCACCACCTGAGTTTTGCCTTCAAAATTCTGGGGGATTTCTACGAGCAAGGTTTCGGAACTCATCATGTGATAGATAACAAACATAGCATGCCTTATGCTTATAATGTTGACGATTTTGAAGAAGCTTGCATCTTCCCTCCAGCAACACTCTTCTTCCTGGAAGATAGGAGTTGATAATATAAGGAATCCCTGTAAAAGATATCCTAAACACTTGCCAGCATCTAGAGTAACTAGTGACTATATGGGTTGGATTGATTTTTTTTATATATAAAAAAAAATTTAGAAGTTGCTAATATGTTCTTTAGCATGTAAAATTTTAAATTATATGAAGATTGATATGATATAACCTGGTAAATTTGATAGATTCAAATATAACCAAAATAACCAATAAAAATATAATTTGATTAAAAACAATAAAGACAACATCTTTCTTTTAAAATATTATAATGACAACATATATATAAATTGACTCAAATCAATTCGGGTTAACCTACCAAATCCATTACTCAGGTCATGAAACCCTAATAACCTTATAGAAAGCAATTCAAAAAAATATTAAACACAATTTTCAATCTATCTAATGTTGAAGGATGAAATTGACAAAAAACTCTGAGTCAACCTGACTAACCCGTAACCCTGTATATGAAACCATTATAATCTCATAGAAATCAAAATAAAAAAAAATATGAAGTTTAATTCTCAATCAATTCAATGTTGAAAAATAAATTTGAAAAAAATAATTAATTAAGAAAATAACACCAATCAATACGGTTAATCTGCAAAACTTGTGATCTAGATCATGAGACTAAGATAACTTTAATAAATATAAATTATAAAATCTAATACCCAATAAACCTAATGTTGAAGAATGAATTTGTTTTTATTTGAAATAATAAAAAAAATACTCAAAACATTTGAGGGCCAAATAATAAAAGTCTTTTTCCAGGACCAAATTGTTAAAGACCTTGGCATTTCACAATGAAATGCCAATGACTTATAATATAAACTATATAGATGGCAAGTACTATATAGCAGGTGGAGTTAATTTTTTGCCAATATAAAAAAGAAATTAAGTTTATGTGATATCAATGTTTTAAAAGGAGTAAGTAAAATCAATGAATTTGATAATTGAAAAAGATTGCAAGTGTTATTAGAGTAGTGACCTTAAAAGAAAAAAAAAACACCATAAAATGAGCATCTCATACTTATTCTCACACAATTAATTTAATTTAATTTAAAAATAAAATTTCGATTAAAAAAACTAGATTCAACAAAGGTAGAAAAAAATCTGAGTTAACTCTTGTTACTTTCAAAACCACAGAGAAATTTCATAGAAAACAAATAAAAAAATAATTAAATGTTGGTGGATGAAACAAAAAAAAAACTAAAAAAAAAAACCAAATAAGCCTGAGCGAATCTCGTAAACCGAGTTAATCTTTCAAACTCGTAACTTGTTAAATTGTAGACTTTGACTTAACTAAAAAGCTCAACACCCGCTCAATTAAAAGTCAAAAGATTAAATCAATAAATTTAATTTAATTTAATTTAATTAAAAATTATTTTTAAAAAAAACTAAATCTAACAAAGACTGAAAAAAAAAACCCTGAGGCAACCCTTGTTATTTAAAAAAGAAAGACAAATTCCATAAAAAGCGACAAAAAATAATATTATAGGATGAAATCATAAAAAAAAAGAGTTTAAAAAAAAAACATCAAGCAAGCTTCAATAAACCTTGTAAACTCATGTTAAACTTTTAAGCTCGCAATCAATTAAATTCTCAACCTAGACTCAATCTAGTAGCTCAACACTTGAAGAATTAAATTTGGTTGGAAGAAATCATTTAGTTTAATTTAATTTTAAAATAGAATTCCTTAAAAAAAAGCTAAATATAATAAAGATAAAAAGAAATTAAAGAACCCATACTATTTTCAAAACCACTAAAAAAATCTCATATAAAATGAATAGAAAAACAATAGAAAGCTTGAGGGTGAGGAAAAAAAAATTCAAGTCAACTTTGTAAACCAAAATTAATTTTTTAAATTCGTAATTAATTAAAATCCATACTCGAACTTAAATAAAAAACTAAACATGATTAAGTTCGCAAGTTTGGGCCTATAGATTTTTTCACAAACTGTAATGTATATGAGTTAGCTCTTGTGAGGCCCACCCTCTTAAAGTTATTGTCAAACTTATTTTATTTTATTTCTTAATCAAGATTCTTTATGGAAAAGGAGTAAATTGTTACGGAAAGACGTTTTCAAAATGCATAGCAGAAAAGTCTTGTTTTGAAGAAATAAAATGATGCAGAACAAGCATAAGTATTAATTTTTTTAATAAAAACATAAGCATTTAATTCACTTTTTTACATAATTGTAGTTGTTCTTATTAAATAGCCAAAAATGGGTTAAATAGTGGAAACTTCCATATATTCACATTGTTCTAGTTGATGGATTGCCCTAATTTTATCCTTTTTTAAAAAAAATTTATTTTTAGGGTTTTTTTAACAATCATTTTGGTTATTTTTAAACCGATTAAATCAACTTGATCATTTCAAGATAATTTCTACACAATTTAATTTTAAATCCGAATTATAAAAGGAGTCAGTACGAGAGGTTTTTCTTTTGAATTTCATCATTTGTTTCTTAATTTTATTTTTAGGTTTTTTTTTATCATTTAGTCAGTTGCTTTTAAATAAACTAAGTTGATTGAATTATATTGAGATAATTATTTAACTTTAAACTTGAATCAAACAAGAAGTTGAGTCGGGAGGTTTTTTTTGTTAACATCATCCCTATTTTTCTTAAATTTTATCATCATATTTTTTTTACTCATAGGACAGATTACTTTTAAATCAAGTAAATCAACTAAATTACTTTTAATCAACTCCTATACTATTTAATTTTAAACTCCACCATAGATTTAGTATTAATATGAAATAATTTTTTATAATCTCCGTATATTTGGTTATGTTAAAAACATAATTTGATTCGGCCGACAAGTATCGTGGGCCAGTTGGTAATTAAAGCTGTTGAAAGTGTTAAAAGGAGGTGGGGAAGGATGAGAGGATTAATAATTAAGCAGTGTCCCACTAGCAGAAAACAGACAAAACAGGAGGACTTGGACGCCGTGAGATTCAAAGTTTGTAAGAGATTCCACGACCAGCCGACGATTTAGGCCACACAAATCTGAGAGAGTAGAATCAATCAAGCACGGATTGACTTGTGGTATGAGCATATTCATGAAGTTTCTCTTCTGCCCAGAGCCGAAGAACCTTTAGAAAAGAAAAATGAACACGAATTACATAATACGGATATAATATGGGAGGATATAATAGGATTTCACGGTTAATAACATAGTTTATTCAAGTTATTATTATTATTTAATAAAAAAATAAAATAATTATTCAATCTATATAGGAAATTTGATTTGACTAGCCAATGGTTAATTTGAAAGTATACATACAATGATGAAAGCGTGGAACTTTAGAGACAAAAATCAAAGGATCAACATAATTAGGCATAAATACAAGAATTAAAGACAACAAATTAACTTTAAATGAAGAATTTTTCGGCAGACTTGAATTCTGAATAACTATGGAAAATCCCCCCTCGGTGTACGTAGTGGACCAACATTCTGATGAGCTTATACATGCATTTTAATCTGAAGACAATAAATGCATGCATCTAGAAGTTGACCATCTCTTTCTGAGCTACAATTAAAATGAACGTGTTGATTCATCAAAAGAATTCCAAAAAAAAAAAAAAGAAGAAGCAGTATTGAGAATATATATTTGATTAAGGATTCCTTATTTGTGACTCTAAGTTTGATTATTATTATTATTATTATTATTATTATTATTATTATTAATGTTGGTGTTCGAGTTAGTTTACGTATACCTCGACTAATCTTACAGATCCTGAAACTAACGAGCATGTAAGTCTCTAGTGGTTTTGAGAGGACTCAAACCCGTGATCATTTAAAAATAAACTCAATGCCTGACTAGTTGAATTACCTCTCAGGATTTATTATTATTTATTAGTATTAGTATTAGTTGCTTTAATTTGCATCTGTCCATTTCTAAGATAAAAAAATTATAATATGATGAAAATCTTAACATTACAATAGAAGATCGTCTTCGTCATGCATATGAGAATTAGGTAAATAATCTACGCTAGTGATGGCATAAAGTAGTGAATTCCTTCATCACGAAGATGAATTCGATGGATCAAGACCGGTGGTGGTGGCAAAGGTGAAGCAAGCTCCTCTAGGGTTTTAATTTTTTTAGACAATCGAAAGAATATATATTCACATTTACATCAATAATAAAATATTCTGAAATAAGTTTTTACACATCCTATAAAAAAATTAATTTTTTTATAGTCTGTCCATACTGTATTAATGATGTAATTATAAGAATATCTCGTAAATATCTTTTTTTAATATTTAAACTTTAAATAATAATTTAAAAAACAAATTTAGCTTAAATCTTCAAAGATAACGTATGAAATTAATCACAAATAACTTATAGCTTGGTTGCCGGAGACCCACCAGTTGAGAATGCTTTTTTGACTCAATAATGAGCCTTTCCATGACGTTTTGTCTCTTTGGAAATTTTGGCCTCTGAGCATTTCCATGTTAACTTTATAGGCATCACGATGACTATATCCAGATCGATTTTAATTTCTAAATAATGCATCTCTAGAACGAATGCGCAACTTTGGTGCTGTGGAATATGACCGGAGATTTTATTAATAAGCATCTCAGTTATATTAGATTTATGATTAAAATATTTAATTTTTATTTATCAAAAAGTTTTTTTTATAAAAAAATATTAACATTTTTTTTATAAAAAATTAGATAACTCTGAATAAAAAAATAAAAAAAGGAAAATTATTTTATTTAAATAAAAAAAACTAGAAAAAGCCCAACAAAACATATAGAAAAACCAAAATAGGCATAAAAATATAATCCTATAACTATTAATGATTTTCTAATAAAAACTACTAAAATTTTATATTTTATGGACGGATTATACTCTCAATAGTTAGACAATGATTCCATCAGCATGGTTTTTACCGACGGGCTCACAAATGGTTACTATTCATCAAAAAAACTTTCCTAGATAATTCTTATTTTGTAGGTCATTTCATCAGTAATGTAATCACCAATGAATTTATAGACACAAAAAGCACGCCAAACAAAAAACAATTATCCATTTTATTCTGTCAGTATTTTCATATGTGAATATGACATTTCACCGATAAAAAAGTTCATTTGTAATTCCATCGATCATTTTTTTAATATTACCAAATGTTTAATTTCATCGATGATTAAACGGTGGCAGTGGCATTTCCTATAATTCTATTTCAACTCTCTAGAATATACTGACGAACTTAATCCGTCGAGAAAACCATTGGTAAATTTAGTACAAAATAATTAAAACAAATTAAATAATTCAAAGAAGGTAAATTAAAATTGAAATAAAATATTTATTATATATTTAAAAATTTATCAGTTTAAATACAATTCATCTAGAATAGAGGGGCTGGAGGAGGAGGCGGGTCTCCTTCAGGATCGTAAGACCAATAAAGGGGAGCACATGTACTACTCATTTATGACTCGGCAGCAAGATGGGTCGTCTAAGCTTTAACTCGTTGGTTTAAAATTGCCTTAAACTCCGGTGTCTGAGTTCTCAAAATCGATTGCGAGCATCCAACAGTTGAAACACTTTGAGCCCTCTGTAAGTCCTCAGCCATAGTGTTTGAGATACTGTAAACCCGATTTCTATTAGGTTCACTGGACGATCCTGCCTCCAATCATAGTTTTGGATCGAGTTTCGGTTGGGTCGAAGATCGTCCATGTATCTCTTCTGCAACTGAGAGTTATACGTTTCCTTTAAAAAAAAAGTCAGCAAATTAAAAAAAAAAACTTCAGAAAAGAAATTGTTAAAGTCCAACATACCATGAAGTACTAATCTCAGCTATCCATAAGCTATTGCATCCCTTTTCAATAGTCATCATTTTGAACGTGAATTTCTACAAAAAGCTTCATTAACTTGGTTCGTGTCTAGGAACCGTAGCCTACAAAACAAAATTGTTGTTAGTTAAATATATTCATATAAAATAACAATTTTAAAAATGAAAGTAATAAAAAAAGAATTTTATCATCTGCTTCGCATGCAAAACGAATGGAATAGATATGTCTGTGTGCGTTGTAATAGAACTGTGAATCTACTTGTTCCAGTTCTTCGCACCAGATTATGACTTTCGCACGAAACGCTCGGACATCACGTGCTGAATATATTCTGCTAGTACAATCTCTACCAATATATCTACATTAATCCATCCAATTTTGTATGATTCAAGATGTGGTTTGAATGACAGTTTTAATTTATTAATGTTATGTTTTCCAATAATATTTTTCAAGCTATCACTATAAATAATTAAATAAAAAAAATTATTATTTATGGTGCATCATATACAAAACAACCTATTTTGCTTGAAATCCTTGAAAACCTTCAGTATTATTACCATCTTTCTAACCTCTTAGACCTTACCTTTGTCATTATAATTATATTAATCTTCCTCATCATCTCTGTTAGGCTTGTATCGCTTACCTATGCCTTTATAATGTTCTAGTTTATATTATCCCTCAATTATATTGATTGATTTTGTCTTCTACAATCATTAAAATAATGGCATGCCTCCTCATAATTGGTTTGGCATAGGGTCTTTTGTTTTCATCACTTCAGAATTCCTTCTTGAAGCTTTATCATTCTTAGTGTCATCTTGTCTAATAAGAGATTGCTATGATGTTTAAACTATGTTTTACTTATCAACATCATTGAATTTACTTACCTTATTGCTTGATCTCTAGAAAGGATGAAATTTTTCATCACTGCTAGCTTTTGTTTTAGTAGCACCTCAACCTTCATTGTCATATTATATGCCTTTGAAAGTGTACACAACATTTATACTCCAATTATCTCAGATTATTGGCTTTAATCATCTTAGAAATCTTGTAACCTACTAAACGTTTTATCTCATATAGTATGTTACGTTTTGCAAGCTCTTAAAACTCAGTAATATATTCATTGATGAATCTATTTTCTTGCAAATAGTATTGATACCGCTAAAATAAGTATTGTTCATAATTTGAAAGAAAAAACTTGTCATATAGTTTTTAGATGGTCTTCACTCCTACATCGCGGGGTTGGATGATGTTCTTACCATCTCTAACAACCAATTCTGATATCAATTGATGAAACATATAATGATAAATAGAAAATCAAGGTTTCTAAGCCCTAGGTTACAACCTTAAATTGTACAGGAAGTTTGTTTAATCTATTTTGAATTTTAATAATTCATAAAAATGACTTGAAAAATAACTCCCTAAATATTTATAATGTATGAATATTAAGCTAGCCTATATGAAAAAACAAATTAAAATAACATTGAAAATAATTATAAATTAAAAACAAATCGTGTTGCCCTAATTTGAGGGCCTTCTCCTAACCTCGAATGATTATAAAACTATGACTGTGGAATTTCCTAGAAAAATTTAAGCAAGATCAAAGCATCAAATCAAAAGTTATGGCTATTTTCATCAAACTAGATGAATGATGGATCTAGACTTCTTAATTATTAAGCTTTGCTTTATCTATGTGGTTTATAAATGCATCTACAAGTTATTTCACACCACATAAACCCAAATGTTCTTCCCCAACATTGTCTTCTTTTCAGAAATATAGAGATAATCCATTATCCTATATTTCCAACCATAAAACAACACAGGATCTGAAATATCTAAAGGTTAAAATGGTTATTATGGTTTTTCTTTTCAACACAAGAAATATTTTATACTCATGAATATACTCTAGCATTATATTTTTTGTTGATTTTAGAAATATCCTCTTAGTTATATATAAAACAAATTGACTCACTTTAGTTTATTTAATTGTTGTTGTTATTGTATAATAAAAAAGACATGTGTAGATTATGTTTCAAAGAGATCTCTAATAATAAAAGAGATATAATAAAAGAGATATATGTTGTTGTTGTATAATAAAAGAGACATGTCTTATTATTGGAGATCTCTTCTCCAATGAAGAGACGAGAAACAATTTCTTTTGGTTGTTGCATAGTAGTAACAAACATTGTTTTTTAGTTCTTACTAGTTTTTTGCTCATTTGATGTTGCAGTAAATTCTTTAAAACTGATTTTTATTTAGATAGGTTGAAGTATTGGAAATAGATATTTGCAAAAAAGATAATAATTTAATTTTTTTAAAAAAATATTTTATAGGTGAATCTTAATTTTCTTATTATTGTATTTTGTTTTTTTCAAAAACATGTCTTTTTACTAGAAGCATTATTTTTAAATAAAAAACTAAAGGCATCAAAATAACTATTCATAAAAATTTGAATTATAAAGGAAAAAATATATCTCTTCAATCAAAAATCTCTTTTCTTTTCATTTATTTCTTATATGTTTTGAAAAAAATATAATTTTTTTATGAGAATCATTGATTTTTTAAATAGAAACTTATCATGATATGAAAAACAACCTTCAATAAAAAAAGCATAAAAATTCATGAGTTGGTATAAATTACACGTGATAAGAGAAAAAAATAAAAAAAGTAATTAATTTGATAAAATTATATAAAAACAATTATAATTTAATATTCATAAGCATATTGTTTTTATAAATCTTGCAAATAGTTTCATATATAATAATTTCTCTTTTTTCTTTTCAAGCAAATTTCTCTCTAATCTCTAAACACACAAATGTCAAGTAACAAACAAAATGAAGTTTAGGTCCTAAACATAAAATTCACAATCAGTTCAAATATGTAGAAATTTGAGACTTTAGGTTATAAACTGTAGTTTTTAACAATAAATATGAAATGCCTTTTCTTTCTTTTTTTGGTTAGTTTTTTTCCTTATTCTTTCAATTTTTTCCCAACAATAAATTAAGATTCTTTTTATAAAACTGATGTTTGATTCACATATCAAACACTACAACATTTACTAGTTTTATCAACGGACATTATTCGTCGGTAAAAATTTTACTGACTAATCACAGACGGAATACGTCTGTCGGAATAACGTTCATCGGTAATTCCATTTCTATCGCTAATTCAGTTTGTAAAAAAAATAAAAACAAATGGTTTTACTAACGGAAAATGCGTGGAAAAAAAAAACATTCCCACTGGAAATATACCAACAGATTCATTCCACCTGTAGTTCCATCGGTAAAATTAGCGCGGAATAAAGATGTCGGTGATTGTGGCATATGCAATAGATATTTTGCAACTCTATGTGAAATACTAATTAACAAACTTATTCCGTTTGTAGAGACATTGGTGATTGTGACATATGCAGTAAATATTTTGCAACTCTCTGTAAAATACCGACGACATAATGTCGTCTGCAAATCCGTCAGTGATGGTTTAAAAATATTTTTAAAAAATAAAACTGTGTAGAATAAATAATATAAAATTGCATAGAATAATAGTAAAAAAAACCAATTAAGCAAATAAAATTGTATAAAATATTAAAAATAAAATTACATAATATTCATCCAAATATTCATTACAATTTTAGAGTGTTTTTTTTTTAAAATTGAACCAGATCAATGGCGGAGCTGGAGGTGGAGGAGGAGGCTAGTCGTTCCAGGGACCAAACGGTCAAAAAGAAGGTGCACATGTACCACCATCTATGATCTTATGTCCATAAAAATCTAGTGGAGTTGTTCATAATTCGCTGAGAGTTGCTTATGTTGCTGGGTGAGATAAGTCGTGTGTTATTTCAAGGCCACGATCTCCTCATACTGGGTGCTCGATACTGATTGGAAGATCCCAACGGTTGAGACAATATGGGTTGCCCGCAAGTTATCGGTCGTAGTGTTGGAGAGTCCGTACACCCGATTTTTATCGGGTCCACCAAACGATCTTGCCTCCATCCACAAATTCCAATCGAAATCCGAGTGGGTCGAAGGATGGTCCTCGTATCTCTTCCTCAACCAGTTATTATATGTCTCCTGAAAATTAAAAAAGAAATCATCATATTCAAATTAAAAAAGAAATCATCATATTCAACGAATCATGAATTTGCCGGTTCCAATTGTCGGTACTGGACTGTGAGCGTCGTGTGAACCGCTTAGACATCATGTGATAGATATATTACGGCCATATATCCTCCGGGATGTATGACGACCTGAAATCTTTCCAAACTGCCACGTCATTCCAGCATTATAGGCTGATATCTCTGGCGTATTTTTTTGCTTTTTTTGCACTTTATACAAAAAATCACGCAACCTCCTTCCATAATGACAAACAAGATTTTAAAACATAGTTTTTTTAAAAAACAAATATCGTATTGTTTTCGATGTTACCTAGTTGTTGCGTGATTTTTTGACACCCTTCTCACAACATTGTCATGCACACTATCCCACTCAAATTTGTGTTATGTATAAATAATTTATTTAAAATAAAACTAATAATTTATTAAAAATAAATAAAATTAGAAGTTAACACCAACCTCAAATCTTCAAAACCATACATCGATATTAGGTCTCCAATCAGGATATCTGGAAACCTGACTTCATTGAAATAATAGAATCTCCATCGATGATTTAAACACCTATGTTATTACTTGGGCGACCTCAATGTTTGTGAACCTTAAAATAAATAAAATTAATGAAATATTAATTAGTTGTTCACAAATTATGTTATAAGTAAAAAAAAAAAACTAAAACAAACTTACATTGAAAGGTTGTCCTTCCATTGTGCCTCGTACTTGAGGGTGATTTGACCCCACTGTGAAGGCACACCGCCTCTACGCCGTGAAACCGCGCAGGAAAAGACAGCATCGCGAGTCAGCGTAGGTGCCTCTTCTTGATCGGCACCTAAGGACAAGTCATCCTCGCTGCTAGAAGAACTAGTTGCAACCATATGCTGACGACGTGCTGTTGATTTCATTCTATACATCTAAACAAATTGAACGAAGAATTACATAATCAAATTCGATTATTTAAAACAATTCGGCAGCACCTCCCCTATACTGGAGACTACTTAAATTTTTCAAACCTGCAAATATTGACAATATATATGCCACAAACTAGTTGATTTTATTTTATTTACATCTAAAATTTCATATTTTTCAATTTCATCTCATTTTCAAAATGATAATAAAATGTTTCTAACCATAAAATAAAGAAAAAAAATCATATATATAACCGATAATTTATTATGATTCGTGTAGTCATTTCATAATAGTTCATCAGAATCTTTCAACATATCAAATAACTCGGCCGCATCTGCAGTATGTTCTTCTTCTATAATTATTGAACATTGACTGATATTACCTTGATTCATTCTCGTTGCATTCATAACCATATTCCTGTAAGGATTACTGTTGTCATTTACAACTCTATGCACGTTACTAGCACTAGAAGTTAACCCAACCATCCCTTCTACCATGCTCTCATTACGAACAAATAGTTCTCCATATGCATACCAACACAGATAATCCTCTATGAATCCCTTGTGTAAAAGATGCATCGTTATAATATCTGGATGCAGATACTTTTTTATTTTTACACTTTCTGCATGGACACTTAATACCGTCTCCACTAAAATTTCTCGGAATAGATGTTGCAAAATTAATAAAACCTTGAACCCCATTACAATAATCCATCCTCCGCAATTATTGTGGTGAATCTCAATACATCCATGAACGACCATCCATGATTTCTATCGAACCTCTATAAAATAATGATGACAACATGTATTAAGTAACTATGTTAAGTAAATAAATTTGCAAAAATATTGGTTTAGCTCAAGATTATCCAACAAACTAATTAAAACTTCTCTTAAATATTCATTATCAATTATCAACGTCCATACAAATTTACAGAAATTACAACTCCGCAAATTGATAAAATTAAAACAGACTTGTTAAACAAGCTATTATTTATTTCATCATAACACATATAATTTGGTAATTCGACATAAGTTTCTACAATTTACAAACAAATATAATTTTATAAAATCTAAAACAAACCATAACAAGCACAAAATTATACATTCATACTACAAGTTTGTTTGAGAAAAAACAATAAAACATGTACATATACTAACAAAATACATATACTAAAAAAAAACATTAAATAATAATAAAATTAACATTTTAATGTTAAAATTTTAAAAAAATAGATTTACTTACAAAAAATAACAAAATCTACAATAAATCAGAACACAGATGTTGTGACTATAAAGGTTAAAGAAGAATGACTTGTGTTGAGAAGATGGGGATAGTTTAGGGGGGGTGAGTGTTTGCAGCTGGGGGGTGGGGCAGTTTCTTTAGATGCAGGGGTGGGGTGGGGGAAGAAAAAGGATAAATACGGGAGGGGAGAGGAGAGTCGGCAGTAAGGTGATATATTAACTTTTATCGATGAAATCATCGACAAAAATATTATGTTGGTGATTACATCAGCGATTCTTTCGGTGAAGGGGTCACGTTATTGTACGAAGATCCCGGTTTGATTCCTTCAGTAATTCTGTCGGTAAAATCGTCCACAAAAACTTTCATGTCATCAACCTGTTTTTTTTTTCAAAATTCTAAATAGTCCATCAGTAATTCTGTCGGTATATACCAACAGAATTGTTTTGTCGGTAAATACCGATAGCATTACCAAGGGATTTACATCCCTTGGCAAATATCACCGCAAATTCCCGACAAAAAAATTCTGTCAGTAAATCTATTGGTTTTAGTTGAATTTCTGGCAGCTAAACACTCCAAAAGACCTTGTAAGTGCAATATAATGCAAATAAAAATGAATTAGAGCATATAAATTGATATAAACATCAAGGGCAATGATGAAATAGCAGCAACAACAAAAAATTCAAGGAACAACAAAAAGAAATTAAAAGACATAGGATAAATAGCGCAATTGATTAAAGACAGAACCAAGGCGAGTCCCTTTTTTTTTTTTAATTTTAATAACAAATAAACTCACAAGTTTTCCCTCGTGCATAGTTAGGGACAACAGGTTTCCATTCTGTGGTTAATTCCATCTGTTCAAAAACAATTTTACTGCATCGTCAGCAACAACAAGGGGAGTGTTAAGTGGAAATCTAAAAAAATAAAAGTATTATTTTAGCTCTTTCATTCTTATTTTACACTTATTTTTCTATACCATTGATTTTTTAAATGATTTTTTCCATTAAAATATACATAATAAAAAAAAACCATATTTATTCAATTCAAAATACTATTTTATATTCGCATCTCCCCGTGGAGAAGCTCTAATAGTTTTGAGTGTATAATAAAAAGGGATAATTTTGTATTGTTGTAAAATTGGCGGTTACGTGCGAACTTGAATACAGATAAAACCTACAACTTTTTCTTTCTTTGACCACCGAACGCCTCCGTAGAATGTACTAATCAAAATTCCCCATGAAAATATGACCAGTAAGAGAGACGACCAATCCCCACACTCTCTCTCTCTCCCTCTCTCTCTCTCTTAAATTGTTTTCAATAATTTAGCTCGGCGCTTTCTCTTACCAATCCATAGACAAAAAAATTTGTCATTTCCACATTTGATCATTTATCATCAATCTCTCCGTTTTGCAGCCCCCTAGCTAGCTAATCTTCACTAATAATCTGTTTCTTTACACACACACAAACATATATTTTACTTTTGGTGGCACTTTCAGTATCATTTCATGGATGATATTGAAGTTCCAAGATTTTTTATCTGCCCAATCTATCTCCAAATCATGAAAGACCCAGTTACAACCATAACTGGCATCACATATGATCGAGAAAGCATCGAGCGTTGGCTATTCACTAGTGAAAACACTACATGTCCAGTTACCAAACAGTCCTTGCCAAAGGACTCAGATTTAACCCCTAACCACACCTTACGCAGATTAATCCAAGCTTGGTGCACTGAGAATGCATCACATGGTGTTGATCGAATCCCCACCCCTAAGCCCTGCCTTGACAAAGCCTATGTCCTTAAACTCATAAAAAACCTTTCCCATCATAAGTTGCAAATCGAAGCTCTTACACAAATGGAAGTACTTGCAGCGGAGAATGAAAGGAACAGGAAGTGCATGGTTGATGCTGGCTTGCCCAAGGCCTTGTTAGTGTTCATCGTATCGTGTTTCGAGAATGGTCAAGTTTCTGGTATTCAAGAAGCTCTCAGTATATTACGTTTAATTAAAATTCCCCGAAGTGAATCGAGGGTGTTTCTTTGTGAAAATGGTAAGATTATCGAATCCTTGACGTGGCTTTTAGGGTACAAAATGGATAATTATGCCACTGTTAAATCCCATGCAGTTTCAGTGTTGAGAATACTCCTTGAAGATGCGAGTTCTAGTGTGCTAAAGAGGCTTAAACCTGAATTCTTTGAGAGGATTGTTGGTGTTTTGAGAGAGAAAATCACCCAGCAAGGTATTAAAGATGCCTTGGAAGTGCTGTTAGATGCTTGCCCTTGGGCAGGAAATCGGAAAATGATGGTTGAATCTGGTGCAGTTTTTGAGCTCATAGAGCTTGAATTGGGATCTCCTGAAAGGAGAACCACAGAGCTCAATTTGGGTGTATTGTTTCATTTATGTTGTTGTGCTGAGGGAAGAGCACAATTCCTAAGTCATGGAGGCAGCATTGCTGTGGTTGCAAAGAGAATCTTAAGGGTGTCCCCAGAAGTCAATGATCGGGCCATTCTGATCCTTTCATTGATATGCAAATTCTCAGGAACAAGCATGGTGATCCAAGAAATGGTGGATGTTAAAGCTGTGCCAAAGCTGTTTATGTTGCTTCAAGCTGATTGTGCACCATATTTGAAGGACAAAGCTAGGGAAATCCTTAGATCACATTTCGATGAGTGGAAGAACTTTCCTTGCATTTTTTCTTCCCTCTCAAGTCTTGAGTACAAGGTATCTAGGTGATTTCGAGTTCTGCATAGCCTTCTCCTTCCAATCCATTTCTTATTATTAATTAGTATAGCAACACAAATGTGAATCCCATTAATGAAAATGCTAGAACATAGCTACGAGGCCATATTTAGTATTCAAGAAAACTTAATTTCCATGTGATACACACAGGCACAGCTTCCAAGTGATTTCTCTTATAGTTTTACTTGATGGTTTTCAAGGGGTTTAAAGACATACACAATCTCTATACATAAGTGATGGCAATAGCCCCGGTATACGCGCTTCGATGTAAGGCAAGACTAAAAAATCTGTAACTCGGTTTATCAACTCGATTAATTTGTTTAAAAAAATTGGTTTTATTTTAGTTATGATATCATCAATTTTTGAAAAAACAATTGATCAGTCTAATCTAGAAAAAATATTTTTTTTAAAAAAATTAAAATACATATTCTAATTCACATCGACGGTAAAATAAAAAAGTAAAAACTAATCTAAAAACTAATCATATTCAACATGAGTTAGACGTAATTTCAATAATTAAAACCGAGTTAACTTGAAATATTCTACAAGATCCACAATCAAGATTATAATATTAGAATAATTAAATAAAAAAATTATAATTTTTTTTAAAAAAACCAATTAACCCCCATTAATTTTTTTTTCAAGTTGGCATGATGCATTTAAATCCAAAAAACATCCAATAACATGCACTAAATTACACATCCAAACATAAAACAGATGAATGCATTTGCAACTCAATGATATTCTTTCTAGGAGATGAAACAAGATTGCGTCCGAGATGATGCCATTCCCCGTCTAAAGGCTGACCACTGGTTGTTAATTGTGTATTTACGTCATGATATGCAGCCTGCAATATTGAGATAAATACATATAAATTAAAGTTAATACATATGCAGTTGTGATAGAATAGCCCAAATTTCAAGATGCTCATAATTAATATCGACAGGTTGGAAATAATTACTTCTCCTCCAGTACCATTTTGTTTGTCATCATTCAATATTCAACTATATATTAATTAGAATTTAATTTATTATTTTATGTTCTAAAAATTATATATGCCTTTTGAAAAGGATGTGTATATATATATATATGGAAATAATTGGACTTGTAATAAATGAAATGATGGAAGAAAGAATGGGAAATCTTTTTATTTTCAAGTGTTTCGTTTAGAAAATGAACACGGCATTAGACAGATAAAGGAGGTAGAATAGTTCTTTTCTTATTTCATGAATCTGTCGTTCCGAATAGGATAGGCAAACAAAGGTAAACTATACTTCTCTACTGAGTCGACGCTAGATTCACCCGGCTAACTGATTTAGGAAAAAGTCATTTTATAATTGTCTCAGCATCTAAGTCACCTCATCAATTATTTTGATTTAAAAAAAAAAATTAAAGTCAACTAAACCATATCAACACACTAACATGTTTTTTTATTTCAACTTAAAACTTAGATTTAAATTAGATTTTGAACTGTGTTTAACAATTCTTCAGAAGAAGTTAGGTTTAATAATTATAATCCTTAAAATATTTACTTGTTGGGTTAAAAAGTAAAAGAGTAGATAAATTGGTTAGTTATTGGATTTATTTTTTAATAATTACGAGTTCGAGTTTTTTTAAAATTATTAAAAATTTATATAATTATTAAATTTAAAACTCATATAATTAATTAAAATAGTTACAAGCTCACCTCCACATTGTGAATGAAAATATATTGCCTTCCAATTGGATCCTGCAGGCTGGCTTGCAGGCTGGCTTGGTGCAGTTTGTCATGGTTTAGGCGGGGACTTCCATTACTACTTGGATAGAAGCAAGTGAAGTATATCAACAGCCGACATGTCGATCCACAATCGTCTTGTCTAATTATTTAATTTTCTTCCTTACTTTTCTCATTTTGTTGCGGGAATGAAGAAAATTTTGAGTTCAATATATAATTTTCAACCCGAAATCAGAATATTCAAAGTAAATTGTTTAAAATAAAGATAAAGATGGAAAAAAAGTACTCACCACAAAAATTTTATAATAATAGAAATTTTAACTAATTTCCAGATAATTTTTTATATATAAAAAGCTGGTTATGTTAAAAAATATTTAGTCTCTCTAAAACATCATATCTAAAATAAAATATATTATTACTTATTTTATGATACAAATATCTATTGTGCTTTTATTAAAAATTTGATTAAACTAGTATAAATACATGTTTGATAAAGGACTAGTAAGATCTAAAATAGTGATTAATCTCCACAACTATCAGTGTTGGATTTTTATATTATTTACTTTCAATATTATTTTGTAAAATTGAATTTTGTAATTTTTTATTTAATAAAAAATTGTAATGGCTACTTAGCAAGAGGATATATATATGATGATGTATTAAAATTGAGGTATTTGGGTGTTTTCCTACGTACAGCTATACTATATTAATGTATTTTGAGAGTTTTTATAAATAGTAAATTTCGTTTTTTTGTTGTTGTTGTATATGGAATGTTCTGCGGTCCAATAATTAATGGCATGGTGGAGTACTAAAGTGAAATAATTATCATAATTTTAGTAAACAACACTGAATCCATGTTGATTTCTAATAGAAAAAATATCTAGCAATGAGTGATATACTTCTTTCAGTTAATAATTTTTTATTTTAATTTTTTAGTTTAACGTGGGTGTTCGGGTCAGCTTGCGCGCACCTCGACTAATCTCACGGGCCCTGAAGTTAACGACCATATAAGCCTCCAGCGGCCATCATATGAGCAACCACAAGGCTCGAACCTGAGACCACAGAAGGAGCAAACCTCTTGATCTCATGTTCTTACCACTGGACCACCACCTAGATGGTTCTTTTAGTTAATAATTAATTATTGCATGGATCTTTCGTGACCTCTTTCTATGCATATATGTTTTTCTTTTTACCAAAATAAAAGACAAATTGTTAATGTTTTTATTTTATTTAACATGAGATAAATAAAATATAAATTAACTATTATTCTTTTATATATATATATATCACACTCACTGCTCCGCTATTATAATAATAATTTTATTATTTATTTTTATATAATAGGCTCCACTATTATAATAATAATTATCACAGCAGAAGATGGTCCACCACCGCGTTCACACGTAACCTCCAGAGTTGGATATGGCATATATATATTTCCTAGATTAAAAGTTTGTAATAAATCGAATCATGATCAGATGAATCCCCTCCTTCCTCAGGGTCGGAGTCAAACAGCAAGTGGAGCCTATCAATGTTGAATCTTCAAATTTTGAAGAGAGCACCTACAGAAATATTTTGAATTTTTCCAAATATATTAATCTCTTATTTGTCAATGCGGTACTTCTTTTTCCCCAGTATTTTTAATAATATATTTATTTAAAACAAATTACATTGATATTCTTTCAGTGTGTTTTGTGATATATACGGGTATAAAAAATAAAAACAAATCTTAAAAAATAATTTCATATATATTTTCAAGTGAAACAACACTTTAAAAAAATATTATTACATTATAGTACCAAACACACACTAAACAAAAATATATTTTTAATTAAATTCATTCAAAAATAATTGATGCATAAACTAACTTAAAAATATTGTTTCTGTATATAGATGTTTGTCCTTATTAAATTAAGCTACTATAAGAAAAAGATAATATTTTTACGTACATAATATATATATACCTCCAAATAATATATATATATATATATATATATATATATATATATATATATATATATATTATCAATAAAAAAATAATATATATTTTTTAAATTTT
>Ga0307518_10000299_pt1 | contig 37576 bp, 56 predicted proteins | sample 25_EM_MG_FD_203889 | JGI IMG/M metagenome (GOLD analysis project Ga0307518, IMG submission 203889) | Populus trichocarpa ectomycorrhiza microbial communities from riparian zone in the Pacific Northwest, United States - 25_EM | ecosystem: Host-associated > Plants > Roots > Unclassified | place... | reverse complement strand
TCTCCCCCTCCTCAGCACATCCTCTCTGGACACCGCGGAGGTAAACCACCACTCGCACATTTCGTAGTCCTTTGTTGGTGTTGTGTTTGGGTTATTGTTCCGACCCAAATCCACACTTTGACTCACACCGATCCCACTGGATTGTCTCCAGATGGTGTTTTGAGCCGCCAAATCACAAGAGTTGAAGTTCCTGTTGAATGGCAAGTCAGTAGGGGCCAACAACAAGGTAAACGTCTCGAACGTACCTCTGATGGATGCTCAGGCCATCCGTTCGCTCCACCATCGCCGTATCCGGTTCCTATCCCCGCTCCAGCGGTGAGAAGGTCTTCCCACGCTCGCAGAGCGCCGATCCGCGACGACAACTCACGTTTCTTCGTCAACGCCTATGAGAGGACTACCCTAAAAGAGGAGATTCAATTTAACGACGAAAGGACGGACAACTTACCTCATTGCATTGAGGGTGTTGACGAAGGAGGAGAGACAGAGGCATGCGCAGATATGGTGGACTGTGACAAGTCACACTGTGATGTGCTCACGCAAAGTGCTCGCTGCGCTGCCACCGCAATGCCTCTAGACAGCGAACCACTCACCTACAGCGACGCTGTCGGTCGTCCAGACACTGATCTATGGCTGGGAGCGATGGCGATCGAACTGAATACGTTCAAGGAGATCGGCCTGTACCAGGAAGTCAAAGCACCGCCCGATCGCAAGATAATCGATTCAAAATGGGTTTTTAAAATCAAGCACGGGCCAAACAGTGAAATTGACAAGTACAAGGCTCGTCTCATTGCGAAGGGGTACACGCAAATCGAAGGGCTCGATTATATGGACATGTTTGCTCCCGTTACGAAGTTCACAACCATTTGCTCACTTCTCGCACTTGCAGCTCAACATGATCTTGAAGTCCATCAAATAGACGTCAAAGCGGCTTTCCTCAATGGTGAATTGGACGAGGAGATTTATCTCCGTCCACCGCCTGGTTTCCGCAATGACCCAAAGGTCGTCTGGCATCTGCTCTGCACCCTATATGGTCTCAAACAGGCCTCAAAGGCATGGTATGACACGCTGCGCAAGACATTCGAGTCCCTTGGATTCACGTGCAGCAATGCAGACCATAGTCTATTCTACAAGGACGAGGACAGCGATCTACTGATCGTCGCCGTCTATGTGGATGATAAACTGATTTTTTCAAAGAATCTCGACACCATCAAACACCTGAAATTGCAGCTGTCCAAACACTTTGAAATAACGGATCTGGGCGAAGCCCACTGGATCCTAGGTATGGAGGTTGTTTGCAACCGCCAACAAGGGATCATTTCTCTGTCCCAACACCGCTACATCGAGACGATCCTAGATCGTTTCGGCTTAAAGGATGGACAATCCGTCTCCACCCCACTTGAGACCAACGCAAAGCTCGTCAAAATTGATGTCCCCGAAGTCGACGCTAAGACGTATCAAAGCGCGCTCGGTGGACTCATGTACACCATGCTGGCGACCCGCCCAGACCTGGCATATGCAGTGGGTGCGTTGAGCAAACACACAGCTTGCCCTGGACAGGCACATTTTGCAGCTTTAAAACGAGTTTACCGCTATTTACGTGGCACGACAGACACCCGTCTCATTTACAGGAAGACGTCGGAAATGTCCCTACTGGGCTACATCGACGCGGACTGGGCTGGCGATGTCAATGACTGCCGCTCAATTTCTGGCTACACTTTTGTTACAGCCGGAGCTGCTATCAGCTGGTTGTCGAAGAAGCAACCATCTGTCGCTCTCTCGAGTACGGAAGCTGAATATATGGCTGCTGCTGCCGCCGCGAAGGAAGCCACCTGGCTAAAGCTATTATTTTCGGAGATTGAGCCATCACTCTCGTGCACGCCCGTCAAGCTATTAATTGACAATCAGTTGGCGATGTCTCTTGCCAAGAATGCCACTTTCCATGATCAGACGAAGCACATTGCAATTCATCATCATTACATCAGGGAGAAGGTAGACAAGGGAGAAATCGTTCTGGAGTACCTTCCAACTGCGGAACAGGTTGCCGATGTACTCACGAAACCTCTCAGTCGAGAGAAACACATTTGTTTTATAGAAGGTATGGGTTTGATTATTTAAAAGGACTATCTCGTCGAGTGGGTGTGTTGAAATTCCCGGTCCCTACAGTACCATTTTCCTTTATACTTGTTGAAAGACCTACTTCGTCACTACCATTCTCTAGGCTTACATGTTAGTTTCCTTATTTGTGCGATGAGTATCCTTACGTAAGCACAGAGGATTTTTCATCCGCTCAAGGACTCTTTTCACCTCAGTGTTCCAAACCAGACACTGAGGTAAGACATCTAGTCACACTTTCATTTACTTAGTACTAACTTACTTAGTTTGCCTCTGAGCTAGGTCAGTTACATATATAGTGTTCCAAACCAGACACTGAGTTTGCCTCTGAGCTAGTTCCCTGTGCACGAGCCATCTAACAAAAATACTTAGTATGGACACGCCAAGCATTCCTTACATAATCACGGTCGTTCTTTATAGGATGTTTTCTTTTGTTTCATACCTCAGTCTCTGTCTGCACAGAAGTACTGAGGTAAGGCTACTCTACACATTCATTTACTATGATACTGACCTATGTAGTCATTTGTGACTCTTGTCTAGGTTAGTTAAATGTAGTCTCTGTCTGCACAGAAGTACTGAGTCATTTGTGACTCTTGTCTAGTGTTGAGCTGCACCAGTTCACCTCACAAAAGCTCTGCACGGAAGGATTGCAACATGGTAGGGGCATAGCAGGTGACAGGGGCAGGAACATTAGAGCAAGAATGAGTGGGAGCTGTAGGCACCTTTCCTCTGTTGCGCTCCTCGAGTGCTTTTCCAACTTCTTTCAAGGCTTTATAGAATGCGTCGAAGTCCCGAGTTCGATGGAGACGATATGTATCCATGGTGGCATAGATGATTGTCTGGTTAGCATTCGTCTTCAACAGATCAATCAGATGGTCGCATCAGGAAATTGGTGAGGGAAAGATAATCCATTATAACCACCGGAGGGGGTTGACACTGGATGATATTCCTAGATAAACCATTATCTGTTATTGTCAAACCCCCTCTGGTGATTATAATGCATTATCCTTCCCTCACCAATTTCCTGATGCCAGGAGTATCTTTTGTTATAGTCCCATATCCAGCCTCAGCCATAATCTGTGACCAAATAATAAGGAACTGGCTGGTGAGGGTAGAACCTTGTTTAAGCTGACGAAGTCGAGCCTGAGCATTGCCAGTGATGTTGATAGGGGCATAGGCATCCTTAAGCGCATAGACGAAGCTCCTCCACGAGAATTTCGTCATATCCTGTAAGCTCTTGTTCAACTCCTTTGTACACCATGCACCAGCCCATGCGGCAGCTGGACCTTCATTCATAAATTGGCAAGTGACGAGAACCCTCTTCTTGTCACATCAGGAAACCTACATGTTGCTTAATTGAACTTTATTGTGGCTTAATTGCTTAGCCACTCATGCCAAGATGCTAAGTTGTGTGAAGCTAAAAAGGCTTACTTAGTTCACTTGGTCTGAGATTGCACCAAGCACTTAAGTCGAGCAAAGGAACCCAAGTGTGATTATATTGGTCCAAGTTGTACACATAGTAGTAAGTAAATAAGAGCATGAAAAAAGACGAAGGGCGCTGTCCTCTTGAAGGAGAACGAGTGCCGCAAATGGGTGATGAACTTGTCACGGGCACAATATTTCGTGTGGTAGGGACATGCGCGAGAACGTACATGAGCTTGACCGTCGAGCCAGACGAAGCCAGCTGCAGTTGCCACAAAACAAATGCTAGTATCGATCAGGGCTTTTATTGCACGTTGGAAGCTGGAGCCTGGATAAGGTATCCAGGGGTGAGAGGCGTTGTGTAGTGTACAATGGATGGGCTGGTTGGATAGGCCCACGTACCAGAGCCATTATATGGAGGGATAAGGCTGTGGGTTTTCTTGTCCATTAAATAGCGATCATGTGTCACAGGCCAGGTCAGCGACGGCGCTGTATACAATATCAGTGACGAGTGCATATGTACAGATTTACCACACACTGGGGAGATGAAGGGTGCTTGAACAGCGCGTTCTGACAACTTCGAGTACCCTGGCGATGACAAAGCTGATGCAACCTTGGCCAGAAGGTTGTCCTTGATGCCAGCTGGTGTGGGGGTGATGCAGATGAGGCGGGTGGTGATGTAGAGTACATGGGCAAGGGATATTTGACGGCGACTGCTGAATATGATATCAGTGCCCAAGTACCTGCTGAGCATAGAATCAACAGGGAATTCTGCCACTCACCAACCAAGTTTTGTCATCTCTCCTCGATCATTTAGTGCTCCAAGCGCATAGAGCAATTCAAGTGCACGGATCGGTGTTTCCCCCGGTAGAGGATCCATGAAGTTGTTAATCCCCAGTGATTTCAGGACGAGGGCAGTCATGCCAAGATTTGTGTCCCGAATCTCGGGGACAGTGTTCTCCTCAAGTTCGTTCGCCGGGTGGTGATGTAGAGTATATGGGCGAGGGATATTTGATGGCGACTGCTGTATACGATATCAGTGCCCGCTGAGCATAGAATCAACAGGGAATTCTGCCACTCACCGACCAAGCTTTGTCATCTCTCCTCGATCATTGGTGCTCCAAGCGCATAGAGCAATTCAAGTGCACAGATCAGTGTTTCTCCGGTAGAGGATCCATGAAGTTGTTAATCCCCAGTGATTTCAGGACAAGGGCAGTCATGCCAAGATTTGTGTCCCGAATCTTGGGGACAGTGTTCTCCTCAAGTTCATTTGCATATGCCCACTTCGTATACAGCCGGAATGCTTTCCCAGGCAGGCCCCACGCGACTTGCACAACCAGCTCGTTGATTTGCTGAGGCCCAAGAGCACTGGGCTAAAGCAAGTCAGAGAGCGATCATCTCTCCCATAAATATAGTCACTTACTGGAACAACCACAAGAGAGCTCATACCCATCCTCGGATTGTAAGCATTCTGTTTCACGAAACCAGGGTTAATGACAAACAGAGCAGTTTCTTGGAGACTCTCGTGTGCAGCCTCAATTTCGTCTTGACCCTGACACAATGCATGAGAATATTGTAAAAAAAAACCTCACAGTTAGGAAGACAAGGAGGTCACCTTTAGGCTGGGTCGTATGAATTTGGAAAACAGTGGTTATAGAGGCATGGAGGTAGTTAGCCTCCAGCTGCGGCGTATAATGGATATCAATTGGGTATCGTTGACCAGAAACTGACCAGATAATTAGTAGAATGCAGATGAGAAGAAAGGGGCGACATATCATAAAAGACAGGCGCACCATCAAAGCCATTAGATATGAATGGGAGAGATAAGACTGTGTGCATTGTCTTGTCCATTAAATAGCGATCATTGGCGACGGCGCTGTATACGATATCAGTGGCAAGTGAGTACATGTGTACAGAATTATCACACCGCTGAGACGAAGGCAAAAATCTTGCTTTTGCTTAGTGGCTCTTGAATGGCGCATTCTGGCAACTTCGAGTACCCTGGCGATGACGAAGCCGACACAATCTTGGCCAGGTCCTTGATGCCAGCTGGTGTAGGGGTGACGCAGATGAGGCGGGACATTTGACAGCGACCACTGTATACAATTGCAGAATTACCACATCACTGGGGAGACGAAGGCAAACGTACCCCGGCAATGACGAAGCGGACACAATCTTGGCCAGAAGGTCCTCAATGCCAGCTGGTGTGGGGGGTGACGCAGATGAGGTGGGTGACACAGATGAGGCGGGTGATGATGTAGAATGTGTTGGCGAGGGATGTTTGACGGCAATGGGTTGATGCCACAACTATGGGCAAACGGTATAGCGGTGGGTGGTAGGGTCGACTTCTTCATTGGCGGAAGGAAATAGGTGGGTTAAGGGCTGGCACCAGTGAGGCTCTTTAGATTAAAATGACAGCTCAAACGCATGATGGTCCACAAAGTGATTGATATAGAAACCGCAGTAGGTGTCCAAGGAGTTATGAAAGGTGATGAATGGCGGAACACGCTCCCGACCAAAAATTGGAATTAAATGAGCGGCCCGGACAATGGTGTCGATGTGAATGACAGCGAGGTCGCGAGTTCTGTTGGCCAAGGATGGTTTCACCATCCACATCCCAGTTAGTTCATCAGGATCTTCTGCAACGTAGTCAAACCAATGTATAAGGGCACAGGGATAAGATAACCCGTCTGTGCACGGTAGCACGAAAAGACAGAGAACCCGTGCAACATGCATACCCAGCATACCTTCACGCCCATCATCTGTATTCACGAATACCGTGTCATAGCGTTCTGGGCCGTGGTACCAAGAAGGCGTTGCTCTGATCTGTTCGCGGCGCGTGCAGCCAATCCCACATGGATTGCTTGGGGAAACGAAGGTTGCACTAGCAGAATGAGAAACTCGTACTCGGCCAGTGGACGTCGTCAGGTGCTGGAGGCCAGTGTTAGCATTGAGCTGGTGAGACAAAAAATCCCGAATAAGATCAGGCAACGCTGGTATGCCAAGTTCGTCTGCAAGCGCAAGGATTTTTGTAGCACGGTTTCGTGCTGCTCTAATTAGCACCAAAGCATGTAATAAAGCACAGGGACTTGACATACCAGGAGTTCCTAGTTTAACTGTAGAATGAATAATTCCCAACCTCGCGTCAATGACACCAGCATCGTTGGTGTCATCGAACTGGTCGCCCTCTGGCTCAGCCTCTTGGTAGGCATGAGCAGAATCAATTCCACGGCCACCTGTGAAGTTGAATCAGTTCAATAGTAATGACATGTCAATGACACGTCAACGTTACATAGATGCTGGATGTGACTTGATGCGACCGAAACCTTGAGCATTCCACGCTTTTCAAAATCAATCGCTGCTGCCGCAAGTTTGTCCAAACGTTGATTCGTCAACAGCATTTGACCGAGCGCCTTAAATTTACTGGAGCGCCTCCATGGTTCTTTCACCACCTTGATATGTTTGGACTCCGTAATTGACGTGCAAAGACCATTCGGGGCACCAAATAGCCTGATGAGCGCCTCATAGTGAACAAGGGAATGTTGACGGGGAAGCGAAAATCCATCTGGATGGACACCTAGCGTGCGGAATATTTCGCGATACCGATGGAATCGTGTGAGTGCGCACTGAAGTTCTGTTAACGTTTGGTCAGTGATGACATCCCGGCAAACAAGGTAACAAAACTCTAAAAATGCCCGAAAAGTACGAACAACATCACAGGGGACGTGCCCCTCAATGGCCGGCAGGTAAACCTTCATAAGCGCCTTTGAGTCATCACCTGTCCATTGCGAGAATCCCCGCCCCTCAGGGAAATGGCGCAGACCTGAAAATGGTGGAATAACTGAAATACTATCACCCAAGGATTAGTAAATGCTTGACTCTGAGTGAAGCAACACCCTACTGTTGATCAATATCAGTTAAAATAGCCTTCGCGCCGGCCTTCCCATGCTCCTGCTCGAGGTACTTTGTGACCCATTCAACCAAATGGTCCTTGAAGGCACCTTTGATTAACTGGTGTAGGATGTCAGGTGCCAATAGTAAATAAATGCTGGCACGGGGAAACTCGTCAGTAAATGGCTGTGAATGAATGAGTTGTCATCAATTTGATATAGTAAAGTTCGTACTGTAACTTCTGCATCCAAGCCCCATTCATCCCATAGTTCAACAAATGAAAATGCCTCTTTTAGCGCATCGGCGAGTGCACGGGAACGGGGTGCGCCACCTTCATCCAAATTGTTCGGGAATGCCATACATCTGAAGTGGGCCATCAGGTGTGCATGAGTGAGTTCAATCTATATCTACTTACCGGCCACACCAGTTCTGTACAATACAGGCAAGTAGAACTTGTTCGGGGTAGTCAGCGATATAAGGTCCAATGCCATAGATGGCACGACGAAAATGGCCATCTGGACAACGGAGAACTTCTGGCGTTGTCATGCCATGTTTGAGCGGCCGAAGAATTCGGGCAAGTGCTGTATGAAAGATTTGTTTCTTGAACTTGCGGAAGCTGACATCATCGGAGCATTTTTTGGCCGCTTGAGGCAGATTAGTAGGTGCAAGGGAGATGATTGAAGATAAATGTACCTTTTGGAATAGGTAAGAATGCCAGTAGAACAACGGCATTACGGTGTGCGCGCCGGACGTGATTGTGAACATTGCCAACAGAAAGGTACACAGGCCAGTAATCATTCTGGCCTGTAGCGACCAACACAGTTGTTTTGTCGCTTCCAAGGATGATGGGAACAAACGTTGCACCCTCGGCCTGTGCGTCCTGTGAGATTTCATCCTGAAAAGATGGTTAGTTATTAGAGTGCCCATTAGCAATAAGGTAACTCATACGCACAGCCTGATCCCAAGCCCAATCGCCTGACATAAAATCTTTATACCTTCGTGAGCCGTCTTCGGAAAACTCACGGTAGGGCATGTAATCAATTTCTCCATCGAAATCGGCATTGGAAAAGATGTTCTTGATCACAGCTCGAGGGTCCCGATACCAGACATCATGTGTCTTATCCATCCACGAGGGCACGTCCACCGATGGCTTGTCACCACTGTACCCAAGTCCGAAACTCTTCCATGGAGCGTCGCCTATTGGGGTTGCATCAATAGTTGTATAGAGGTCCTTGTGGCCAGCAAATGGCGGACTATCTTCGTAGGCTGCAAGAGACACACCCCATAAGTGAAGTAAATGGTCAATGTTACCTGCTGACATCTGCACGTCAGAAAAAAGCAGCTGTGCAGTCTCAAATTCCAGGCGGTTTCGGTATGGTGTCCAATCTTCTGGACCTTGGGGAGTATGGGGCAGAGGCGGCGAGTCTTGAGGAATATCCATGCCATTCTCACTACAAATCCTTCCTGCACAATATAAATCAGCGAGTACACGAGTAGAAATGAAGCTAACCTGTCAGCTTCTCATGGCAGTCCCTTAAAACGTCTGGGGGAGGTTGCTGCTGTTGAGTGTCATCATGGGATTCATTAAAGTCGTGGTTATGGATAGTGCGAAGGTGTGCCTTGAGGCCACGAAGTGACTTGAATGAATGACGGCAGCTAGAAAATCGGCATGGAATCCGATGGGCAGTGTATGCTCGTCGCATTTCAGTGGTACTCGAGAGAAAATGGGTACTTCAATATCAACGCGGTTAGAGAAATTATTGGCTAAGTTGTGACAGCCTGAGGGTGGGAAGACTTGTTCTCGGTTGTGGGCCAGAAGACACACAAAACCTAAAATACTCCCTTCGTCCATCTGTACCGTTGGACTAAATGTCGCGTCCTGTCACCCGTGCCAAGAACTCCAATCAACATCCTGGCCAAATTGTCCTTGACACAATCCAGAAGCACCGTACCTCGGAGCAAAAGCGTCAAGACGACACTCGGAAAGAGCGGGAGAAACATGAACAACAAAGTGTTCAAGCTCATACCATAAAACGGGTCGCTGAAATCATTAGTGAAGGAACCCAGGCAGAGAAGGATTTACTGACAGCACGCCATCAGCCAAAGCCTCGCAAGGCACCGCTGTCACAAAGGCTGGCTGTAGTAACACATGGTGAGTGATCATGTCACGAAGTTGACTGGTAGAACTTACCAGACTCATTTTCCAGGTGTTGACGGGCAACTTGAAGAGCCTGTTGACGATATTGAAGGTACCGAGCAAGAGGAGTACGTTGAAGATAATGCAGAAGCCTGTGATGAAGCTGTCAAGGGGAAGAAGCGACGTGCACAGAAAATGATGACACGCGACCTTGTTGATGCAGCCCAAAATGCCTCCTTGCAACAATGCCCTGGGAACAGCACGTCAGTTGTACCATTTCCCATCACTATTCCCAAAAATGCTCCTACTCACTGAAACCGTTCTTTTTTACTGGGACTTCTTCAATACACAACCTAGCTCTGCGAAGAACAACATCACGGGCGTCAGAAAAGTCAAGGACTGGAAGGAGAAATATGGAAGTACTAAGGTTGCTCATACCACAAGAGTCGCTTCCTGCTGTAGGGGGTGAGTCCCTTGAAGGCGCGAAAATGGGTGTCCGCCCAAGGAGACCTGGTCTGGCTTGACTAGGAGAGCTAAGGAGAATAGAGCGCAGGAGCGCGCTCGGAGGTTCTGGGAGTCGAGAGCAGAGTAGGGGTGAGGAGTGCAGCGAAAATGCGCAGGGAGTGCGCAACTAGGGAACAGGGAGGTTGCCTGGAGCGTGTAGACACGCGCTAGGGAGAGCTGGGAGTAGCAGGAACCACTGGAAATCGTCGGAGGACTGAACAGGGTCGTCTAGGGTCGTCAGAAAACGAAGAGAGAGCAGCAGGACACGAGAGAAAACGATAGGGAACAGCGGAAACGACAGGACTTGCACTTAGACACTCAGATGGGGGCGGAAAGAAACTTCTTATTTTTGTGAGGACTAGGGCTATATACTGAAGCCTAATCCAGGGGGAAGGGTGCAAGCGACCCGAAGAGAAGGAGAGAGGATGACAGCGCTAAGAGGGAACATAATACTAACATAATGACAGCTGTCAGGGATGCTAAAGCAAGAGGAAGGGCTCAGGGACACAAAGGCAGAAGCTAAAGTGACAGGGAGAGAAGCGGAGAGCAAACCCTATGTAGTGCGACCCTATGTAGCGCGACCCTATGCATCGCGACCTGATGCAATGTGACCCTATGGAGCAAGACCCTAGCAGGGAGAGTGACACAACCTGATGCGACGCGACCCGATGCGATGTGACCCTACGCAGTGAGACCCTATGCAGTGAGACCCTACACAGGAGAGTGACACGACCTGATGCGACGCGACCCGATGCAATGCGACCCGATGCGATGTGACCCTACACAGTGAGACCCTATGCAGTGAGACCCTACACAGGAGAGTGACCCGACCTGATGCAGTGTGACCTGATGCGATGTAGTAGTGCGGCTCGATGCTACTCCGAGTGACTGAGACACTCAGGAAGGGATAGGGATGAGCTACACATGCAGGACCTTCGCAGGACCCTATTGGATGTACCAAGCTGCGCATCGGAGAGGTCTCGTGCGGGTTGGGTGCGGGTGGCTGTGCTGAGTAGCACGAGCTAGTCCAAACAGACCCGAAGCTATTCTGAGTGATCGCGACGCTCACAGGAAGAGGTAGGGAATAGCTACTCATGCAGGACCTTCGCAGGACCCTATTGGGTGTACCAAGCTGCGCATCGGAGAGCTCTCATGCGGGTTGGGTGCGGGTGGCTGTGCTGAGTAGCGCGAGCTAGTCCAAACAGACCCGAAGCTATTCCGAGTGATCGCAACGCTCGCAGGAAGAGGTAGGGAATAGCTACTCATGCAGGACCTTCGCAGGACCCTATCGGGTGTACCAAGCTGCGCATCGGAGAGCTCTCATGCGGGTTGGGTGCAGGTGGCTGTGCTGAGTAGCGCGAGCTAGTCCAAACAGACCCAAAGCTATTCTGAGTGATCGCGACGCTCGCAGGAAGAGGTAGGGAATAGCTACTCATGCAGGACCTTCGCGGGACCCTATCGGGTGTACCAAGCTGTGCATCGGAGAGCTCTCGTGCGGGTTGGGTGCGGGTGGCTGTGCTGAGTAGCGCAAACGAGCTCAGGTGAACACTGATCGGTATATGCACACCTAGAGACGCGTGCGTCTCTACACCGCGCTTCTTCGCTTTCAAACCCAACATCCCATAGGCTCAAGGGGAGTGCTAAGTCTACTCACTCCAGTGCCACTCAGCCACCACCCACACCCGCAAGTGTCAGCAGCATAGTTATACCTACTTCGTATCTGGATGAAGACGACGACTCAGCAAAATTAGAAAATTTTACACAGGACAACATTGGCAAGAGAAGAAATACTGGTACTGGGGTAAGTCGTCTCCATGAACATTGCCATTTCCTGCGTTGTGACCAAGTTGAATAGGTATCTGTCGAAGTCGTTTATGACTCACCCTCCCCTTCCATCACCCCCCCTCCCCCATCTCAACCACGCACGGTGATCCACAAGCCAGCGGCACTGGGAAAGCCTCTGAAGAGTGAAGCATCATTATACTATGACCAGATCAGCTCGGATTTTGGGGTGATTGAAGTGGATGATCAAGATGAGCCATAGGCACCTCGGAGAGGAAGTAAACGACCTCCGCTCTCCCAGGTATCCCACACCTACTATATCGGGTTGAATGACTTAACTTACACTTGATAGGCCGATATGGAAGACACTCAATCAACCTGTGCTCCCCCATCGAAACACACCAAAACAAAGGAAGAAGACGAAGTTGTGGAACTTCCCAACCAACAAAGGACCGGCACCAGCAGCAAGTTCACTAATCGCGATCTTCCACCTGGGTGTCAAGATGGAAACAGGTGGCGCGGTGTTTTCATTCCTTCAGTCGCACATTGGTGCGGGGGGAATGTTGACCCATGGACTATTGAGGTGGGAGATCTTCACGACGCAATGCAAGCAATCTGGGACGAGGTTTACCGCAACCAAGTAGTGCATCATATTACTCTTAAGGGTGCGGTCTTTCATGTGGTAAGATGTTTCAAGACTGGGATCCTAGTTGTGTTACTGATGATTTTTGATCGGTGCAACCTCAGGCAAAGCAGCGCTTGAATGAATGGCGCAGTGGCTTTGCTGCGACAGCCATCATGATTATCGCAACATTTTTTATACAAGATACTGACTTTCACGATATTGAACAGTGAGAAGACTTCGCGACAACCATGCTCGACTGGAACCGTTACTTATTCAGTGAAAATGAAGACGCTGATTACAAGGTAAGTTTAAAATACTGTCAATTCTTGGCCTAAAACTTTGGTAGGCGTGGACGGGTATTTGGCGATCTCCATTCGTACTACAAGCGTTTGCAATGCATTTCAATTTTGTAGCTGGCCAAGTTCCAATTTCAAAGTTAGCTAGTGAGGCAATCACTGCACATGTCGCGCTTGCTCTTGCTGCTACTGCCATGAGTCTTTGTGTTCTATATGATATTATTGTTGCCTTCACTGGATTGATTTTCGTCTGTTGTCAGGTTTGTCGGGCGCTGACTCTCACTGTGCATGGAAACCTTCAACTCGAACAAATCGAGATTGGAGCAAAGCCACAGAGACGTGCGGTCATCTTGAAAACTGATACTGGTACGACTTGGGAGGCCATTATTCCTGACGGCGAATCATTCAGCTTCAATGTCCAGACATGGGGTGAGACGACGAGAAGACTTCTGGAGCCAATCATGTCACTTTCGGATGCAAACTTCATGAAGATTGTCGACGAGGCACAGTACTATGTCAAGAGTGGTGCGAAGGGGAAAGGGAAGTCTACCAGAAGCAGTGGGTCTGCGAGTGAAAATGACAAGTTCCAGTATCTGCACGGATTTCGCTGATCGGTGTGCTGTCACTCACTCACGTTGTCCCACCTACTGACGCCTCATTTCAGCCCTTCAATTACACTGTCAAACTGCCACTTTCTTGCGCCTTTCAATGCACTGTTTCCTCCCCTCTTCGGCCTCCTCAAATTCATCGTCTCCCCTGCATTTGTTATTTGCTGATTTTTGTGGCAGTAGCTTGCTTTTTTACTGCCATGTAACCCGTTCTATTGCCATACACACTGCTGTCCGCCTAGTAGTATGCCGTTTTAATACATTGACGTGATTCCCGCTACGCATGCTTGAATGCTTGATCAACTTGGCGGCTACCTCTTATGCACACTTGAATACTTGGTCAACTTGGTGGCTACCTACTATGCATGCTTGAATGCTTGGTCAACTTGGCAGCAGTTGTAAGCTGATCATAAGTTAATCAAGCCACCAAGCAAGTTAAGCATGTGACTTAATATCTTATTTGGTCTTAGTGGGGAAATTTCAAGTAATTAAGTCAAATTAAGGTTAAATTAAGCAACATGTAGGTTTCCTGATGCATCTGCCGCGTCATTGAAAGCCCAGAACATCTCAACATGTTGAAACCATTCTGTGAATCTGTCCTTGTCTCCGTTGAAGGATTTGTGTTTTGGCATTTTCAGGGTGCTCGGAGCCATGATGCTCGATGTTGGGTTACTCATCTTGATTGATGAGTATCAGCCGCGGGTTTTGCAAGATAAACGTCGTGCTAATGTCAGACCTCTAACAATCGTAGTCGCACGTGAGACTTTGAGTGCTAGAACAGAGATCAATTCGTCGTCGAACCGAAACAACATACAACGGTACCTAGAACAGAGAAGCACGACGTTGGAAGAGAAAGGGAAAGAGGAGTCAGCGGATACATATGGCGAATACATATTTGATATTAACTGTGCGGCGTGCACGGACCCAAGAAAATGGAAACTCGTAACAAGGAGCGTTCGGAATTGTCCATCACTGACCTGAGCCTACCACGGCGTTTTTCATTCATCAATACCACTCGGCTCGCTACTATTATAATGCGCGACTTATAGCGCTTTTCAGCGTCGCGCCAACACATGTACATGTACACACAAAGACGCAGAAAGACAAACTGGACACGCCTACAGTCCTCCTCCGTTCAGGATGTACTCTATCGCGGCGTGCACGTTTCCACCTGTAGCCAACAGTGCTCTCACATTCTGCGATGCGTTTGTAAAGCCCATGTCTTGCAGTTGCTAAATGGTGCAGACAGAGAGCAATGAGCATACATATACATGGAACGGTCAGGCGAAGCGAACGGGATCTACGTACTTGGAGCTGGAGCTGGAACCTCTCTTCAGGTGGCCGCGTATCTGCTGGAGTCGCCGTGGCACCGGCACCGGCACCAAATGGAAATCCGCCTAATCCTCCCTGCGAACCGAACATTGTCTGCATCTGTTGGAGAAGCGCAGGGTCAAAGAGCGAGGATGGGGGAAGACCAGCGCCACCTAATGGTGACATCGGCGCTGCATTACCCGCGCCACCTGTCGGTGATGGTGCGGTCTGGTTCTGAGGTGATTGTTGCTGCTGCTGTCCAGGGGTTGTGGATGTTGGCGCTGTTGGTGTGCCAGTCGAGGGCACGCCAGGTGCGGGGAATGAGTTGGCAGCGGCGCCTCCGAGTGCCCCGAGTCCTCCGAATGGGTTGTTGAATGGACCACCGCCTCCTCGCTCGCCAAGCATAGAGGACATCTGCAATACAGTCCGGAGCGATTCTGGGTTCGACCTGAAGATGCAGGGACGTATGAACGTAAGCGTTAGTGTGTACGCGCGATAAAAGAGGTACTGACATCATTTGTCTGAACTGCTCGCTCTGGAAGACTTCTCTGACTTGTGGTGCGATCGGTGCAAGGTGAGGATTTGACGCGATGATTTGGTCAAGGATGGCAGGATTCGACATGAGACTGGACATTTGCTGAAGGAACTGTGGTGAGTTCATCATGGTTTGCATCTACGTGATGTATGAGTCCATTGTCACAGTGCTCGGTGACCCGAGCAGAAGCACGCACCATGTTAGGATCGTTTGGGTTGACACCCATGTCCGTAAACGGGTTGAATCCCGCAAGCGCACCGAATCCGAGATGGCTGTTGAGCTGCGTAAGCGGATCGTGTGGGTTCTGGCCTGCTTGCATTGACGGAAGAGGTTGCTGTTGGTTTTGCGGCGCGGCTGTGGTTGATGGGGTGGATGACCCTGCAGACCGCGCAACGCCCTTGACCATGTGGATGGTGTGCGATGATTGGATCTTGTATACTGATATCAAGTCTTCGTCCTATACGAATAGTAAAAAAAAGGGTGTGATTATGCATGCACGATAGAAGAGAGTGGGTAAGGACCTTCAGGACTCGCCCTATAGGACAGATCAGCGGGGAAGGGTTGTGAGGCGAGGAGGAGAAGTAACACACCTGAGTAGATCAGCCTCTGTCTGTCAGCCTCGACATCTGACTTGGCGGCGATGGCCTGCTTAAGATCGCGAACGGTCTTTTCTGTGCTGATCGTGATCTGAAGCTTGAGATCGCCTGGACCTGTACCAGATGGCGGACGTGGAGCGTGGATTGTGTAGCGAAGAAGAGCAAAGTAAATAATGTTGGCTTAGTCCTCGCTGTATGAAGAGCCGAGCTCACCTCTGACGTTGATCTGAATTTCTGAGGAAGGCTGTTGTGTGTCTGACATAGCGGCGTCGAAAGAGGTCGAAAGTGATGACGATGGTAAACAAGGGTGCGATGACAAAAACACCAGATCGCTTCACTCCACTTATAGCGCCCGATTGCACAGTCATGACTGCATTGACAGACCACTGCTTCACGACCGTCCAGCACACAGGTACACCAGCAGGACAGCGCATTGAGATCTCGGTTGGGGGCGTGCCAGTACCCACATACCTTGCTGAGCCCGCAGGCGACCCTCCGCGAAGGATTATCCTTTTCTTCTCAGATGTCTTTGGTGCTTTCTATCTCAACAACCAGCTCGTGCAGGACTACTTCGCAACGCAAGGTAAGTCGAATCTTGTTCCAGTCATCGCCCGCCGCGTGCGCATCGAGTCCCGCCGTGGAGTGTTACAGCTCAGTGATGCGGGCGCTTACCTAGATACCTTTCATCGTTCCAACCCATGTCTAACCTGCGTGACTATATGAACTAGGATTTACGGTGCTAGGCATCGACTACTTCTTCGGGGATACGTACGAGAAGCATCTAGACGAGCCTGGTTTCGATCGTCCCACGTGGAGAGAAAAGTCTGTGCGACAGGCCCAAGAGTATACCCTAGGCTGGGTCGAAGCTATCAAGCAGCGATATGGTCAGTGTCTTATGCATGCTCATCGTGTCTATCCAGGACTCTACGTCTTTGACACCCAATAGGAACAGAGGGTGTAAAGTATTTTGGGGCAGGTAGGTCCAGGATGGGATGCTGCGCTGTTCAAGGAGGTTGATGCACGCGGATATGACAGGGTACTGTTTCGGTGCCCCATACCTCTTCGATGTAGCAGAGACAGGTCTATTTACAGCTGGTAAGACCGCACACGCCTTTTGCCTAGGTAAACACCCACCCGATCACAATCCAGCCGCTGTCGCACATCCCACAGCACTGACAGTAGAGGCCGTCGCAAAGAGTCAAGGTAAGCGCAACTATCGTGTCCGCGAGCGATCAGCTACACACAATCTTCCCCTCCTCCACGCCCAGCAGTCCCCGTTCTATTCTCCTGTGCAGGTAAACTCCATGGTATACTGAGCGAATCCATTGATTGCAATAACACTCCAATCAGAAATCGACAACGCATTCACCCCAGAACTGCGCCGCGCCATCGAAGAGGATCTGTCCGCGCGAAAGATGACGTATTATTTCCAAGTCTTCAGCGGTGCCTCGCATGGCTTTGCCACTCGTGGTGATCCCGCTGTCGAGAGTCAACGTAGGCGTCCTTTCCCATTACTGACTCTGCATCATGGGTTATGCTCATGGGTTTCTCGTGTCTTGCGTGTCTTGTAGGCTGGGCAAAGGAGGAGTGCGCTAGGAGCATTGTGCAGTGGTTCAGACGGTTCTCGGGATGAGAGGTGGCACGTATAGAGCAAGTTGGAGTCAGGTAACCAGTACGTGTGCTAATAACCGATGTGTGCTTCGCAGGACAGCACACTATATTCCGTTCCATAACCATTCTATCCAATGACACCTACAAGCACTTCGAGGCGAAGAAAAAACTCACCAAGTCACCTTATCTCCCTGAGGAATGCAGGTGGAACCGTGAGGTGGGCGAGGTGCAAGAATCTTCCTCTCCCCCAATTTGCCCTTGCATCGAGCATTCAATTTCTTTACTGCATACAAGCGGTACCTTCGGAGCACAAAGCAGAGCGCTTGCAGACAGCATATGAGAGAGAAAAGATTGGACTACAACAGACAAGAACAATAAATGTCGTCTTGATTCATCGGTACTGGATGGTGAGAACAGCTGGCCTCAAAGTATGAGTTTGATGACAGATCGGCGAGAGGGTGCTGTATAGATCGTCCACAGACGGTTAACTAGTACAGTTAACTTGATTGCGAATCCTGTGATGTCACACAACGGGAACGGAAGGACATATTAGATGGCGACGAAGCGTTTCGTCATAGTGACGATGATGGGCACAACCGTCAGTAAGAAATGTTGAACTGTTTGATCATCGGATGCCGCGAGAACAGTGTCAATGTATGGGTAGGATACTGAATGAGAATAGTGCTGTATGCCTGCTGTCCTTGAGCGAAAGGATCGTAATCTCAAGTGCAAGGACCGTCAACTGGTCAGTCAGTGAAAACCAGAGGGCTTCCAGCTCTATGTAGATAAGGACATACCAGTGTACGAAGATTCTGGACATGTACTAACTGTCATATGAATGACAACGAAACTCAATGAAAGTTCGAACGACGTCGTAGTTGGGGCCGGGGACAACGCTGGATGTGTCGAAGCACAACCGCCAGGACGACACAGCATGATGGAGGTGTATGGAAAGCCAGACCATATGTCGCGCCTCATTTCTCTATTTGGCAAATGCCTTCGGCGTGAATATTACTCCAGTTTTTCTGATATCGCAGAACTTGCGACATATCGGAAGGTACGAAACGGCGCGTGGATCCAAGTTTCGGGTGTTCAACGTTGTCGGCCTGTTACGCTCTACAATCATTGGCTTCGTGCGGTCCCTAGTCGCCCGAGGTCCAAAGCTGGGTCGTGTCAGGTTGTACTCACCAATCCATCCGATTCCTTCGCAACTTCCATCATTATTGAACATTCCGACTGTTACTGATAGAGTTCCTTGTGCACTTCGTCTATCCTGCACCGTGGGTAACGAGGAGAAAGGGACAAATATATTTCTGAGTACTGATTCATTCTGACTGTCACTCTACATGCATACTGAATGTCATCATTGAGCATCCTCTTCAATACTGATAGAAGCCCTCTCACGATATTTTGGACGTTGTGCACGAACGGGAAGTGCCTAAACATGTGAACGCATGCTTCAACTGAACCCATCATTCTGACTGTCGCCGTTGATTCATGTGCGCCGTAACCACAGGCAACGATCGAGCGGTAAGTGAACCAAACAAGTGGCCATGCCGATCTATGGTATTTGCTATCGTTGAACATTCTTACTGTCACTGATAGAACTTTCTTTTAACAACGTCTCTTCCCCATCGTATGTAGGTGACGGATGAAATGTGAACGAAACAAGTGAACGCATCCTTCTACACAAATGGGTCATTGAAACGTATAAAAGGGTGAGTGAATCTACTTTGAAATTCCAGCCTCCTTCGAGTTAGTACTTCCTGTGAGTTCTTTCCTAGACTCTTTCCAATCGCTCTATAACATTGACACATGCGTTCTATCGCAGCGCCGAATCCTCGTTCAACATCAATACTAGTAGTCCTTGCAACAATCGAACCCATCTGAGATTGTGAGCACGGTAAAACCATCAGAGCTCGCTTTGTAGACTAACCACCCCGCTCCCCAATTTAGTAGCACAATGGGCAAAATCACATTCAGAAACAGAACCCGCCGCACTATTGAAGTTCTCATTCCATTCGAGTCCGGCCACGACAGCGCGGCATTTTGGCCCATCGAACCCGGTGCAGAAGAATCGTGGAACCGGAACAGCACTATGGTTGCCTTTATTGAAAGGAACGATGGCAGCGGCATCGTAATGTTGAAGGTGTCCAATGGCCAAACCTATAACATCGACTAGATCAGGGTCTTCATTAGGAGGATGCTCCTCCCTCAGTGCCTGTGTATGATATGTACTATGTTGTTGGAAATGAGAAATTTGATTGTGAAATAGTAGTTGCTTGTGGGCTTGTTAGTACTAGTAAATTCTTGGATACCCGCCACCATATAAGCAAGGTGTGAATAGCGATGAGAAATGATGATGGTCTCCCCGTCTGCCCGTTGAACATGAGGTGTATGTAGTTCCCTCAATTTGGACGTTCAGTCGCTCCCCAGCCTCCTCTTCGGAATCGGACATCGGATCTGCAAATGTAAACGCACGAGAGGGAACGACTCTCGTTCATCGGGCCTGGGTCTGGACTCTACTACTGGCAACCGAATTTCTTCCTCACGCAAGAAAACTGCTAACGCTACCAGTGTGGCTCCCAGACTTGGAATATTTGATGAAACACCTGGCGTGGACTTGATTTCTGCAAATTACAAGCAACACTTCAATCCACAATCGTCGCAGTCCTTTCGAACTTCAACCCTGGATGGTTTGGATGACTTCGTTGAATGGCTCGAGCAGCGACAGAGAACAGGTCAGTCGATCTTACTCGGATGAGCTGGGACTGTAGGTGTACTACTATGCGGTTCCTCTTGGTGCAAACAAAGCACACCGCTGAACCTTGGGAAGTGCCGACTGCGTCAAAAGGTAAACACTGGATCGCGGTGTGGGACAACGCTGCGAGGCCGCTAGTCCCGTAATGCTCTGAAATGGACTTCCTGCGGCCCCAAGTCGCCCCAGGTCCAAAGGGCCACCGGTTGTGGTTTGTGCCGAGATGGCCATTTATCCGATTCCTTCTCACCTCCATTATTGAACATTCTGACTGTCATTGATAGAACCCCTTTTTCACTTCGGTTGTTGTGCACCAGACATATCACTACATAAGTACTGATTCTCGGAATGCCATATAGAATATCCTGACTGACGCTGATAGACCCCTGTTATGATACAGTGATGGACACCGTGCACGAGTAAGACCTGGAGTGTTTCAACTAAATGACATTGTCACCTACGTTAGGAGCTGTACACAGGTGATGATTGAGCGAAATGAAAGGAACGATCCGATGGTATGGCCGACTATGCTATGATCAGGTCAACAGGATCTAACCTACCTGACTAGATTTACAGTGCGGCATCGACTACTTCTTCGGAGGTACGTACGAGAAACATCTAGATGACCCTGGGATCAATCGTCCCACGCGGAGAGAAATGACTGCGACGGGCCCAAGAGGATACCCCAGGCCGGGTCGAAACTGTCAAGGTTATTTTATGCACACCATCATGTCTATCCAGGACTCTACATCTTCGACACTCAATAGGAACTGAGGGTGTAACATACTTGCTGCAGGTACTAGGTCCAGGATGGGATGCTGCTTTGTTTTATGGAGGTTGATGCACGCGGATATGACAGGGTACTATTTCAGTGCCCTATACCTCTTCGATGCAGCAGAGACAGGTCTACTCACAGCTGGGACCGCGCACACCTTTTACCTAGGTAAACACCCACGCGATCACAATCTAGCCACTGTCGCACATCCCACAGCGTTGACAGTAAAAGAATCAAGGTAAGCTTCAATTTTCTTTACTGACATGCAAAAGCTGCTGGCAGCCACAGTCTGAATACGACCGTACACAGTATTTCCGATACCACCGAACTTGCGATTGCATCGGAAGGTACGAAACAGCGCTGGCGCGTGGGTCTGGCAGGTCGCGGATGTTCAACGTTGCCGGCCCGTTATGCTCGACAATTGGCTTCGTGCAGCCCCGAGGTCCAAAGCTGGCTGGCGGTTGTAGTTTGTGCCTACCAATTCATTCGATCCCTTCTCGACTTCCATAACTGAACATTCCAGCTGTCACTAATAGAGCCCCTTTCGCATTTCGGTTATTCTGCACCGTGGGTAACGAGAAGAAAGGGACGAATATATTTCTACTATGAGTGCTGATTCATTCTGACTGTCACTCTACATGCGTACTGAATGTCATCAAAGTTGAGCACCCCAAGTTGCCCTCACTGGGAGAACCCTTACGATATTTTGGACGTTGTGCGCGAACATGTGGACACATGCTTCAACTGAACGCCATCATTCTGACTGTCGCTTACGTTGGTTCCTGTGCCCCGTAACCTCAGGCGACGATTGAGCGGTAAGTGGACCAAAGAAGCGGCCTAGTATTCAGATGCCAACTTTGAACATTCATACTGTCACTGAACTTTACACATCGTTTCTTCTCCACCGTGTGTAGGTGACAGATGCGATGCGAGCAAAATAAGTGGACGCACGCTTATGACTGGGGCCATTGAAACGCATAAAAGGGTGAGTGAATCTGCCTTGAAATTCCAACCTCCTTCGAGTTACTTCTTGTGAGTTCTTTCCTACATTCTTTCCAATTGTTCTATAACATTGACACATGTGTTCTGTCCCAGCGTCGAATCCTTGTTCAACATCAAGACTAGTCCTTGCAACAACTGAACCCCTCTGAGATTGTGAGCACGGTAAAACCCTCGGAACTCACTTTGTAGACTAACTACCTCGCTCCCCAATTTTAGCACAATGGGCAGAATCACATTCAGAAACAGAACCAACCGTACTATTGAAGTTCTCATTCCATTCGAGTCTGGCCATGACAGCGCGGCATTTTTCCCCATTCAACCTAATGCAGAGGACTCATGGAACCGGAACAGCACTATGGTTGCCTTTATCGATAAGAACGATGGCCACGGCATCATAATGTTGAAGGTGTCCAATGGCCAAACCTATAACATCGACTAGATCAGGATCTTCATCAGGAGGATGCTCCTCCCTCAGTGCCCGTATATGATGTATATGATGTGTACTATGTTGTTGGAAATGACAAATTTGATTGTGAAGCAGTTGCTAATGGAATGTTTGTAGGCTTGATGGTAGTAAATTCTTGGATACTACCCGCCATCATAACAGTGCTGCAAGGTGTGAATAACAATGAGAAATGACGGTCTCCTCGTCTGCCCGTTGAACGTTCCTTTGGGCGCTCAGCCGCTCCCCAGGCGTGCAAGTGCCTTGCTGGCAGGATCTGCAATCCCCAAGTAGTCCTCCGTTCTGGCCCCAGGCGTGTTAAACACACGAGAGGAAATGACCGTCTTTCATCGGGTCTTTGCCAGTCTACTACTGACACCTCAAAGTTTTCATCTGCTGATAAATTTCAAGTCAATCCCTATTGACATCACGTTGCACTACATGATAGCCTTTTGAACAAATTAGATCAGGATGATTTGATCGAGCACTCATGTATTGCCACGTCCCGTTGTATAGGACATCACGTTACGACATGCCCATCTATCGATTTCCTGGAAGCTGTCTGAATATGTAGCCATGGTGACACTTGTACGGGCTCAAGAACATGTTGTCCATGACTGGTGAGGAGCTCGAAGGCCACATTCTAGAAGATATAATCATCTCTAGGCGCACTGAATAACTGTGGTATGTCAGACTCACGTTCTGAATCACTTTCGTGTTCAAGCCCTCATTCGGAAACAGCCGAGCCGTCTTGACATCATATGACAATAATTGCCCAACTTATCGATATAAGAAATCAGACTCGAAATTTCCAGGTGGAAAATGTGAAATTTCACATACTCTTATGGTGATGAAGGGTCACATCGTAAGCTTGCAAAACTACAGGCCACCCGAGCATAATCGTGTCACCACTTCTGTGGGTGAAATGGTCAAGTCAGCCTGCACAACATATTGTCACCACTAACCGGATGGAACCGGTGTACAGGAGTGGTCGTGCACCAAACTCCCCAGTGGCAGCGTAGATGGCAAAGGATTTTGGGATCCCACAATGATTAGCTATGCCAACAACATCCGGGGGGAAATCTGCAGCATGATGTTGCTCCCAAGTGCGGGACCGGTTGAAAGTAAATATGTGCCGCATCTTACAAGAAAATTAACAATATATGTAGAGAAATAGGGAATGCCTACCTTGGCAGTGGTTTTGATGTCACAATAAACAACATCATCATCCATTTCAGTTGTAGTTATGCCCATGCTGTGGTACATGTCAAGCAAATTCACAGAGCTAAATGTACTTATCAAAGTGACTGACACTGTTGGGATGTCAACCGTGTATTTTGTCTGACCTATCTTATAGTTCAAACTGTGAGAATTCATGCATAAAGGATTCTTACTTCTGGCAGGGAACTGTAGAATCTGCTATCTTAAGCTAAAGAAAACAAACAAGTAGAGATAACTAACCTGCCACACTATAGGTGAGTGTACTCTGAAGGAGTGAACCTCAGGTACAAGAGTAAGAACAACCTTATTCCGATATATTTAGTTTGCAGAATAAATATTGACAAGGCCATACCTCCATAGGGGATGCAAGTGGTTTCTCTTCAGATGTGAAGATGCGCACAGCAATGACATCTTCTTGGTTGTTACTTAGTGTGACCGCAAGGCTGGGGTTATCATCGACATCATCTCCCCCGTTATGCGTAGAATATAGGCATCGTCTAGATACGTCGCCGCTGACAGAATTGAAGCTATAGCTTGCAGTGTGCGAAGGATCCATCTGTGGGAGTCAACTATAGTAAGAAAACTAGTCATGCGGAACGTACGATCGACGAGATCCGTTCAACGACATGTGACATTGTCGGCCGAACAGATGGTATACGATGCCAACACGAAGAACATAATTCCCACCACTCGTCTGTCATACGAAAACACGTTTGCTTGTCACCTGGACGATCGGGTGGTCCACGGATAATCCTAATCATGGTTGCCGGGATATTGGACGACCCGGAGAACGGAATTCTACAGGTGAACAACTCCTGTGCAATGTCCCAAGCAGGCCCAATGAGCATAAGCGAATCACGGGCATACCAAAGCTGTCATCCCAAATGACCACACATCTGATTGTGTTGTTGCTCCCTCTCCCCCCAAAACCTCTAGAGCCATCCAGTTGACCATGTCTCCGCTGTTGTTGGTGTCGGCAGCCGTTGTGCTAAGCGAGGAATTCTCAAAACTCGAAAACCCGAAATCACTAAGAAGCGGCCCGCCATTGTCAGAAATCAGCACGTTGGACTATGGACTCCATTAAATAGAAATATTTATTGGAACCAAACGGACCAACCCCTTTCACATCTCCATGGATTATTGCATTCGGTGTGTGATCATGCAGGTAGGCCAAACCTCGTGCGACACCTTCGATCTAAATGCCATGTAGATAACAATCACATTGAACATTTTCACCTACTAGTGGGCAAGGATCAATGGCTCTGTCCTGTACATATTGGTGAGCATCTCCTCTCTCCATCCACTGGGATACAATTGATAATGTCAAGTTGAATTTGGTGGTGATGCCTAATAATGGGAGAAGGTTGTTGTGACGGAGCTTAGTCCATACAAGGATTTCTTTCAGTATGCTCTACTAAAAATGTGAGTAATGGAATACAACGACAGATACGTGTTCTTACGACGATGGTGTTTTCATCTCCTGGAGTGCTCCTGCATGCAGTCTTTATGGCCACCTTCATCCCCTCTGGACGTAGGATGCCTCGTTGGACAGAAGAATACGTTCCGCGGACATTGGGACCGCCCTCTCTATCGACCCGTTGATCGAGATTGATATCCGGATATTGGCCGAGTACCTGTTGAACCAGTGCTTCTAGCGCGCGACTGGGGTCCACACTACATGATACCTGGAAGAAGAAGGGATGTGGACCAGGCGATAATCAACATATACTTAGCAGTGCAGATGGAACAGACATTACTGAATAAGACTCATTCATCTGGATGTGGTTAAGAAGATATCCTTGCCAAGAGAAAGCCACTTACAATATGTTTGATTCTTTCCACGATATACGACATTGGAGGGCGCGAAGTGTTAAATTCCCAGCATAAGGTCAACAAGTCCCACCATTCATCAGTCATACGAAAACTTGTGTTCGAATCACTCGGTCGGTGTGGTGGACCTCGTATTATACAGAGTAATATGGCGGTAACACCACGGCGATCATGGAAAGGGTCTTTTCGAGTAAACAATTCCTGGATGGATTCGGTTTAGTTTCACGACAATAAGAGTGATTAATGTACCAGCGCTGTCATCCCAAATGCCCACACATCCGATCTCTCTGAAGCCACTCCGCCATCTAATAATTCTGGGGCCATCCAGTTTATCGTACTTCCAATATGCCCTGAGGTGGATAGACTGAATGTAGAACTAGATAGAAATGCATGGCCAAAGTCACTAAGGAGCGCTTCGCCATCGTCAGATATTAATACGTTGAGCTGCAAGAGCTTTTATCAAATACGACCATCAGTCGAGGAAAGGAACCCACTCCTTTCAGATCACCATGAATTATGGGGCCACCACGATGGGTGTGGAGATAATGGAGCCCTTGTGCGATTCCCTCGATCTAAAAGACATGTAGGCAACAAGTACATTAAATGACGTCAGCTCACCAGTGGACGTGGATCAATGGCTTTATCCTGCACATAATCATGTGCATTACCCCTCCCCATCCATTGAGATACAATTGACACTGTCATATCGAACTCGGTAGTAATTCCGAGTAATGGAAGAACATTCCTGTGACTGAGTTTGGACAGCACATGAACTTCTTGGAGGGAACGCTACATGAGAATCGGCATGAGAACGTCGAGTAACATATGTGACGGGTCGTAAGTGGCGCATGCACCTTGATGGTCTCTAGATCTCCCGGAGGACCACCCCGCGCAGTCTTCACGGCCACCTTTGTTTTTCCGGGATGCAGAGTGCCCTGGCGCACAAAAGCATATGCTCCGCGCAAGACAAAGTTCATGTCAATGGTGACCCGACCATCAAGGTTGATGCTATAGCGGGATGCCCGGCAAGCGAGCTCTTTCAGTGAATTTCTGGGATCAGCGTTCATGTAGAGGGATTCCGGTTGAGACACCTCTCGCCGCAGGGTTTGGAGTGGAGTGAATGATACTGCCTTTCAATTTGAACACTGCTTGGACTCCTGGAGCCACCAGTTTAGAGGATTATATAAGTTGGTAAGTCTGTTCAAGCGTAGTCAGCCAATCTATGTCCATATCCATGCCCAATTTCGAAGACCTTCGCCGCTACAATCCTTCGATCCCTTGAACTGTAACGAAGTAGCACACATTGAATAAGCAAGCACATTTCGAACTGTCTTTGCAACAACGGTATTCCCTTGCTTGGATAACTTAGTGGTTCTGGGAAGACCTTACTTGGTGGGAAAGTTATTGCCTTTTCTGGTCCCTTTTTGGATGTGCACGAAAATAATTCAAATTATGTAATTTGTGGGAGGGGTTATCCGTCAACTACATAGGATGACTGCAAAATTAAATCTGGGCTGGTCCACTACAATTTCCAAAGTAAGAGTTTATAAAGAGATACATAAGGCAGTCCGGCTTTCCATGCTTTTCTCCACTGATTCTCTCCATCGCCGCATTCTGACAAAAGCTTTGCGATCGAGGAACTTATACTACCTGAACCGTCTAGGAAGCCATCGTCAGTCATCATGGTGGATGGCAATCTTCTTATGGCGAGGAGCGACCCCAGGCAGGCCATGGGCGAACTTGCACAACGCGCATCGCGATACAGTATTAATCTCAATGGATGGCTCGATGAGGACCGCACCTCAGCCTTGGGGGGAGGATCCGCTACCGTGCAGATAGGGAAGCTGCGTCCTGCCGGAATCAAGGTTACCATAAAAACTCCACGGAGTGTTGTCCACAGAGATGTCGAAACCATTGAGGTAAGATTACTTTTCACGACCATGAGCCCGCTTCTCTAATTCCCGCGCAGCGCGTGCTCAATCAACTCGATCTCTTGTGCAAGCTTGATCATTCCAATCTCCTCCCACTGCTAGGCGTCACAATTGAATCCGATCTAACCATGTCATTAGTATATCCATGGATGGAGAAAGGAAATGCACAGCAGTATGTACAAGACAAGGCCATCGATCCTCGTCCTTTGGTATGTTACATAAAATGGCAACGTGTGGTTGGTGTTTCATTACTTGCGATGTCGATGCCCAATAGATCAAAGGAATTGCTGAAGGACTAAATTACCTCCATAATCAATGCCCAGATGCGGTATTCCACGGAAATCTTAAAGGCGTATGTCCGCGGCTTGCTTTCGGGATATGGTTCTTTTCATGGTATTCTATTACAGTCTAATGTATTGATATCCGATGACGGCCGAGCGCTACTTACAGATTTCGGCTTTTCACTCTTTGGTTCTGTATTTAGCTCCCGCTCCCCGATGAGACTGGGAGGTGTACTAAACTGGATGGCTCCAGAAATATTGCAAGAGGGTGGAGCCTCAGCTGAAGCAGATATATGGGCATTTGGAATGACTGCACTGGTGTGCCCGTCGCTCCTCTACACTTAAGATATCATTTCAAGCGTTTTCAGGAGCTCTTTACGCGTCAAGTCCCCTTCAATGAATTCCAAGGGCCCAGTGTCATATTTAAGATACTTTGTGGATCACCAGATCGACCAAGTGATGAGAATACATGCTCTCGCATGACGCCATCGTGGTGGAACATACTTACTTCGTGCTTGAAGTTCATTGCCCAGCAGCGCCCTACCATTACGACTGTTGTCAACGAAATAGCAAAGATAGTATGTCCCCATGTCATAGCAAGGTTCCCGGTGATTTATAGGGCTTTAAACCAGATGACCGGCACGGGATTCCCTGGTACAAGAGAGGTGGGCATCCAGTTCTGATATCGACTGTATTATTCATTAAGTGTGGACGTCCTCTGATACATGTAGATCCCATGCAGTACATACCCAAGACGTGTTCTGGAATCCCTTGTTGATCGGGCATCGTCCCACTGTCCCCGAATCAACCTTGATGAACGGATTGATATAAATCACCGCCAAGGGATCCGCGGAGGATACTCCAATGTATGCCAAGGTACTCTACGTCCAGGAGGGATTAAGGTGGCCATTAAGATCGCTCGTAATGTTGTTCCAGGCGATGAGAAGGCCGTCATAGTAATGTCACCTCTTATGAGATTACGCGATCCCTCTCTGATCCAATCCAGGCTGTTCTCCATGAAGTCCATGTTTGGTCCAAGCTCAAACATGACAATGTACTCCCACTACTCGGTATTACCACAAAATTTGACCTGACAGTATCAATTGTATCTCAATGGATGGAAAAGGGAAATGCACGTGATCATGTACAGAACCAATCCGTTGATCCACGCCCATTGGTATGATGTTCAAGGACTCCATAGGATTTTTGTTTATGGGACACCTAGATCGAAGGTATTGCACAAGGGTTACGCTACTTGCATAACCGGTCCGCGGTAATAATCCACGGAGATCTGAAAGGGGCAGGTCCTTCTTATTCTTGAATACGACTTTGTTTGACGAAATCCTATTGTAGGCCAATGTACTGGTTTCTGAGAACAACCAGGCACTCCTTACTGACTTCGGGCTCTCCCATCTTGAGAATTCTTCGTTCAGCATGCTCGGGTCCAACCGTGCAAAAAGTGGAGGAACGATGAACTGGATGGCTCCAGAAATCATCGATCATGGAGAGATGACAACTCAATCAGATGTGTGGTCATTTGGCATGACAGTTCTGGTATGTATGCTATATAATCGTCACTTGGGCCTGGGTTAAACTGGAGCAATGCAGGAGCTATTCACTCGTACACGGCCTTTCCACGACGTCCTTCGAGTGGAACTGCTTCCGATTAGGATTGTTCGGGGACCTCCAGAGCGCCCCATTAATAAGGACACATGTTTTCGCATGACAGACCAGTGGTGGGAGCTGTGTTCTGCATGCTGGGTTCGTCCGCCGTCGTTGCGGCCGACAATCTCAGATATCTCTCAAAGGATCATTAAGATTGTATATTCCATCTTTGTGATGACAGGGCTCGCTGCCAATTGAAACTCCACAGATGAATTCTTCAAACACTGCGAACGAAACTAGTACTCACGCGATTGACACAGTTACCAAATCACTCGACGCGTTACGTGTATCAGGTCCCTCGATTGATCAAGCCAATATGCACTCCCCTCCCAGAGCGGCGTGTACGATAACTGGAGAAGTTTCCAGGACTGTAACCATCTTTATCTCGGAGGAGAGGCCCCTTCGATCCCCTGTAGTGGTGAGTCTTACACTGCTTACCGCAAATAAACCTAACCAGGTACAGCTTGTTCTCACCCTTTTACCAGAAGGTCATTTGAGAGCACACTCAGCCCTAGTTTGGCGGGTATGTTTCCCGGTCTACTTCGTGCCATGGTAGTTGACAAATTACATCAGACCCTCACGTTTCCTGCTGGGCGTAAGGATTTTTATGTTCTAGATGATCGTTGTTCACCGATCAGACAGGCGCAATACAGCACAATATTGATATTCCTACGTCGTAAGTCGTTTTCACGATTTCAGTGGTGGCGGAGAACTTATAGCTAGAAGTATTGGCGTAAGCACAACTGAGGCGGATGATGACGGCGTCATTTATTGTGACATGGGAACCGCTGTGAAGGTAGGAACGCTACTCAGATCAATTTCCCCGTGTTTCTAATTTTCCTCGATCAGCGGAAACACATGCTTACTTTTACCCGCACGAAGACTTGGGATCAGCAAGTTGCTGAGTGCCCTAATACTATCCAAGTTTTCAACAATTGTGGGATCCTGAAATCTTTTGCAGTGTATACTGCCACACCTGATTTTGGTGACATGCCGCTTCTGTATGCTCGTCATATCCAGTTAGTTACGGACAAAATTTGCATCTGCTTATGGCTGATGCTGAACTTTGCAATAAAGGAACAATCAAAAAGTTACATTCGGGTGGCCCGTAATTCTTCAAGCCTATGTTTGCAACGAACATCCCGGTACGTTGGGATTTGCCACTTCAACAAATTCTGACTTGTTGTATGCAGTCGGGAAATTGTTGTCGCCTAATATGGCGACATCCGGGTTGTTTCCGAATGATGGTATTGATACGAGAACGGCCCACCGTGTAAGTTCTGAAAATATATTCGCCGAGGACGCATGCAACTGAACTCCTGCAGAATTTCCAGCTATTCACCAGAGATGACCAATATATCCTCAAAAATGTGGGATGATATAGCAAGTAACAGTGGCACAAGGTTTGTTGTATGAATGTCACCCGGAAAAATGGAAGTCTGGACGTAAAATACATGTAGTTGAACATCATCCACAATCGTGAATACTCATTAATGTTGAAGATGCTACTTGGGTTGTCCCCGACTACTGGCAGTTGACATTCCAAGTGGTACGGTGATACGGATCGGAAATGAACGGAAGTAGAGACCAGGCGACTGAAATTTCCTTTAGCAGGTGTGATGCACATGGATACAAATAAATACGCAAGAATTGTGCAAAAATCATACATCATACATATCTCTGAGTCGAGAAAATCGATACCATCAGCATCAACACCCTTCACGAGCCAGGCAAACTTACACATGTCAGATTTCTAATTAATCCAAAATGCTGCACGTGGTAAATGGTCCAGGTATGGTTATTCTGCCAGAGTCTGAGCCCGTGGAAGGGAGGTATCACCCAATTTCGGCGCCATCCATCTTCACGCTGATTTTGATCGGAAACGGCGATATCCCTGTTGCGTTGGTGATCAGAGGAACTGCAGTCCGTCCACGTTCCGACGAGGTATAGGTGAGCATCACGTGGAGGGCCTTGGACAATGTTGAAGCGAGCGTCGAGTCAAAGTCTTGCCGGTCTGTTAGTGCAATGAGGAGATGAAGGCAGGAGGTCAACGAGGAACACGTGCACCTTTAACGGTCTTTGGTTGTCTCATTTCAGCGTTGACGATCCTGTTGGAGACGTGTATGCAACTTGGAAGTGGTTTCGACGAAGACAACGAAAGTGGACGCACCATTGTTCCCAGGGAACATCTTCCTCTCCTACGTATACCTGGAACCACGACTTTTTAGGGCGCTTCTCCGAAAACGTGACGAGTACCTTTGCAAAGCGTAAGTACAGTGATGAGCAGAGGATCAAAGAAGATGAAATTACCTGCCCACGCTTGTTTGTACCGTTCTCGACGCCCTTCCAAAATGTATCTACTTTATCGTTCACTAGTTGCTCCATCTCGGGATCTGAAACGCCGGGCTGTCATTTGCTGCTCGTTAGCGTTCTTCGTTTCTCAAATGCGACCCCTGGAACTACAAGAACAAAGAACAGAGTAGAAAGGCAAACACCAGGTGTTGCGACAAGAAACATGATAAACTACGCGAATCAAGATAACGCACCACTGTGACATCAAGCACCTCGAATGTTTGCGGCTTCACTGTGCCAAACAGCCGATGGAATAGTATGGCATGGAGTATGGCATGGAGCACTTCTTTGGCGTTGCGCCTATCCAGGACCTGAGTGATGGACGAGATAACGGAAGTGAATCGACGGAAGAAAGAAGCAAGATGAAGCTTTGAAGAATGAAACATGACGTACGATGTCGATCGTTACTGTTGGGATGCTTGTGGTGCTCATCGCGGTCGTGAGGTAGTAGGGGGGCAGCAGAGAAAGGAGCTGTATTCGTGATAGCACAAACGACGGCGTCAGATACAATGAAGCAGGGAAAAGGGGGCTGCTATGATGCTGCTCTCTGGCTGAAGGATCGTTCTCGGTGCATGAGACCTCGGTTGTCGCCTTCCAAGGTGTGCTTGCAACAGGTAACTCGCCAAGTTCGGAATCTTCCGCCCTCCTGTCTTGCGTAACGTCCACCACACCCACGCTCAGCCACTACAACAATTCAGATTGGCACACATATGTCTGACTCCCTCCAATGATCTGCGAAGCGTGCTGTGCATATCTACCACTCAACGGCTATTTTTGGTCGACGGTCTCCCCACGATTGTCCTTTTGTTTACGGAAGGCAGCGCTAGCCCCAAACACTGATATCATGGCTCGCTTGTACGAAGGTTCTATCAACTGGATACAGTGAAAACGAACGTTCATTGTTGTACGTTTACTGTTCATTATACGGTCGTAAGTTTACCTTATGTGACAGACTGGACAGGGAAATAGAGTCATAAGGCTCAAGCTGACCACCAGCACGCGTACTCCTGCCGGTATAATACGTTACATCTTGGCCATTTTGGCATGTTCCCGTGATAGGTGGCACTGAATACACCAGCAAAATAGTCTTAGGCTGTATGATGACAGGAAGAATGGACTATGTATGTATGTTCGGATGACTTGCTCTCTCGGTTCAGGTATGTACAAGGCAGTGCAAACCTGACTGCTATTTAGGGGATTGCGACTCGAGTGGTGATCTCCAGCATCGCACCAAGTTCAACTTTAACATGTCAGGGGCGTTCACTGATATCTCAGCTGGCGAAAGTAAACAATTCATGTCTTGATAAATGGGACACTCGCTCACCTGTCAGTTTATTAGGTATCCCTGGTGAGTTCACTGATCGAGGAGCCAGAACATCACCCTCACCCAATGAGTTCAGGTGGCACCCATGAAAATGGGGATCATACGAAGGTCCATTCCAAAACCAATACTGCCTTATTTCACAAAGTTGACAATGATGGCGAAATTGACCATTATGTAGGCTCACTCAGTTTTTTCGAGGTTCGTGCATACTGCTTCAAGTATTCATGATCCTTATGACATACACACATGCACAGCTTCGGATTGATTTCAACTCCACCACTGGTGATACCGTCCTTAACCTCTACCTGAGGTACCCCGAAGACAAGTATACATATCTGGAAACGAAAATGGGAAACCTCAAAAAAGGCCCAATCGTGTTCGAGATTCGCCAGCCCGATCACATTCATGGTCCGGACATGTTCATTCTCACCCTCGTATTAAAAGATGCCCTCTTGCGTTTCACTGCCGAACTATACACACATGGTCAGACATACGGTACACTCGATGAGATCCCTCTTAGGTCCCACCGCTACTGCGATAACTGATTACTATCTAACAATCAAGTTGTCTTTTCGATCAACGATATCAGTGATGTAACGCTGATATTTTGCGATAGCTTCCTTGGGATGTCATAAAGAATCCCGTTCTGTACGTAGTCCTGTTATGCTCACATTAACTCATTGCCCGCCATGCCACACCACTACAAACTGATGGATAAACCGAGTAACCCAAGAGATAAAGATCGCCTAAAGAACAACATACACCTGACAAGGATCCGTTATAGACTGCGGTTATCAAACTCAAAACGACATTGATTTCATCCTTCAGAGATTGAGGTATTCGTAAAGCTTGGAGTACTAATCACTTAAATCACGTTGTGTCAACGGTTGAACGGCGGGGCGATAAATCACTCCTTACCTCGGACAGTCCAGGCATGCCATCTAGAAGGGTTCAGAGACAGACTTAACTGTATATGGCCCCTTCCCTTTCACGCGATCAAAGCTAGAGTGAGTCGTTGGGGTGTTGAACTTACATTGTCTTGTATCGGAGGTCTGGGATAATAAAGAGTGCAGCAATCTTTTGTGGGTGCGTCTAGATGACAATCAATGTTATTGACTCGACAGGTACAACAGACGAAGATCATTGGGCATGAACGCGATGGACCGTACATCGTTAGAATGCTTTGAATGACATAGTATCTGAGAGATCCAACGGTCGGCCCCGAATAAATTACATACATACAATACATCATATTCATCAGAAAACTCTGTGCCACAGTCATATGTGCACGGGTTCAAGAACATGTCGATTGCCCTCGGTGTAAAGTTGAAATGCCACATTCTGACAGTAGCGACACCAATTAAAAATCCGCATCCAAAAAAGCTGCATACTTACTCCTTGGGTTGAAGGTCTCATGTCAATTCCTCCTTGAAACAGCGCAGCCGACATGCTAGGCACAAATTGCCCTACATCTGCATTGCATGTCAGTCTCATTCTTCCCAAGGAAAGGGTTTCACCATCCACGTACTAGCACTTTGATGACAGACATATGCTTGCAGAATTACAGGCCACCCTAACAAGACACTTTCACCACTTCTGTGCAGTGTGTAGCAGGTTGTAAAATAAGCTCCTAGGATATACGATTTTGAGTGCTCGACTGACCGGATATGACTCTCGGTGCACAGCAGTGGCTCTATACCAAACTCAGCAGTAGCAGCATACATCGCAAAAGCCTTAGGGATCCCACAGTCATTGGCTATCCCGATAACATCAGATGGACTACCCTCAGCAGCACGTTGTTCCCAGGCCTTTTTCTGGTTGAATGTGAATACGTACCCCATCTGTTGTTGAAAAATAAGCCAACCCTAAGGTCAAGCCTGGACAACACCCACCCTCGCAGTGGTTCTCACATCACAATAGATATTTCCACCCAGAACGTCGATCGTGCTGACACCCATCCTTTGGGGAACCGTATGTCCCTAGGGAGCGACAGAATGAGTGAGGCGACTCACACTGAAGGGAGAGTAAGTTTGTGCTCCATTCGTGTACCAGGGAAACGCAAGGTCTAATGATGTCAGCAAAGATCGCGGAGATAGCACGGTCAGCTCACTCGCCAAACTACTGGGGAGTATCCTCCGAACAGCTTGGGATCCCCCTTTGGCACGAGTGTGAGAACTAGCTTTACTTAGTTAATAAGAGACGAATCTGCAAGTGAGGACAGGCTACACCTCCACGGGAGATGGAAGAGGTTTCTCCTCAGTGGTAAAGATGGTCACTGTGTGAACAGCATCTTGATTCTGAGCTACCGGACTGGCTCGAGGGCGAGCTTCAGCGACCAATTTAACCTCAGGAAGCTTGGAAGTGTTGATGTCATTATTCGTGCTATCTTGGCTTGGATCAATCATCTGCACAGGTTGATCGATGATGAGGAGTGCTACACAGTGAAAGACATACAATTGCCGTTATCTTATCAACGATCTGTGACATTGTTGGACGCAACGAAGGTTCACAATTCCAGCATGCAGAGCACAAATTCCACCACTGGTCTGTCAAACGATGACATGTACTTTCGTTACTTGGACGGTCCGGTGGACCTCGAAAAACCCTGAGCATGACATCCCGGATCCTAGAATAACCAGAGAAGGGGGAAGTACGAGTGAATAATTCCTGTGTAGCTTCTATTTGCCCACAGTAATCAATGGCAAAGTGACAGGCATACCAGGGCTGTCATCCCAAATGACCACACATCTGTGCTGGGTGTTGTCCCTTGGCCATCCAGGACTTCTAGAGCCGTCCAGTTGATGCTTCTATCAGGGTCCATGCTGAATGAAGCAATTTCAAGACGTGATAAACTGAAGTCAGTAAGAAGTGCCCGGCCAACATCAGAAATGAGAACATTAAACTGAAGAGATTTCTATTATACATCGTAATCCATGGAAGAAAGCAAGCTTACCCCTTTCACATTTCCATGGATTATTTCACCTGCAGCTTGATTATGCAGGTAATGCAGCCCTTGAGCAATTCCTTCGATCTAACGGAAATGTAGATAAGAATAGCCCCGAGTGACTTCAGCTCACTATTGGTCGAGGATCAATGGCTTCATTCTTGACATAATCGTGCGCATTTCCTCTCTGCATCCACGGAGATACAACCGAAACTGTCAGATCAAATTTGGTATTGATGCCGAGCAGCGGAAGGATATTTTCATGCCCGAGCGTGGAGAGCCGATGCACTTCCTCAATAGACCGCTGAATAAGAATCAGCATGAAGAATAGGATCGAGGAATCAAGCCTGTTTGATCTGTAAATAACACACGTACCTTGATTGTATCGACATTCTCTGGCGGACCACCGCGTGCAATTTTCACTACCACCTTACTTCCCTCCGGACGAAGAATACCTAGACGCACATACGCGGAGCCCCCACCAATGGAGTTGCTATCTATGTCTATCAGTCCGTCGAGGTCGACGCTGTGTTGCCGCGCCAGTTGGGCGAGCACTTCAAGGGCGCGTCTTGGGTCGATACTCTCCGCGAAAACAGAGCTACTGCCCATCACCATAGTTGACGTTAGATACCAGTACGATGGACAGCTTCTCAACCACTGGGATGGGAAGCGATGAAGGCATGATAATGTGCTAAACCGTGAGCTGTTTAAGTTTGCGTCGACCCCAGTTTAGATCTGTTTGTGTCACCACTCCATTGTGCAACGCGGTAAACGCGTGTAAAAGAAACTCGTGTTCAACGTTCAGGCCTAAGACGTAAATGTATAGGAGACTTTATGATATTACGACCAGTAACTTATGCCAAGTCTTCCCTCACAAGCCTATCGACGTTCCCACTACCCTGTAATCACACTACCCTGTAACGCAGGTACAATTTCTCTGGCCTTCCCAATCACCTGCCTTTCGTTTTAGCGGTCCGGCTTCCCTTTGTGCTCATAAATATACCACCCTTACTGGCAGCACGATTGCTGTTTCCGTGGCCTGTCAGTTCTCCTGCCGAACCGTTGGGTAATGGCAGATAGCCGCGCATGAGCGTCTCGCCACTCTACCAGATAAGAACACGCTGCTGGGGTCCTGCCTGTTCTTCATGGATCACGACATCGACGGTCCTGGCAGGCATGCTACTACTATTGTGCCGCGATCTGTAAGATGGCCGTCAAGTAAGTATTCAGTTTAACACTACGAACTTCCAACTAGGTATGGACTTTGATGCATGACACCAAAGCAATATTATGTAACTGGATTACAGATTTGTTGCATTGCCACCTTAGGCACCAGTTTAAGGATGTTCCCACGGTCTTCAGATGGGGTTTCTAATTCTTTGTAGGGCGAAACCCATCTAAGAGATACCCACCTCGGCGCTACTCCCACTCAAATCCCGAAATAGACAGAGTGGTTCCCATCCCTTTCTGGTGAGCCTCCCATGAGCCTCCCAGCATTCACTGCGGAAACGAGTTTTTAATCAGGTGCGGGAATAGTCAGGGTAATAGGTGTGATCGTAGTATACCCGGGGTGTGATTAGTTTTCAGAACACCTCCGAATATGAATCGAAAGGTTACCGTT
>Ga0307518_10000298_pt1 | contig 37613 bp, 21 predicted proteins | sample 25_EM_MG_FD_203889 | JGI IMG/M metagenome (GOLD analysis project Ga0307518, IMG submission 203889) | Populus trichocarpa ectomycorrhiza microbial communities from riparian zone in the Pacific Northwest, United States - 25_EM | ecosystem: Host-associated > Plants > Roots > Unclassified | place... | reverse complement strand
GTGCTTTTCACTCAGAAAAGTATGCCAACAATATTTTTTTATTTTTTAAAAATCATTTTTGAGATCAGCACATCAAAATGATTTGAAAACATCAAAAACATATTACTTCAAAGCAAAAAAAAAAAAAATTCAAATTTTTTGAAAAGTGCTTTCCAACAGCAATGTCAAACGCCCTCTAAGTCTCTAGTGACTATCATATTAGTAACCACATGGTTCAAACTTAAAACCATAAAAAAAAAAAAAAAAATCCCAAACTCTTGTCTTCTCTCTTCGTATTATCTAGAGTCGTGCTAGACTTTTATCATTTTTCTACCATATGATTGTTCAAAGAATAAATCTTATCAGAGATTCATCGAAAGGGAAAGTGCTTGTTTCGTTGGAGAAGGTGGAAGAAAGGGTATATTTTCTTTTGTTTAAATAATAATATCAATGGAACCTAAACATGTTTAGTTGGTTTCCGGTTCCATTATTGTTTTTTTTTTTTTTTGGTGACGGGGTGGGGGGAGCTTGTGGTATTATTTTGAGAACATGCATGATTTTTAATAATGTAGGTTGTTAATTAGGTTTAAAAATCATCATCCCTTCTTTAAAGAAAATGCTTACAATGATGAATTAAGTTAAAACATAAGAATTCAAGCAGCACAAGCAAGTATTGCATAGGCGGAGAAAAAAAAGGTCAATAAGGTTGGTAGATTCCTGGTTAGTAAAAAAATAAAATGAGCAAGGTTTATAATTTGCAAAAATTCAAAGTTAAATTGGATATAATTATAAGCGGAAAGCCAACACAATTATGATCCAGTTTGTCATTGTGATAACGGTTGCTTTTTAAAATGTTTTTTTCTTGAAAATATATCAAAATAATATTTTTATTTATTTTTTTAATTATTATATCAAAATAATTTGAAAACATAAAAAATTTAAAAATTCACAAAAAAATATTTTACATAAAAATAATGTTTTATATCCATAAACTTCCCTGATAAAAAAAATATTAATTTAAGGTAAAAAAAATAAAAAAATTTAATTTTTTGAAAAACATTTTTATAATGCAAAATCATACGATGCCTTTAAGCGTTGAAAAATGAAACCGCTGCTTTAAAGAAAAAGAAACCCGTGTTGTTTTTTAACGTGCCGCTTTAGTCACATGGCTGCAGGGTACTTGGAAGTGTGGTAGTAGTTGCTTTTTAAAGTACTTTTCATTCCAAAACACATTAAAATAATGTTTTTTAATGTTTTTAAAAATTATTTTTGACATCAGCACATCAAAATGATCTGAAAACATCAAAAACATATTAATTTAAAGTAAATAAAAAATAAAAAAAAATTCAAAATTTTTCAAAAGCACTTTCCAACCTCAATATCAAACACAACCATCGATCTCCTACATCCCGTTAGAGCACCTCTCTCTCTCTCTCTCTCTCTCTTTCTCTCTCTCTCATATCACTTTTATTATTTATCTGATTTTTTTATCCAAATTTTTCCAACCTCCTATTCTAATTATTTTAATTGTTATTTTATTTATAAAGGTGCAACTTACTATTATGGATTGGTGAATGTAACTATTTTATAAGATGGTGGTGAGTAATTGATCAATTCCACTGGAGATCATGGCGCGATTGTTGAAAACCCATGCCTTCTCTTGCTTGCTACCACCTTTCATCTTTAAACCAAGATATAATTGAACATATGAAATGTGAGCAACTAATTAATAAACCTCAAGATCCTATGATTAAAAAAAAAACCCTCAAAATGCTTTTATATATATATATATAAACCTCAGGATGCTTGATTAATCATGCACAACACCGAACTAATAAATTTATTAATTATTGTTATTATTATTATTATATAATTGTACAAGTCTCTCTTGAGTAATTTTATAGTTTTATAGTGCTTAAAGAATAAATAGCAACAACATCTCATTGATTATTTCTAAGGCTCATTTTAAGAAAATAAAGAATTATAATTAAAATAGTATTTGAAATTGTGGTAGCGGTTGCTTTTTAAAATATTTTTCGTTTTGAAATTCATTAAAATAATATTTTTTTTATTTTTAAAATTTATTTTTAATATCAACAATTTAAAACAATCGAAAAACATAAAATATTAATTTGGAATAAAAATAATTCAAAAATTTTTAAAAGCTCTTTTTAACCGTTCCTTAAAAAAAATCCTCAATGCAAGTATTTTATCACTTTTAATGAATTTCAGTATATCATAAAATTTATATTCTTATGTCTTTAAAAAAAAATCTCATAAAATAACTAAAATAATATCTGTAATTACTCTACTTGCATACCGTAAAACTTTTCATCTCTCATTAACTAGTGCACATGCATATTATAAAACTTTTCATTAACTCTCATTAACTAGTGCACATGCATATTGGAACTTTGGAAGAAACATCACATGTTAACACGATTTCTTTATTACAGTCCTCAATTATGCATATTCTAAAAAAATAAAAATAAAAAATCAGACTTTTCTACACATTATTTTTTAAAGACACCAATGATTTTAGTTTTTATGCCCTTAGAAAAATAGCTCAATAATATAAATTATATTTTGAAATCTTACCTAACCATTTAAACTATTGGATTGAGATGGTTTTTAATATGATATTAGAGCTTTGATAACCAAGTGATCACGAGTTTGAATCTCATTATCTCTATTTATTTGATAAAAATTAAGCACTAGATAATGTAAATCTGTGCAAATTTCAAGTTCAAGGGGCTTTCATTTAAGGAGATGTGTTAGAGAATCATATAAATTATATCTTGGGATCTCATCTAATAATTTAAGTTATTGAGTTTAGATATGTTTTTAATATATTTAATTAAAATTATTTTAAATTTATTTGGAATAATTTCAGAAATAGATAAAAAATGATAAAATTACAACCAAAGTACAAACCTACAGGAGGAGTGGGATTGGACATCAAGGGAAGTTCCTAATAATAGCACGTGACTAGGGTATGAGTACAATAAACACAGATAAAATCATTTCTTTTTTAAAAAAAAGAGAGAGGTGAGGGCACAGTAAAACCATGTCCATCATTGACTTTTTCTGATCTCTATCTCCATCAGAGCATCATGCTTTTCCAGTTCTCTACGCGTTGATCTTTATCACAATCAAATCTTTCAGCCTATAGCCTAACATTTAGGGTTAGACTCTGTTGTCTATGTACTTGCACTCGCCCTTCTTTCTTTTTTTTAATGTGTTCTAGCTATAACATGTATGCCCTGCCAAGCTTCTCTGTAAACTTACAGCAAGGTTATGCTGTTTTAATAATGCAGCGTTCCTGATTCACTTAAATTAACCGGATAGGTTTTCGATTGGTTATCTAATAATGAGTTTGAGATCTCTCGTGATTATTAAAAACTTGCATCAATATTAACTCTAGAGCATGTAGGATTAGTTGAGGTACGTGTAAACTGACCCGAATACCTACATTAATAAATAAAAAATACGGTATAACTCAACTAGTCAGATTCTGAGTTTGCTTTTCAAATATCATCAATTCAAGTGTTACAAACTTTAGAGCCACTGAAAACTTACCTAGTTGTTAATTTTAAGATCTTAAAAGTTTAATCGAAATGCGTATAAACTAGGATTCTAAAAAAAATAAATTTGCCTTCCCGCTACCATTTTGTTTGATGCAATTAAATTTATAGAGAGTTGATAAAAAAAAATCCCACAAGAGGGTCTTTATGTTTGTAGTAGCTTTTGTGGTTGTGGTTTGAAAAATATTATTTTATAAAAAGTACTTTTAGTTGAGGTTGGTATGGTATTTATATATATTTGGTTAAAACTGTGGTTAAAATTGAGGTTGAACAAAAAGTAGTTTAATGTATTTGGTTAATAATGCTTTTTAAATTGAGGTTATAAAATAAGTAAAATATATATATATATATATATATATATATATATATATATATATTAATATTGATGGTTTTAAATTTAAATATTGTAGAATTAATTACTACTATTACATCATGAAATAAATAATACTTTATATAAAATATTTTTTATTATTCCATTAAACCATCTATAATTCAATTACATACAAAATTTATCCGATAAGAACTACAGTTTTCATAATTTTTTGAGCGTGTAATAAAATTAGATAAAATATTATCAGGTATAAAATTAATATTACAGTGCAAGTGAATTTAATTCACTCTACACTAATTTTTCAGGAAAAAAAATATTATTCACATCACAATGCGAGTGAATTTAATTCACTCTAAACTAGTTTTTTTAAAAAAAAATGGTTCACGTGAACAGTGCAAGTGAATTGCACTGTTCATTAAGTGAACAGTGCTAGTAATTGCATTGTTCATTGTTTTAAGTGAACAGTGTAATTCACTTGCACTGTTCACGTGAACAGTGCAAGTGAATTGCATTGTTAATTAAAACACTGTTTGAAGAAAAGCAGCTTGGAGCTTGCTTCGGCAAAATCGTGTTTTAAACGTGAATTATAATGGGCCCACCAAAAATAAATTGTATTTTTTATGTAACCAAACATTTATTTTGCTGTGGTTGCTTAAAATGCAGAAGCAACCATGCAAACAAACGGATATAGCTAGCTTGTGAGAACGGTTTAAAAAATTGGTTTTGAGACATGATTGACGGGTAATGACAATTTAAACTTGTGTTGCACGGGTTAAAACTTTGTAAGAAATATTTTATCATCATGAATATTTTAATATAAAATATTAATACATTCAAAACTATTTATATATAAATAAAAAATTTATTTTAAAGAATTCCTAGTTAATAAACTCTTACAAATTCAAAAAGTCATGTGTATGTGTTGATGAGCATGCTAAATTAATTATTTTTATTATACTATCAATTTTACTCTACATGCAATATATTATTATGCTCATATAAAAATTGAACCAAACAATTTTATTGGAACTTTTTCCTAGCAAGATCATACATTGTTTAATTAGTGCTCTCTGTAAGTAGATAGCTAGCTTGGATCCTGACCCTTCATCTTTCTTGAAATTTGGATCAAATAAAATCTGTGACACTGCTTCCGGCTTCCCATTTGTGTATTTGAGAGTATAGTTTAAGATATTTTTTAAAATATTTTTTATTTAAAAATTTATTAAAATGATATATTTTTTTATTTTTTAAAAATTATTTTTTTATATCAGTGCAATAAAATAATCTAAAATACTAAAAAATAGTAATTTAAAATAAAAAAAATTTTCAAATTTTTTCAAAAACGCTTTTGAAACACAAATAAGAATGAACTAATATGTTGTTTGAAATTGTGTTATAAATAATAGTTTTTAAATATTTATTTTAAAAAATATATTATTTTTTATTTTTTAGATTATTTTGATATATTGATATTAAAATTAATTTTTTAAAATTAAAAAAAAATTATTTTGTTATATTTCTTTGTAAAAAATACTTTGAAAAGTAATAATAACTATATTTTTAAGATATTTTAAATATATTTTTTATTTTTTAAAATTTAATTTTAATATCATTGTATTAAAATAATTAAAAAATAATAATTTTAATTTTTAAAAAAAGAAATAATCACACCGCAGAGAAAAATGGAACAACATCCTAGATGGTAGGGGATAACAAGCCTAAGCCTTGGCTTGGGATGTCATTGTCAACTTCCCTTAATTACCAAAGTAATGGGCTTGACAGCATGCGCGTGTCCTGAGAGCACAGTAGGTAGTAGACTTGCTCAGCATCACGTGTTCCTACTTCCTAGAATGTCCTGTTTTGTTCAGTGGGCCTCAATGCGATCCACCAACCAGTAGATCAAGCCCAACTACTTATCCACCCTCAGGATCTTATCAAGCCCACTATCCATGTCCTTCTCAATTTGTGCAGCAGTTCTTGGCTATCCCATTTGTGTGTTTTAGGGTGTTTGGTTCCATGGTTAAACTTGAGTTTTAAAAAGTAATTATTTTATTTTGTATTTTTGTATTTTTTATATATATTAATATTAAAAAATAAAAAAATATATTATTTTAATATATTAAAAAAAAACAATTTATATCACTATCTCAGGATTAGGAGCCTATCCCGTTGCATTTCTCCTGCCATATTGTAGCCATAGCTAGTACAAAGGAATTCACCCCGTGCTAAAAGAAAAATGTCCTCTTTCTTAATTCTAGGAATTCAAACCTTACCGGGTGATAATAAAACATGTTCTTTTCCTTGATTTTCTAGGTTAAAATCTTAATATTAATATTTTTAAAAATATAATTTATTAAAAAATTTAAAATACAGAAAATCAACGTGAAGGATATACATTTAAAATCGTTTGAGAACAAAATTTAGTTTCCTAAAATGGTATGAAAATATTCATTATTATTAAATTAAAAAAATAGCCACAATCACCAACCAACCATTCTATTGATAAAATGATTTGGTAGATACCATTCAAGAGAGTGCATAATCTTACATAAAAAAGGCATATTTTGAAGAAAAATAGTAGATTTAAAGATTTTACCCTCTTTAGCTAAAATGGAAAGTAAAATCATTGTAGCTCAGTCATGTTTTTCTATTCATCACCATGGTATTTTTTTTTTGTCATTTCAACAAAAAAAAAGATTTTTTTTGAATTAAAGATATTTTTTATTTTTTCGCACGTGAATTAGTATATTTGTTTAGGGGTATTATCAACTCTTTTATGTATTAATATACAGTTAAATAACCAAAAAGCTTTTCAAGCGAAAAACAACTAACATTGTCAAGCAGGGGTATTTTTTACTTTTCTATTTTTTCTATACATTAAAAGTATACACATGCCCTTAGAACTAGAGAAATTAACACATGAATCAAGGTTAATAGGGTATTTTTGCCTCGAGTATGTTGTTAATTATTGGTTTGATCAAGGGCAATAATGTCATTCAACAATATTTAACATTTTTTAATTGGAAAAGTTGTTAGTGCACAGGGGACGCTGTGCATTTTGGGTGACGCGTGTGATGTCTCTTGGTAGTTTAAATATGCTTTCTCCTTCTCATTTTATTTGTTATCATCTCCTCTTCCTTCTAGGTGATGCGTACCAGTTTACAATGATCGGTTTATCGTTGGTTGACTTTTTTTTTCCTCCCTTTTATTTCTTTCTTCTACCCTGAAAAATGAGATATGGTCCTCATTATTATTGGTATTTCATATTTAGTCCTTTTGGTTTTGATTTTTTGTCTTTTTTCTTTTGTTAAACTTTTATTTGTTTTTAATTTAATCCTTCAATTATAATTTGTAATATATAATGTTTTTTTGATTTGATCATTTTTTTTTTATTTCTTAATTTCTTCTTTAGCCATTTTATCAAAGTTTTTATGATTTTCAATTTCATAATTTAAATCACGTTTATGATTTTTATTTTTTTCAATATTAAAAGCAGTGGTGATAATAATATTGGTAATAACAACAACAGCAGCAACAACAACAACACCACCACTAATAGTAATAATAATAAAGGGGTATAACTCAATTGGTCAGGTCCTGAGTTTGCTCCCAAGAAGTCACCAGTTTGAATATCATAAACCTCAGGGTCGCTGGAGGCTTACATGGTTGTTAACTTTTTAAGGTCTTGAGGGATTAATCGAGGTGCGCGTAAGCTGACCCGGACACCCACTATTAACAAAATAATAATACTAATGTTAATAATAGTGGTAACAACAATTGTTTATTATAATAGTAACAGTAGCAGTAATGATAACAACAACAACAATAATTGTGACAATAACAATAATAACAGTAATAAAAATAATAACAATAATAATAATAATTATGATGATGATGATGATGATGATGATGATAATAATAATAATTGTGATGATGATGATAATAATAATTGTGATAATTGTAGTAGTACTAATGATAATGATAATGATAAATAATAATAATGGTAATGATATTGTTGTTTCTACTACTATTAACAACAAGAACAATAATAATGGTAGTAGCAACAATAGTAATGATATTACTAATAATAATAATAATAATAATAATAATAATAGTTATATTAATAGTAATAATAGTAATAATAATAATTTATGTTTTTTTTTCAATAATAACAATAATAAAAAAAGAATAAGAATAGTAATAATTGCAGTGATTTTACAGGTTTTAGTACTGTCAATTTTGGTACATGGAGGTTTGGCTTTGGATGGTCACAGCTACAATTGGTACTGCCAATGCTGTGGTAATGGACAACAATTACTACTATAATCATTTTTGTCATTAAATTTCCATGCTCACTGGTCCAAAGGAGCAAACTTGGCTTTTTGTTACCTAGCTATGATGCTAAACCTTACCAGCACATGGTGGAATTGTTTTGCAAGGTGCTATCAAAGTTTTATTTATTTTTATGATAAAAATAATAATTTAAATTTAATTAAAACAAAATAATTTTTTAATATAACCCATCATTCTCTCATTGATATATATTATCTCTAAAAAAATATGTTTGTTTTGTTTTTTTATGTTTTTCATTTGATAAAAATAAAAAACAATCACCATCAACATAAAAGAAACATCTTGGATTCTTTAAAATAAAAATAAAAAAGATATATGTCTAGTCTAAACTTTTTTTTTTTATCTCATTAAACCATGTAGATCAACACGAAGCTCCATGACCTGACTCTTATTTAATATGATTTTCAAATTAAATCGTGTGATAATTGAATTAATACGACTCGATTGATATAAATCAAAACCTGGTCTGACTAAAAAAATTATAGACGTTGTTGTTGTTGTTGTTTTTTTTTTGTATGAATATTAACATAACCATGCTCTAGGTGAACCTGAGCATTAAAATGTGGCTCAATTGACTCGATTAACAAGGTAAAAATCCAATTTGCTTTTTTAAAAATAAAACGACTTTGATCCAATGTTTTTTTTTATAAAAAAAATACCATAGTAACAATATTTTAGATAGACCCGGGTCAAACCTATCCAATCCATGACCTAGGTATTAGCCCTTACCAAGTTCAATAACATTGTTTTTTGAAATCTATTTATTTTAATTAAACAAAACAACCTAAAAAACAAGAGGGAGAGTCTTAATCAAAATTTAAAATAAAAAATTTAACATAAACTAAAAATACATGTATAAAAAAGATGCAGGGTTTGAATAAAAAATTAAAAGAAAAAGAAAAAAAAGGCCAAACGTTTATTTTCTATTTTTCAGGAACTCTTTTTCTCCTCTCAAAAAACAAAAAACAAAAAACAAAAGGATCAAAATAAAAATAAAATAAAATTTTGAATCAAAATATTTTATCTCTAAACTAAAAGGAACAAAAAGAACTTTGGCAAAACTGGTTGGTTTTTTTTTCGGTGTGGCTTGGGTTTTTTTTCCGGTTTGAGCTCGGTTCAGTTCGATTGTTTCGGTTTCAGACTTATAAAATCGAAACTGAAAAAAACTGGTCGGTTTTTAAAAAATTATAATCGATTTAATTGATTTTTTTAACAATTTGATTTTTTAATTATTATTTTTAATTATTTAAATTTAATCAAATTTTTAGTTTTTTTCTCACAAATACTTCCATTCTCATCCCATATAAAAGAAATTTCCAAACTCAAATCTCCCTTATTTGGCACTGTAACGTAAAATGTTTTCTTGGAATATTTTTATTTAAAAATATATTAAAATAAAATTTTTAAATTTATATTATTAGTATATCAAAAATACTAATTTAATTTTCTTTTAATTAAAATACAAAACGCATAAAAAAACAGAATTTATCGCGCTCCTGAACACTAATGTCTAAAAACACAAAACGAACTCAAAAACACGCACAGAAAAGGGCATCCACCAACGGTGGCACATCTCCTCCCACCACACCACACCAGACGGGCTTCGTTCCCTCTCTTTTCTCTCTTACCGGACCTCCGATCCTCCCTCACATTGTCATCCGTCGTCATTCCACATAACATCAGCATTCACAACGCCCCCCAACAAACCCAGTGAAAACCGTTTTTGTTTTTCCTGGTTGGAAACCCATTTCACTAGGGGCATTTCCATTTCCATTTCCATTTCCATTTGTATTTGTATTTCTATGAAAATATGAAATGAAATGAAATGAAATGCCCCCCTCCCTTTCCCTTAACACTATCTCAATTCTCAACAATGACCCCTCCACAACCCCTCAAAAAATGAGCAGAAACGACACCATTACTGACAAAAACGACAACAGTAACGGTGAAGAACAACTAGTTGAAGAAAAAGAAGAAGATGAACATTTCTACGAGTCATTGGATCGCATTGCTTCCTCTTCTTGTTCTTGCTCCACTTCCAACTCCGACTCCGATCCTGACCCGACCCGTTCCAATTCCCCTCGTCTTCTTGCCAGTAATTATCATGTTTGGATCTCTCAACCCGAATCCATTTCCGAACGCCGCCAACGCCTTCTTCTCCAGATGGGTCTCAGCTCCGACCCATCTCTTTCTCGCTCCAAACCCGAAACAGCCCACAACGGAGATTTTTATTTTAACCGCTCCCTGTCATCGGATCGTTTGATCGGAGAGAAACTGCATGGTCTGTGTCCAAGTGATTCCACTGCTGTCGCCCGATCGAAATCAGAAAGTGGCGGTTCGGTAGATCATGACAATGATGATGATGAATTTAATTCGTGTTACTCTTCCTCTGTTTATTGTTCGCCTTCTTCCATTTTTTTGCAAGATTCAATTAATGTAAATAGTAATGATAGTAATTATAGCTGTAGTGATAATAATATTAATAACAACAGGCACAGCAAGAATGGGCTTTTTGTTGCTGGTTGCGGTAAAAAATGCAAAAGCAAAAATGGGTCTTCTCCGAAAGAGGGTAGTGTTAGTGTTGATGTTGTTTCGCCTAATAAGCCGCCTTCGGGGAAACAACATTGTAGGAAAATGGAAGTGAATCGATCAGATTCTGCGAATTCTAATGGGGATTTGAATGGCAGTTTGTCAGTTGGGAGTTCGGTGGAGTTTGCGGAAGAGTTGGCGGAGGAGTTGGAATGTAATGGGGGAGATACCGATGGGGCAGTGGTGGACGAGGGAGGTTCGCGGGTTTGTACTATTAAGAATCTTGATAATGGGAAAGAGTTTGTTGTTAATGAGATAAGAGAAGATGGGATGTGGAATAAGCTGAAGGAAGTTGGGACTGGGAGGCAATTGACTATGGAGGAGTTTGAAATGTCTGTTGGGCATTCGCCGATCGTGCAAGAATTGATGAGGAGGCAAATCGTGGAGGACGGGACGAGAGAAAATCTCGATGCCGATGCTAATGGAGGGATTGGAGGTGGGGTTTCAAAGTTTAAAAAGAAGGGCAGTTGGTTTAGGAGTATAAAGAGCGTGGCGAATAGTGTGACAGGCAATAAGGAGAGGAGAAGTAGTGATGAGAGGGATACTGGATCGGAGAAGGGAGGGAGGAGGTCAAGTTCTGCTACGGATGATAGCCAGGATGTGTCATTTCACGGGCCAGAGAGAGTGAGGGTAAGGCAATATGGGAGGCCGTCTAAAGAGCTGAGTGCACTTTATAAGAGCCAGGAGATACAGGCTCATAATGGGTCGATTTGGAGTATTAAGTTCAGTTTGGACGGGAGGTATCTAGCAAGTGCAGGTGAGGATTGTGTCATTAACATTTGGCAGGTTGTGGAGTCGGAGAGGAAAGGAGAATTATTGATGGAGAAACCATATGATGGGGGCTTGAATTTGTTGTTGATGGCAAATGGATCTCCAGAACCTAATTTGTTGTCACCACTTGTGGATACCCATCAGGAGAAGAAGAGGAGAGGGAGGTCATCTATAAGCAGAAAATCTTTGAGCCTGGACCATATAATCATGCCAGAGACTGTGTTTGCTCTCACGGATAAACCCATTTGTTCATTCGAAGGGCATCTTGATGACGTGCTCGACCTTTCATGGTCCAAGTCTCAGGTTAGTTAATTTACAACTCTGTTATTCTTACTTATTAATTTTGTTCTAAAAGCAACACACATTCATCAATCATAATTAAGGTCCAAGTCTCAGGTCAGTTATATGCATCTGTTATAGTTGATTGACGTTTTGAAATTCTCTCCCTTTAGCCATTACCATCCGGCTATTAACTTTTCTTGCTCTTTAATGTGGAATGCAGTGCAAATGCAAAACTGATTTAGTTATTTACACGCCTTCTTGTTATGATGTGGTTCAAGTAATTCTTCTCTTAATTGCTTTGAGCAATTTAAAAGTTTCCATACCCATGCAGCATTACACGGGACGTTCTTTTCTTTCCAATTTCTTTTTCACTTTCAGGTCTTCTTTTATGGAGAGTTTTTCGACTCCTGTCTTGATAGAAGGTTCAACCAGATAGAGTTTTAACACTTGCCAGTGTGGAATTTATGCCAGTTCTTTTGCTTTATGTATATCTTAGTTCAGTTTCTCAATATTTCATTGTTGGTTACGTGGACAGTTTAGAGTGCAAAAGAAACTACTATTGTCTAGTATCTGAGAGATTATTAAGTTCTTCCAGTTTAGCGCTCCCCTGCTCACATAAAAGTGGGATCCATAGGTAGTTCGCATAGCTTTCCACTTATGACCACCCTCAAATCATAGGATCTGAAATGTCTAGCAATGAAATTTCACAAGGAATGACTAGGGGGCCGTTTGGAATTGCGTTCCAAACAACATTTCTAAAAAAACTGATTATTTTTGCTTAAAATTAGTTTTTTTTTTTGGATCGTTTTGATATGATGATATCAAAAATGTTTTTTAAAAAATAATTTTTTTGGATGCATTTCCGAGCGAAAAGCACTTTGAAAAGCAACCGCTACCACACCTCCAAACACCTTAAATCCTTTGGTATTGTTTCTGTCACCATGGTGTATTTTAAAAGTTAGATGAATGGCAACTGAGTGGGAATTTGTGATATTTTGGCTATGTTGAGAAGGACCTTTACCTTTTTCTCTACAGTAGAAATTCATGGATTTTGGGCAGCTTTTCAAGTTGGAAAAGTTCTGAAGATTCCTTGCCTTCAGATTCTGCTTATTCTGATCTCATCTCATTCTTTCAACTTAGTTTTAGTTTTCTGATATTGACAACTTTTATCTGTTGGCATGTTCCTTTTCTTTTCTTTCTTTCTTTTTTGTTGTCGAGATTTCATGAACTTCTGCATGGCTACAAGAGGATTGCTGTAGTTTGTTCTCTAAAGCAGTGATGCTACCACAGATTTTGTTGTCTGTTTATATTTTAATGAGTTATAACAGACTTATTGATCATAAGCAGTATCTTAAACATATTTTGGAAGTGTACAAAAGTTGATATTCAACTATGAATTAAGTTTATTTAACATTTTGCTGTGAAGATTTTGAGAGGGAGGGAGATGATGAGTTCTAGGTTTTAACCTCATCTGGATGGTGTTTCAGAAGCCCTGGGGAGGCTTGTTGCCATTTAAGTTTACTTAGCTCTACCGTGAACTGAGATGTGTGCACAAATGTCTTTGTTAAGAATCATGAACCACCAGTTTATTCTTGCCTATCCTAACGAAATTCATTTTTTTTTCTTTTCCCAGCACCTGCTTTCTTCTTCTATGGACAAAACTGTACGCCTATGGCACTTGTCTAGCAATACTTGTTTGAAAATCTTTTCTCACAGTGATTATGGTAAGTATGTTTTGCCATACCTTTTTATGCTTATTCTTTGCATTGCTTATAACTTTGCAACCTACTACTTAAAAAGCTACTGTTACAATTGCCCCCCTTTTCAATAGAAGATCTCATCTGTGATAAGCATGGAAGACAGGAGTTCACACTTAACTGCATTTTCAAAACCCTATTTCACTGGTTCAATGACGTTCTAGATTTTCTTAACATTTAATGTGACTTCTTGTAGATTGGCTTAACATTTTCTTTTATGAGATGGTCAAAACTAGCAAAGATCTTTTTCCTCCTTTCCTTGAACTTTGCTAATTGCATTATTTATGGATTTCCATGATGCAGTAACATGCATCCAGTTTAATCCTGTTGATGATAGATACTTCATTAGTGGGTCCTTAGATGCAAAGGTTCGCATTTGGAGTATTCCTGATCGTCAAGTTGTTGATTGGAATGATCTGCATGAGATAGTCACTGCGGCTTGCTATACCCCAGATGGTCAGGTAGGCCACGTTTTGCCTTCTGTATATAATATTCAAGGTTTCAAGGTTTTTGCTTAACTTTTTTTTTATGGTTTTCTGAAGGGTGCACTTGTTGGTTCGTACAAGGGAAGCTGCTGTTTATACAATACATGTGGTACAAGTTGATTCTTACCCACCATTCTCAAATTTCACCCACTCACTGACTACTAATTATTCTTTTGTTATTTGTCTTTTCTTCTCAGAGAATAAGTTGCAACAAAAATGTCAAATTAATCTGCAAAATAAGAAGAAGAAAGCTCATCTAAAAAAAATCACTGGATTCCAGGTAATTTGGTGGCTCTAGTATGATGTTCAACTCCAGAGATAACATGTTTGGTTTAGCTTTGAAAAATACTTGAATCCATTTCCTGCTACATTTTTTTTTTGCACAAGGAACAACCTGCTGTGCATTTTTTGCACTAGTACCTTTTATGGTGCTTTCAGTCCTCTGATCAGTTTTATTAAACAGTTTGCTCCAGGAAGTTCATCAGAAGTGATCGTCACGTCAGCTGATTCTCGAATTCGAGTTATTGATGGTGTTGATCTGGTTCACAAGTTCAAAGGTAAGAATGTTGGCTTATCATTTCTTTTCTGATCTTTTCTGGCCACGTTGTAATGAAATCATGCATGAAAAACATTATCTTGTAACCTGACTAGGATGATTAAGTTAATAATACCAAAGCAATTAGGTAGCAAAAATACTTTGAGCCAAGACTTTTTGGCTCTGTGAAATAGTAAACCCCAGTCCATCAGGTCTTTGTTTCAATGATTTAGAAAAAAGCTAGCATTGAATACAACTTTGCACATCATGCCTATCAGTGTGACTTAAAGCAATGCTGCCAGTTCTTTTCCACACATCAGTGTTGAAATAAAAGTTCTCCCAGGTCTAAACCTCATGGAGACCTTAACAAACTTCCCAATCTCTGTTTTGGGGCATGCCTTGATGCACTGTGGTCTCAGTTTGCCTTAAAGATTAACTTTGCACAATTATGCATATTTGTTTTTTGAAAAACTTTATTGACAATATTTACTTTTATGGAATATTAATTTGTCATTAAGCATTTCTTCATTTGCCAATATTTTCCTTGGTTTCGTTAGTAACATATATTGGTAGTGTAAATATATTCTTTTACATTTATACTTAATTTTGTTTATTTGATATAATACCTAGTTACATGCTTAGCATGTGTGTAAAAATCCAAGGCTTATGCCTTGCGAGGGGTAAAATACCTCATTCTACTCTTGCCTTTTAAAATGTTATCCTAAAGAACTGAATCCTACAATTTCTCCCGCCTTTTGAAGTGAGATATACAGAAATTGGATGTAAAATTAAGAGGACGAGAAGTAAATCATGTTTATTTAATTCTCCATGATAGCAGCCTTTTCTTTTCCTTTCCTGCTTATCCAATAGCTAGTGACATATAGGAGTCAGGCTTTTTTATGCTGTTAAAATATTTGAAGATATCCAGGCTTATCTTAAAAAACTGAGTAAAGGTTATGTTGCCCCATCATATCACGTATGCTGTAAGCAGCATATATTTCCCAGATTACACAATTCTGAATTTTAACATTAAGTTTGATTTTTGGGTTATTCTGGGTGTTGGAAGAGAATTTCTGTATGGCAGTTTTGCGTTTGGTGTACATAGATCTTTTAACTAAACTATGCTATTCTAGCTCAAGTTTTCATAATGTCTCAACTATTTTGGTTTGCCTAGTGCTTGAATACGGGCTGGTAATGCAGTGTCGAAAAAACACGTTGATCCTGTATTAGTGAAAAGAGGATGAATTGCATTTAGATCATAATCTTCTTGAAAAATATATGGTATATTTGTCATCATAAGTGGAATCTTTGAAAAACCTGATTTTCTGCCTTGATTTCTCAAGTGCACCCTGTATGATGGGTCTCATCTACCATCCCCCTCCCCACGTATCAGTAACATGCTTGTAATCAGGTATTAGTCAATAAAGTTGATATATATATATATATATATATATATATATATATATATATATATATATAGGGGTTGATTTAACTAAACCTAGGATAAGCTTATCCTAATGGGCTTTGTATAGTGGATCATAATATAATAGATATTTTGTTGGTAGAAATAATGAGAACAAGTTGCTTAAGTTCAAGAGTCGATGGGAATCAGTCACAGTTTTTTGTATGAGGAGGCAGTAAGAAGATAAAGTCAAGCATTTTTAGGATTTTTTATGATATACAATGACACAATATCAAATCATGGACACCCTTAGTTTTAAACAACTTGAAATGGCATATATTAAGGAGTCTTCATATGAGGTGGAATAGGAAATGTTTGATCTTACTGTTATTCATTTTTTTTTTTTTTGGAAATTGATTGCATGTAGCTTATTTGTTTTTTTTTTGTACATTTGAACCCATGTTCCAAAGGCTAAAACTTGTATCAAAGGCGTAAAATTTGGTGCTTGTGATTCCACTTTAGACTTGGTAACAGTATTTAAATTATCTATATCTATTTAAGGTTTTGACAAGTGATGCGATCTTGTTTTAGAATTCTAGGTCTTTAATACTGTTTCTTCAACTTTGAAGGTGAAAATCTTCTGGAGTAATAATTTGATAGTGTAGGTCTTGAACAGAAACGAATTGATCTCTTCAGCTGCTTCAATGGTTGTTTCAATCAGCAAAAGCTGAAAGGTTTTTCATTAACCTCCATTTTAATGCTTGTCATAGAAAATCATATATTTAGCAGTGCTTGTTGTCTTTGCTCCCCCCCCTCTTTCCTATGCATGCATTTTTAGGATTGTACCATTCTCAAAGATTAAGTTGATGATTCTGTGATAGGGTTTCGTAACACCAACAGCCAAATCTCAGCTTCTCTCACAGCAAATGGAAAATATGTGGTCTCTGCTAGTGAGGATTCATATGTTTATGTCTGGAAGCATGAAGCTGATTCCCGACTTAGCAGAAGCAAAGGTGTTACTGTCACAAGCTCCTATGAGCATTTCCATTGTCAAGATGCATCGGTGGCGATCCCATGGCCTGGCATGGGAGACACCTGGGAACTACAAGATACTTTATCTGGAGAACAGAGTGGCCTCGATAACCATCTTGATGAGGTTTCCATTGTCAATCACCCCCCTACTCCTGTTGAGGAAGCAAGTATTGAGGGTTCACAATCTTTATCCGGGTGCACAAATAGTCCTCTAAATGGAATTATTTCTAGTGCAACCAATGGTTACTTCTTTGACAGAATATCAGCAACATGGCCAGAGGAAAAGCTTAATTTTGCGACTAGAACAAGGAGTCCTCATGCCAGTGTGGATATCTCCAACGGGTTAAGCGAAAGTGTGTCTGCCTATGGTATGGTGATTGTAACTGCCGGCCTTCGAGGGGAAATCAGAACTTTCCAAAATTTTGGATTGCCAGTTCGGATTTAAGGGGCTGAAAAGAGAGGCAGTCTCTGAGTAGGGGGTAAATGATATGGCAAATCAATGCAGTTCATTTTCGCCACTTGTTAAAACATGTACAGAGGTATTTGGTGAGATGTGTAATATTTAGCGATTTCCAATTCTTCTTTCCTTGTGCTTCAGCTCATTGGATATTGAGTGCCGATGGATGAGCATTGAGAAGAAAATAGATTTGTTAAAAAAAAAGGGGGGGCGGGCGGGCGGGCTACACAATGAATTTAGAAACCGATGTATTTGTCAAGTCGGGAAATGTAGAGTTAAGAGCATGGAAAAACCTTATTCAATTAAAATGAAATTCTTTCATATTCTTTAATGATCATGTCTAGTCTTGTAGGTTCTAACTTTTAACCCATTGTTGTCTATTCAATTATTGGCGCTCAGCAGCACTGTTTTTATCCGTTCTTGAAGCGACCTCACAGCTGCAGTTCTTTTGTTTCAGAACCAAATGAGTTGTGCCATTTTCTTTCCATGGAGCTAATTTAGACATTTACAATGAAGCAGATTGGCTTATCATTTTGTCCATTAATCCTAGGCTTGGTCTTAACAGCTAGTAAGGTTATATCCCAAAAGTTACCACTTGGTGTGAGCTTTGGCAGGCAAGCACATTTCCGCAGCTAAGAGGGCCGCTCTTAACCATCCCCCAACTCATAGTGATGGGTTAGCTGAGAGCTTGCGGGTGATAGTACAAATGGACCTGAACCAAAAAAAATAAAATTCTGTGGAAGCCCATTGCGGCTACCAAGATCCAAACACATTTATGTCCCCGTCACTGCAACCGGGGACCCTCCACTTTGTCATGGCGCCTTGGCTCCAAGTCTGCAACCAACCCCCCTAACCATAGAGAGGCTGGCAAAACCTTGGCTCGACTGGCACAGCCTCTTAATCCATAATCCAGAAATATGCCCCCACCATTCCCTGTCATATTCAACACCTCCAAATCTCCCAGCCCATAGCTAAGAGGAGTGGAACATTTTGGGAAACGCACCCAAATATCCCCAACTATTTGTCAATAATCAAAGGAACAAAAAAACAAGGCCATCAATATCATGGGAAATCCAAAACTCAAAGTCTCATTGGTGCTTGGAAGTGATGTGGAAGATACATTCACTGCTAATTATCTTATCCTGTCTGCCAAACATATCCTCCCCCCAACACACACATCACATATAATTCCAAACAAGCTCAAGCTTTGCACACTTCTAAGCTGAGCTCTTCACTCCAGCCAGTACTGTATGCAAAATCTACAGTCCTTAAAACAAAGGATTTGAAAACCCATTTTACGAGGCACAGAGTTTGCTTTGCAAGCGGTAATGGCTCTCCAGGCTGCTTCTTTGGTTTCCTCTGCTTTTGTTGTCCCCAAAGAGGTCAGATACTAGTAGTGCTTTGTTTTGTTTTTGTTTTTACTTGTTGCATTGATGGAAAATTTAGTGTTGATTTTGGCAGTGGTTTTGTCTATGCAGGGAAAATCTAGTGCATCTTTGAAGGAGTCAAGCTTGCTTGGAGTTTCACTCTCAGACCATGTCAAAGCTGACTTTAGCTCTTCTACATTGAAGTGGAAGGTAGCTACTATGCCGGTTCATTCTTGCTTTTTTTTTTTTGGCTGAAAATGCATAAATTCAAACTCGCAATCAAAAGGGATTTTTCTAATGAATTCATTTGTATAATATTATTCACCGCAGAGGGAATTCAACCAAAGAGTTAGGACTGTAAGAGCCCAATCAATGGCCACTGCTACTCCAGCAGTCAACAGGGCTTCTTCAGACGGCAAGAAAACTCTTAGACAGGGATGCTGCATTGTCACTGGTGCCTCCTCTGGATTAGGTCTAGCAGCAGCTAAGGCTCTAGCTGAAACTGGAAAATGGCATGTAGTTATGGCCTGCAGAGACTTCCTTAAGGCAGAAAGGGCTGCTAAATCAGCTGGCATTGCCAAAGAGAACTGCACCATTATGCATCTGGACCTTGCTTCACTGGACAGTGTCCGCCAATTTGTGGATACCTTTAGGCGATCAGGAAGGGCACTTGATGTGCTTGTTTGCAATGCTGCTGTTTACCTGCCAACTGCAAAAGAGCCTACATTCACTGCTGAAGGATTTGAACTTAGTGTTGGAACTAACCATTTGGGTCATTTCCTCCTTTCAAGATTGTTGCTTGAGGACATGAAGAAATCTGATTACCCATCGAAACGTCTCATAATTGTTGGCTCAATTACAGGTATATACACTATAATACATTTAAGGTTCACTTTCTTGTGAATATGTTTCGATTGTTTACACTAAATTTGGTGTTGTTTCTGTGAAATGTTTTAGGGAACACAAATACATTGGCTGGCAATGTTCCTCCCAAGGCCAATCTTGGTGACTTGAGGGGACTTGGAGGGGGCTTGAATGGGCTAAACAGCTCAGCTATGATTGATGGTGGTGAATTTGATGGTGCCAAAGCCTATAAGGATAGCAAAGTCTGCAACATGCTCACTATGCAAGAGTTCCACAGGCGTTTCCATGAAGAAACTGGCATTACATTTGCTTCCCTTTACCCAGGTTGCATTGCCACAACAGGCTTGTTCAGGGAGCACATTCCTTTGTTCAGGCTTCTATTCCCTCCATTCCAAAAGTACATCACTAAGGGCTTCGTCTCCGAGGAAGATGCTGGAAAAAGACTTGCTCAGGTAACCAAAACAGGGGAAACTATAGAAATAAAAATGCTCTGCTATGGGCTTGTATAACGTGCAATAACATAATCTGCCCTTTCTTGTTTAGGTTGTGAGTGATCCAAGCTTGACAAAATCAGGGGTCTACTGGAGTTGGAACAAGGACTCGGCTTCTTTTGAGAATCAGCTATCTCAAGAAGCTAGTGATGCGGAGAAGGCTCGTAAAGTGTGGGAGGTTAGCGAGAAACTCGTTGGTTTGGCCTAATTAAGAAAGGCTGGAGAGAGTTTCTTGTGTACTAATCTTTGCCATGGGAGAGGATGATGTTAGTGCAAAAAAAAAAAAAAAATACTGCGTCCTTTCGTGAGTTTGGATTTGGATGATTTGCTTCTGTAAACAATTTTCACTTAGTAGGAGTAGATGACTCTGTATCAATCAATTGGCACTAAAATCACTCACCCGTACTGCAAAGTTCAGATTTCTCTGATTAATGTTGGCAGGTTCAACACTTTCAAATCAGAAAAAGAGTTTTATTGCCAATTTAACAGCTAAATGGACCATTTTGCAATAAATAAGTGGTGTCTAACTGTCTGTTCGTTGTTTTGCACTTATAGAAGCCAAATGGCTGGAAGTGTTGTTGCTGGTATTTTGTCAAGGCCAATGCAAAATCGTTGTTGTGCAAAATCACTTGTTGTTGCCTTGTATACAGTTTTCTACCCCTCTCAATCCATTTTCCAAATTTTAAGCTTCCTCCTTAACTTTTGACTATAATAAGGATCAGCGGCTTGAAAACTGTTGTTGCTTCTCATCATTTTCACTTTTCCATATCAGACTTGGAAAAGTTTCCCTGGTCTTTATCAACTAATCATGCCATTAACCCACAGGCTCAAGGAAAGAAAGAGACCGCAAGTGTTCCCCAAATAATGAATTCATGTAGAGAGAGAGAGAGAGAGAGAGAGATTACTGAAATAAAAGTTCATCTACAATGCCTATCCTTGTTAGTAAAATTCTTTCTATTTATCCAAAGAAAAAGAACCGAGTTATTCAGATAAAACCAGAGAATTGCACATGGTGGGCGTGGCCCTAGATGTGGCTAAACACAGTATGATTAAGATGCCCCGAAGCTAAAAAAATCTTTAGTAGTGTTCCCTGATGAGCATTCTATACTTGAGAAGAAAGCAATTCAAAAAGTTAGAGCCATATAATCAAGTAGCTAAATCCTTTCAAATATATACAGACTGTATTAAGGTTTACAAGCAAACATGATATGATACATCTAGTAACAGTCGAAATATTATATGGCGATCTAAAGTTCATAAGCAGGGAACCTGGCTTCCGATGGTTCAAGAATGTCTAGGAAGAGATAAGCCATTCCTCCAAAACCCTCAAACAGTGAATAGGGGCGATCACCTCCATGCATCTTCCCTTTTGATACAAGTTTTTTTGCTCTATCATGTAGAAAGCAAGCAAAGGCTTTGGCCCTGTATAAGTACTCCACATTACCTGTTAATCGGTAGAGTGAAAGAAAAACATAGGTATTTCCACTGATTCCATGACATATGCCAACTCGCTTTAGCAAACCCCGGTTCCAAACCACCTCCCCTGCCTCCATTGCTGCCTGCAGAAACTCCTTATCTCCAAAAACCTGAATAATTCAAACATTGCAAAGAAATTCATAATGAGGTCCCAGTAGCATTTCTATATTACAAATAAGACTACAGAGTAAAAACAAATTCTAAGGAGTCGAAAAAGGTGAAAAATTGGATCTATGTCCAACGGATCACACCTACCAAGAAAAAGTCTATTGTTTTGGTTTGACCAGTACTCATATATGAAAGAGGGGACGGTATAAATTTAGAAAGACTTTTTCTGCCGGATTTATTGCAGGAAAAAGAGAATCTGAAACTTCGAATTGTCAATTATATTCTTTATGGAAATGGTAAACCAATTCAGGGAATTTCTAACACAAGTATTCAATTAGTTCGTACTTGTTTAGTGTTGAATTGGAACCAAGACAAAAAAAGTTCTTCTATCGAAGAGGCTCGTGTTTATTTTATGGTCTTTAACTGAAGAACAAAAAGGTGGATGCAGACATCTGGAAAGTGGTAGCGATGACTTGTTCAATCTCATGTTTTGAACTTGTTCAATCTCATGTTTTGAACTTTTAGCACTGGAAAATGACAGGTGATCGTTCCACTTTGGAAGAATGGTTCTTCCTCTATGAGACTGAAATTCTTTCTTCATTTCTTAATATGGACGAGATCAGAAATGTCATCAAACAATGGAATATTTATTTGTCCATTTACATGAAAAAATAGCATTAAATCTTCAACTAATGAGGTACTTTCACCAATTTTTATTGGCAGGTACGCAAGCCAAAATGCACATAGTAAAAGACAACCCACACAAGCATACATGCCTAGACAAATTCCATTAGCACCTAGGCTACCTTATGCAGCTTGCATCACTATACAAGGATTACCTCAGCTGCTTTCGCAAGGGTAAGAGCAATCCCAGGAGCCCCATGACACCAATGCACAAGGCAATCAGATTTATTTCCTTCACTTGAAGGATAATTGCCACTGGGAAAATGGTTCTTAATCATGTAGTGTAAAGTACCCTTGACATCCTCCACCTCATCTGGTGTCAGTTCCAAGTCCATCAAAACAAGCATGATTCCAGCCAGTCCATGGGCAGCACCCCAGTACCTTTTTCCATGCCATTCATACAGCAGTGGACATTTTCCCTTGCGTGTCAATCTTCCAGCCTTAATTATTTCATCCACAACTGCTCTCTGCAGAAGTTTCAAAGCCAACTTAGCAAAGGGTTCATCTAATCAATAATGAATGCTGGATTGAAAAGAAATAAAGAAATGCCTTACTTTGCGGCTTCTAGATATGGTTTCTTTACCAATATGCTTATTTAGAAATGAGCAGGCCCATAAGAACCCAGCTCTCCCATATAATAACTCATATGGCAAATCACTAGGAAGTTTGATCTGCTCTCGAGTAAAAAAAATAAAAAAATCATATTAATTAGGTTTATAAAAAGATGAAAAAATATTAATTAAGATATATAAAAGCAACCAACTTTTGATGGAAAAAAAATGCATAGAAGGGGAAGAAATGCAACAGGCACCTCTTTGAACTGAGCTAAGTAATGATCTAATAACCTTCCATCCCCAGCATGCTTTGCTGCAACAGCACCAAGAGCACAAACACCAGCCCGTCCACATATAAATGTCACACGTCTGCAGCCCCAACGGATCACATAAGCAACTAAATCAAGTTGACTTATCTGTTTTCCCCAAGGATTGGGAAGTAACACTTACACCTAAAATTTAACCTAGACTTGGCATATAAAATTAAGTGCCGACTTCAAACACATTGAAAAATTTAAACATTTACAGTGACAAGCCATGCCAGGATCAAATACACAATTGAGCATTTCCACAAACCAAATAACCAAATACAAGAGAAAAATGCTAATAGAAAGCGAGACAACCATAACTGAGTGCATGACTCCCGTAATAATAGAATAATCAAACGCAGCACAACACATCGACGAGCTTCAATATGAATTTATCCCCATTTAACCTCAGATAAAGCAAGAATTGAATCCATAGTTATTTAGAACCTCAATTCCCATACAACTAAAGCAACCTCCGCATTAAAATATCCAAAAGTAGTAACACCTATTCTTGGATGAGCCAGAAACAAAACAGACAGAGAAACAAAAGAGAGAGAATACCCAGAATCTCTAGAAACAGAATCGCAAGCCTTGATAATGTCAGAGCACAAGTTAAGATCATTCTGATTCTTGGTAACTTGGTATGCTTTAAAAAGCAAGAATGCAGTCCCTAATGCCCCGGTGTACAAACTATAATCTTTCACTCTCTTCCCACTCATTCCCCATGTCTCCCTCACCACCTGAAGTTAAAACACAACCAATAAGAAAAAAGAAAACCCTTCAATATTTAACATTAAAAAAACTAGAGTAACATGATGGGGTGTGTCTGAAAGTTAGAAACAAATGGAAGCCAGAAGTCAAAAGGATAGAGTTGAGTGAAAGGGGAAACTTAACTGTGTCTTTGACGTCCAGGGCTGATGCTTTAAGTCTTTGAGAGAGAATGTTGTACGGCAAAGACAGGAGCTTTGTAAGTGAGTCTTTGTTGTTTCTTTCAGTGACTGTTTCGTCCACTGCTGTTGTCGTTGTTTCTGGTATGTAGTCTGGCATTTCATTTGGGAAGTAGCGGTCTCCCATTTCTCTCTTTACAGTCACAGTGTCTCTGAAATTCAACTTCCTCTTCACTTCTCACTCGATGAAAAAGAAGAGAGAACCTTCGAGTTGGGTTGCGAATATCTGGTGGAGGGTATGTCGTTGGTTCTTGAAGCGACATGTTGCATGGTTTCAATGAAACGAATAGACAAATAAGTCTCCGTTCTATTTAGGGTTAATCAATTTTGTCCCTGGTCAAAATATTTCTTCATTATTATTATTATTATTATTATAAAAAATAGTATTTTCACGTGAAAATGATATAATTATAAATTTTATCTATTACTGTAGTGGTATTGTAGCAGTGATAAAATTATAATTTTTGTTTTAAAAAAAGTTTTTTTTTTATATTTGATATTTTTATTATTTTACACTTAACCTATTTATCATTATTTTTTATTTTTATTTTTTGTAATATTTTCTTAGTTTTTATTTTTTTTTCTTTACACTTTTTTTGAAAAAAAATATTATTTTTTATTTTTTATACTTTGAATATTTATCACTCTACATTCTGCCTATATATATTTTGTTCTTATTTTTATTATATTTTTAATTTTTTTGTGATTTTTTTATTTACATTTTTTTAAAAATATTATACAAAGACTAAGAAAATGGTGTTTCACAATAACAATTATAACATTGTCCTATTCTTCTGCTACGTTAAAAGTTAGTTTGAGATCTTACATGTTTTTATTAATGCATATGATATTTACTATATTTTATTATAGGTAAACATTGACCTTTTGATTCATGGTTATATTTGTTACTTGATGTCAAAAAATACATTAATAACACCTATACATTAATTCTTTTACATTAGAAAAAAACAAATTCGACCTGCAGAGAGGCGAGTTGAATAGATACGTTAACACTTTGTTTTTTTTGCATTTATTGACATATATGATTCTCAATGTATTTAATTCAATGCACACATATGTTTTTTGATTTATAATTAGATTATAAAAAAAACACATTTGAAAGGTTTGCATATTTATTTATTTTTGCTAAAAAAATTATTCAACCCGCAACGAAGCGTATTGAATAGATACATTAATATTTTTTTTTTTGCATTTATTGGCGTATACGATTCTTAATATATTTAATTTAATGCATGCATAAGTTTTTTTTATTAATAATTAGATTTTAAAAAAAACACATTTGAAAAGTTTGCATATTTAATTTTTTTGCCAAAAAACATTATTTGACTCGTAGTGAAGCGTATGTCAAAGAACTAGTGTCATCTCTAAAAATGGAATGGGTTAAATACCAATTTAATCAGCAACTCACCAGATCATTTTACCCGAGTTATGTTGTGGGTTGGGTCAATTGTTTTTATAAAAATAAAAGAAAATATCTAGATATTGCTAATGTGTTTTAAAGAAGGAAAAAAATAAATCATGTAGAGATTGATTCGACGTGGCCTGATCAACTTGACAAGTCTAAAAAAAAACCTTAACAACTAGGAAAAAAATACATAGTTTGTCTTTTTTTAAAAAAAAAATGATATTTTTTTATATATAAAAAATTAAAACAACAAGAATGTAAATTAACATGTAAAATCTACATCTCATTATCAGACCGTGACATCCTCGGCTAAACAAATAAATATACACACATACATATCATGTCTGCATTTCCAGCATTCCTATTCTCCCACCATTAATTACATTTCATCAAAATAACATGCAAAAGAAATGTAAGAAAGAGAAAGATTACCTGTGTTGAGGATGCCACGATTGCATTTATTGGTTCTGGGAAATCTTTGCTGATGGTGGTGGTTTAGCTAAAAAGGGTTGCGACTGGTGGTGGTCCATGGTTGAAGCTGTTGGAGATGAAAAAAGGTTGCACTAGAGAGGCTCACGGTGCTGTTACCAGAAGTTACTGGTCTGGCTAGAAAGAACCTACGGTGCTGTTGCTAAAGAAAACCATGACTATAAGAAAAAATGCTAGTGTTGTTGTTGTGATAGAGGAACTTCCATGACTGCTACTGGAAGATCATATATTGCTACTGCTGAAGATGACGTTGCTTAGAAGGTAAGTTTCTGTAGAAAAATCCTTCATTGTTGTAGTTGATTGATGATGAAATGAATGTTGTTGTTGTTGCTGGTTGCCATGTATAGGGAGACTTTAGTTGAGCTGCCGATTGGATTGATACTTTAGTTGAGCTGCGATTGGATTGATAGATATGGGCTTTTGTGTTGAAGCTGATACCACTGGAGTTCATGTGATACAGCGCTGCTGTGCTGAAGTGCTGGAGCTGGAAAATCACTGTGGAGGTACTCGTACGTACCTTCTGAGGAGAGACTGCTGCTCTTGAAGGAAGCAGAGGAGAAATTACAGCTGTTAGGACCTTGGGGAGCTACAGATGCTGAAAGCTATTGTTGTTGTTGTTGCAATATCAAACAGGTATGGTTGGACTGCTACGAAATCTCTTCTAAGGAAATCAGCCAAGTTATTGTTGTTGATGTTATTGAACCCTCCTCATCACCTTTACTATTGCTTACAGGTGTTGTTGCTGACCCCACTAAAAAAATCAGAAAATAGAAGGAAATGACAGTCGCTGCTCCTGTCACTATATTAGCATTGCTACTGTTTTCTTTTCGAAACTCTGCTAACGATGGGCTGTGGTTGGATTTGTTGGCGTCTGATGGGCTATCATGGTGGATGGGATAAGGAGATCATGGGTTAAAGATGGTAATGGTGAATGGTGTTGGCTTGCATGGTCTGGAGAGGGTTCTTAATAAAGGAAAAGAATAAGGGAAAATGGTCCTAACCAGCGGTGGTAGATGGGGAGAGAATGAGAGGGGGTCATATTTTTTCATTTTTTCAGGGAGAGAAGGTTTATTTATTGATTTCTTGTTTGCTTCTCTAACTAATTCCTATTTTTTGGGTAATCTAGGTAAAAAAATTTATTATTTTTAATTGTTTAGTCTCCAAGTAAACTTGGTGATCCAACAACTCAAAAACAATTTGGTTTTTCAACTTTTTTCTTTTCACATTTGTTCTTTCTGTAAGTTTTGATTTTTCTATTTTTTGATTTTGATTTTATTTTTTTATAAAAAAATAACATCAACGTTGACTTAAAAAGACACGTTAATAACTGATCGCATAGAAAAAAGATGTTGCAACTGACGCAAAGACATCAAGAACATATTTTTTTTGAGTTTTTGTTGCTTTTTGCTATTTTTAGTTTTTTTTCAAAAATTTTCAAAAAATGAAGGAAAAAATTAGGTAGCAATAACCGATGATGCAATTAACATAGTGGACTTATTCTTTAGTGAGATGGTTCATCTTTATAGAGTATTTAAAAGCATTATGTCTGACCATGATGTTAAATTTCTAGGCCACTTTTGTAAGGCTTTTGTAAGGGAAATTAGGAATGAAATTGTTATTTTTTACTAGTTATCCACAAATAAATGATCAAATTGAAGTAGTTAATCGGACTTTAACTATATTATTAAGAACTATCATTCAAAAGAATTTAAAAAACTGGGATTATTGTCTGCCATTTATTGAATTTGCTTATAATATAAGTGTGTATTCTACTATTGAATATTCTTATTTTGAAATTGTCTATGACTTTAATCCTTTAACTTTTTTGGATTTGATTTGATTTGATTTATTTATTGATGAAAGGGCTAGTCTTAATGACAATAGAAAATCACAGGTAGTAAATGATTTTTATGAGAATACGAGGTGACAAATACAAAAAAAACGAGTAATATACATTCAAAGCTAATAAAAAGGCGAAAGACAAATATTTTCAAACCAAGTGATTAGGTTTGGGTGGATATATGAAAGAAGAGATTTATTAAACAAAGAAGATCTAAATTGATGTTGAGAGGAGATGGGTCATTGCAAATCCTTGAAAGAATTAACGATAATGTCTGTAAAGTGAATTTACCAAATAAATATAATGTTAGTATTACTTTCAATATTTTCTATATTTTTTTATTTGATGTAGGTGGAGATTCAAGGTCAAATCCTTTTAAGGACATAAAGGATTATGCGATCCAAACTACACCAAATGATCCATTATAAATTTAGATGAGCATATTACAATATCAATGGCAAAAAAGCTCAATGATGCATTCAATGGGTTTATTTGGAGTATTTGGGTCAATAAGGCTACATCTTCAACAAGTAATGATCAGATTTTAGTCAATTTAATTTATGTACAAGAAGGGCATGATCCATCTACTTTATGGACTAATTAAGTCATAATATATAGTTTTAATCTAAAATGCATAATTTTCGATCAAACTGTTGGATCAAGCTGAAGTTTTATCAGAAGATTTCAGAGGCCTTGTTTTATATTGGGTTAAAAGTTTAGATCAATCGGACATCGATAAGACCTTACGATAAGGTCCATAATCTACTATACAAGAATTTTATTAGTTTTCTAGTTAATTTATATTTATTTATTTATTTTATTTAGAACTCTTTTATTATTCTCCAACATTATTTAATATATTTTTACATATTATAAATATGTTATTTATCTTGTAATTAGGTTTTTGTTTTTTAGATTTTGATTTCAACAATTATTATTATGTGTTGTGAGAGATTTTTCTTGCTTTGGTTATGCAAAGAAATTCTATTGAATTATCAAAGTATTAACCAATCTTCATAGAGTCTTGTATTCTTCTCATTTGCAGTTCTTTATAATCATTGGAGGGCTCAATTATTATAGTTTTGGTGTCTCGATACAAGTCATTGTAGTGTCAAGCTCAATTTAAAAGTTTGAATTTAGCTTTTTTTTAGGATTCATGATCAATCTTGACTATGAGTTTCTGTATCTTTATATCCACCAGGTTTATATCAGAATAAGTACTTTAGGTTATGTTCTTATGTTAAGACATAAGTTCAAGACGGAGGATATTAAAACTATTAGTTGTTAGAATTAATAGTCTTTAGGACTTGAGGGATCGTTTGGGAAAGCGGTCCAACTTGTGTTTTTAAAAATTTGTTTTTGCTTAAAATTAATATTTTTTTAATGTTTTTGGATCGTTTTGATGCGCTAATATAAAAAATAATTTTTAAAAAATTAAAAAAATATTATTTTGATGCATTTCTGAGTGAAAAACACTTTAAAATACAACCACAACCACACTTCCAAACACATTAATGGCTTGAATAATTCCTATTTTTTATGAACAAGATGTTTGATTCTTAAAGATTTACCGCATTAATAAGCATGTTATCTTTGTAAAGCTATATATATAAACAATTTAGATGTTTAATTAAAATAAGAAAAAAGCATTCTGCTAATTTGTTTGTGTTTACCATATAAATAGAAAGAGTTTTCGAGTTCTTAACATAAGAAAAGGTTAAACACTAAAAAAAAAACACAGGACACTTTTCTCCATAAAAATCCACCCATCTGGGATTACTCGGCTTGAGCTCATCATTTATTGGGCCAATCCATCTAAGCTATAAGAGTCCAATCGACTAGTTTGGGCCATGAGCACTTTCAATACCTTTTTTAAAACTTTTAGGTTTTTATCACGGTTTTGCTCCTCGTTGACAGAAACTCGTTGTCTCTCTGCAGCTAGCTTTCCCCTCTTTAGGTTCCAACCCTTCTCCTGCTTAGTTCTCTTGACAACTAAATACAGACTTTGTATTGTTTTCATGGTGTTTAAGCTAAAGATTTCATGTGTTTCAGGTATCTGTACGTAACCAAAGAAAACTATGGGAAAGAAGAGAAAGCACGTTGAGACACAGGTCATTGAACCTGCAAAGAAAGATGAAGGTGCACCAGAGAGACCCAAAAGGACGCTCTTGGGTTGGAAAGATAAACCCGAAGTGAAAGAGACTGAATTTATACCTCCTCAACAGGGTGGTTTTAGAAATAAAGAGAAAGTCTTGGTTACTTGTTCTAGGCGTATCAATTTCAGGTTCCATAAAGATCCAATCCTTTTATATTAATGCTTATATATTTGATTTCGGGGTTTGTTGGGATTTTGGGGGGTTGCTGGATTTTGTTGGTGTTTGAAAGAATTGTTGGTGTTGCAGGTATAGGCACTTGATGTTGAATTTGGTGTCACTTCTGCCGCATTGTAAGAAGGATAGTAAGGTTGAGTCTACAAGTACTAAAGGCGCGACATTGAATGAGCTTGTTGAGTTGAAGAATGGTTCTTCCTCTTTGTTCTTTGAGGTGAACTTCAAATTTAGTTGTTTTCTTCCTTAAAGAAACAATTTGACCTGGTTAATTCCATATTATTTGTGCAAGTGGTTGCAGGTTTAATACCTACGATAACTCATCACATGAATTTTAATATTGATAATTGTTCCACTTGTTTGCGTGGTTTGGTAATTTGAAGGAAAATAACTAGGTAACTTTGAGAGGAGGTGTGGTGATTATATAACTATCGACTTTGAGATTAGGAAAAAAAGATGAACTTAAGTTGCCATATTTTAGATTGTTTGTTGTTGATGATTTTTTTGTTCTCCTTTCTCTCTCTATTTCAGTGCAGGAAACATAAAGATTTGTATCTATGGATGGTCAAGTGCCCTAGTGGTCCGTCTGTGAAATTCTTAGTCAATGCTGGTATGTTAATTTTTTATTTTTTTGTGATATTTTTTATAATCATGTTTTTTAATAGGCTTGCACTTATTATATTCAAATGCTAATGTTTGTAGCATCACAATTTTAACACATGCATTTAATGGTATTGGGAGGTGGAAGATAGCGAAATCTTCATAGAGATGTACCTTGTCTGCTTTGACTTTGAGTATTTGTGTGGAGTAAAATTTGAAAATCTCAAAAATTCTCTATTTTTAAGCAGTTGTTATGGTCTAGAATAGTCCTTCTGACTTCTTGTGGTGTTTTGGGTTGGGCATTCGAACATTTTCCTTCCATTAGTATTCAGTGGCACTGGAGAGCCATTTCCTGATTTTCTTTGATCCAATTTCTTGCACTCTACTATGGAGGATACCCTGCAGTCCTTTTTGTAATTTTCTTCTGTTCCCATTCTGATAGTATAATCTCTTTAACCAAAAAAAAAAAAACAGAAACAGGAAGAAAAGAAAAAAGAAGCTGCTGTTGTGATTAATCTAATAAATTGATTTGTTCACATGGTTAGCTCTTTTCTTGTATTATGACTAAGTAGCCTAACCATTGCAACCTGTCTTGTTCATTTTAGTGCACACAATGGAAGAATTGAAGCTTACAGGAAATCATCTGAAAGGGTCAAGACCCCTCTTGACTTTCTCAGCTAATTTTGATAAAGATGCCCACTGGAAACTCCTGAAGGAGATGATCATTCAGGTATTTTGATTTTTGTTTCCCACCTTAGAAGCAACATTTATCTGTGTTCTATCTTATAATGCATGACTATACCACCAGATTCTTCATTCTCTAAAAGACAATCGTGAAATACCTTTCCAAAATATCTTCCAATGGCAAAGTCTGCCAGGAAATATGGTAAACAAATATGATTGATATTCTAGTATCTACAATTTTTGCAATAATACAAGTGCTCCTCTCGCATCTTATGGCCTTGTTCATAACAGTATGGTGAGAGAGATGACCATTTTGGACTTTTTTGTTTCTGGTGCTGTGTAGAATCAGATACATTCATAAAGCAACTTTTTTAGCTCAAGATGTAGTCATTTTTGCTTTTTAAGATTAGTTGAGGATATACTGATCTGTTAACTGCACGGATACAACACTCAAACTTTTCTTTCAAGGTTGCAAAATGTAACTTCTGATTCCTTCTCATATGCTATACCAATTGTTGATGATGAACTCTGCGTGTTAACTTCAAAAGTCATTTTATATGATACTTGGACATTGACCTTATCATCTTTTTTTTCAGATATTTGGAACTCCAAAAGATCACAGGAAATCTAAGCCTTTTTATGACCATGTCTTTGTTTTCTCCATTGTTGATGACCATATATGGTTTCGGAATTACCAGGTATATTAGACCGTATTTGGAAGTCAAATTTTATTGAAGCATTCATACAATTTCTGCCTTCAAAAACTAAATATTTTGCCACTTTGCCCCATAACATGCTACTGTGCATTGAGGTTTTTAATGTTTTTCCTAGCTTTATGTTTCTAACTTGGAAATTATAACAAATTAATGAACTACCCCCTTCCACAAGTTGTTCAAGCTAGAAATTTACATATGAAGTGGTATGGGCTTTGCTATTTTGTAGATTGGGCACATATCATTGAAGACCTTTTAGTTGTCTGGTATTTTGGAATCCTAAACAATGTGCTACTTTATTCACTTGGAAATCCCTAGTCAGAAACCCACATATATTAAAAAGTTATTTCCTTTTCCTCTTCACCTTTTCTGCAAATTTCCTAGGCTGGGATTTCTACTAAATATCAAAACAGTTTTTAATTGACTGTACCCTTCCAGATAGATGTTGCATGTCTCAGGTTAACCTTTGATAAACGAGATGTTCAGTTTGTCAGATTGGATCCTTATTTTAGTTTGGAACCTTAAGCACAGCTATCAATCAAATAGTCTGTTCATTGGACTTGCAGAATGGCCACTTTCATCATTGGACATCTTGATGCAGGACAAATCCTAAGTAGTGTAGTTCACAATACTGTACCAGCTTCATATAATTAGGGTTTTTCCTTCCCTTGTTTATTATGCCCTATTTATTAGGGAGGTTTGGACAACTAAGATTTAGTTATTTTTAAGGGCCAGGTTTTCCTTTTTTTTTTTTTTAGGGTTTACTTATTATTTAATGGCTGCTACTGCTGTGATAAATCACATTTTTTATATTTTCATAAATTTATACAAGAAAGATTTCTTTCTTTTCTGGCCATAAAGCCCAGATAACCCTTTGGCTGCATTTTCTATCTTTTGCCTCTTCTTCCTACTTTTTTCTTCACTCATGATAGATGTTCATTCCTCTGTATTATCCCTTGTTTTCACATATATTCTTAAATTGTTATGCAGTGTTACTTACAGCCTGCTTTAGGAATGAAAGGGATACACTACTTGAATATTAGAGGCTGGTTCAGCCATCCAAATTCCACTACAGATGGTTTTATAGTTGCAGTTATAGAGATACTATACTTCTGGTGCTCTTGCAGATTCAGTGACTGAAATTACTTTAATATCTTATTTATTTAAAGGTGTTGGCTGTCATAGTAAAATCTGTATTGACGAGCACACAATGTTGTCTTCCATTATTCTGTGGGATAACTTTCTCAGATGTAGCTATCAGCATCCGTAATCACCAATTAGAACCATGTTATTGCAATTAGAATTACCGATACTCAGTCCCAGTTCTTTTATTCTAATGTGAGCACTCAGAAATCTTCTTTGCTTGAAGCGCTGAGTCCCTTTTAATAGTGCAAGAGCAATGTGATGTAGAGAACAATTCTGGACCCATAAAGTGGTTGCTCAAAATCAGCAGTTGCACTGCTTTCAAACTTTCAAAAAATACCTGAATTTTTATGCATATGAATATATATGTATGTATATACCTCAACTTTTTATGCACAACGCTTGTTGCAATTGCATACAAGTGTCTTAGTTGCATGATTTTGGAATGCTCTCTAGCGTTTTGAAAATGTTTTTTTATACCCCTTGTTTTTATTTGCTATGAAGCTTTTTTCACCCTGTTTTCATTATTTTTTTTAAACTAACTCATAACCGTCTCCTTTTCTTCTTTGATATAGATATCTGTTCCTCATAACGAAACAGATAAAATAGCTCGAGGAGGCCTGGATAAGATGACCCTTGTTGAGGTTTTGCTCTGATGTACTTTTGAATTTATGCACACAGTGAAACACCTACGGTAGTTATTTAATTTCGATAGAATGATTTTGTGCAGGTTGGTCCAAGATTTTGCTTGAATCCTATCAAGATTTTTGGTGGCAGCTTTGGAGGCCCAACATTGTATGAAAATCCCTTTTTTGTATCACCTAACCAGGTCAGAGTTTTCTTCACGTTAATTTTCATTTTGGCATCACAAGTATGATTAACTTTTCTTTAGTTAGAGAAGAGCTCCTCGTTTGATGAGCTGTATCAAAATATCCACCATTTTGATGGTTTTCCATAGTGATAAGTTTCTTGTTTAAATGAAACCGTCAAGAATCTTCTGGCTAGATTCATGGTCGAGTTCCCCCCCTTACTGGGTTTGCCTAATAACTGAGTTCAACAAATGTTCAAGCCAATGCGACCATGCACTGTCTGTTCATTCACTGACCTTTTTGTTCAGAGGTTATTAGGTGTTTGTCCTCAATTGCTGTGATTATATATAATTCATTTTTCTCTCTTCTAGTATTTTGGCATCAATGGCATGATATTCATTTCAATCTTGCAGATTCGAGCACTGGAGAAAAAGCAGAAGGCTGGGAAGTTTGCCAAGAAAGTCAAAGCCAAGACGAGGAGGAAGATGCACGAGCTGTCAAATCCATTGGAGCCTGATGAATTTGCAGACATGTGGAAGGAATGATCTCCTCCTCCTCCTCATGTTGTTGGTTTTATTATATCACCTTGTATCCTACATGGAAAATATGACTATTTTGGTATTATTGCCCTCGTTGGCATTACAAGTTTTTTGTCCCTGCCTTGGATTAGCTTATCATGCGTTTTAATCAAGTTGGTATTTTTTGGCACGCCATCCTTTTCCGCATCTCAGAGCTTCGATTTCTTCAATACATAATCACGCGGCAAGTAAATATCAGAAGTTAAACTTTTTTTCAAAAAATTTCTTAAAACTAGACTCTAAATGCTTTCACAGCTTTGGTATTTGCTGTTAAAGCAGATTCTTTTGTGAGTATTTGTTGAGAGGCATTGCCTATGCCTTTTCCTTAGGATCAATACGTTTTAAGTGTGTGCAAAACTGCAAATTCAGATTGATTCTCTAATTTTGTGATTGGCAGAAATGATTTTTTGCCCGAGCTTTGATTGGGGGTTTAAAGGATTCATAAAAGTGAATAGATAAATAAAAGGTTCTGGGCACCGATTGAACACGTTGCCCTCTTATTGATAGCTGTACCGAGTGAAAAGAAAACAGAGTAAAATAAACAAAAATAGAAACGAAAACAAAACAAAGCAGAGAAAACGTTAAGAATAGATAACAATTTGGAAGATGGTAGCTGATGCTAACATTTTTTGATCCGGTTATGAATTGAAGCACAACAAATTCTTAGCTGTGTGATTGCCACTCGGTCCAATTAGCTTCACTTCCTCTACGGGGTAAGCTGTTGATCCTTGTGTAGACATCAACCTTGAAATTTGCCCCACAGAGAAATCCTTCACTGTCGGTCCTTGGCATTGCTCTAACTTTGTTCATTGGATGCTCAAAGCTCATCAAGCCTCCTTCACTATGGAACATGAATCCTGTACATCCATCACCATCATCATTTTGATGAGTAAATCAACCATTATATATGACACACAGCAACATTTTCTCATGTAAAAGAGAGATGATTATAATGCAAATCCAGATTGTGATATTAATGCAGCTCCAAAAACATTGATGTTGTTTGTCATCTGTGATTAGCCCTTGCTATTACAATACAAAGTACCTGTTGGGAAGGGAGCAAACGATTTGACACAGCTTTCTTTTATGACTTCCAAATCATCAGATATCACCACAGAGCCATCTGCTGCAATACCCCAGTACATCTTAACTCCACCATCAGAACCCTGTGACCATACAGTAAACTTGGAAGCTAGACCAAGAAAATAAAACATGCTTGGATATGATTTGAACATAGCTCATTAGATGGAATTAACCAATTGACCAAAGGAGTCAAAATGAAGAATTTAACATACCAGTGCAGCAAAAACACTTCCAGCCGTGCTATCGTAGATAACGAAAGCAAAGCTCCCATCAAGATCCTTAACAACTTGATCAGCTGGATAAGGACCTCGATCACGAAGAGTCTTATAAGCTTCTATCACAAACATGGCCTCATTAGTCCCCTTTGTCAATCCATACTGCCTATTGAGTGTGCATAAGTTGTTCAAGCTTCCAGAGAAAAGGCAGTATATACCATCAAAACCACAAAACAGCCTGCAGAACATATACTCCATCAAGAAGACAGTAATTTAACAATTTTTTAATGAATCAAACAACAAATATTTAACAATGGAAAGGAAATTCAATCAATATGCAAGTACTTTTGTTGAGGAGAGAAAGGGTTATCTTGGGGAGCATAGGCAAGCACAGCAGCTTGACCAAAGTTCATGGAGAAAGTTTTCTGAGGGCGGTGAGAAAGGAAATCATCGAGTGTTTCCTCAGGAAGCTTAGGCTTCTTAGTAACATTTTGAGATGCTGGACTATTAAGCTCCTCAGGTGGGTGAGCAAAAGCTTTGTGAAAAATTGCCAACATTTTCTAATCCTCTGCTTTCCAAGCCAACACTTACAAAATAAACCTGTAAAATTGCCTAAAATTTATGCCTTTGTTTTTTGTTTACAGAATTGATATACGATCACAGACGGGGAGAGGTGACCACCAAGGTCTGAAGTAGTATTTATAGGATCACTTTCAGACATTAAGGTTATGTTTTTCCAAGGTGGACATAGGTAATATTATCCATCTTTGGGGGCGTGGAGCTTAGTGTGATTGGTGATAAGGATTCTCGTACTTCGATGTAGTCTTATCTAAATTTGAGTTTGTTTCTTTGTCTTCTTCGTTTATCCACAACATCTTACCTGATGTAGAAGATGCTGCCTGCCACTATCTTCACCCTCATTTGTGAATGCTTTTCCGGAGTTGAAAATAGAATGTTTAATTTTTAATTAATTTAATATTAAATGATTAAATTAATAAAAAATAATATTTAATTTAAAAAATCTAAATGAATTCAAGTTAATAAATAAGACTCGCACATCATCTGAATTAATAATTTTTTTTATCATAGATATTATTTTTCATTTAATTAAATTATATAATAACAAAATGCATAATAATTTTATTGTATGATTTTTTTTATAAAAAAAAACGTGGTAAGCGTGTGGGGTTGAGATAGAAAAAGTAGATTATTAATAACAAGTAATAAAATTACATTCTTTTATGTTTGAGTTAAATAAAAAAATAGACCATCAATAAAAAAATAATGATATATATATATATATATATATATATATATATATATATATATATAAAATTTTAGGAAAAAAAA
>Ga0307518_10000297_pt1 | contig 37717 bp, 37 predicted proteins | sample 25_EM_MG_FD_203889 | JGI IMG/M metagenome (GOLD analysis project Ga0307518, IMG submission 203889) | Populus trichocarpa ectomycorrhiza microbial communities from riparian zone in the Pacific Northwest, United States - 25_EM | ecosystem: Host-associated > Plants > Roots > Unclassified | place... | reverse complement strand
ATACGGCGACTCGCGTGCCCAGCCGGACGACACGCGTGACTGGGCGGACGCCAGGTGAGTCGTCCGGCTGATCACGCGAGTCGGCCGTCCAATCACCTGTGTCGTCCGTCTGATCACGCGTGATCGCCAGACCGTGGGTACCTGGGCGAGCCCCGGTTCCCTTGCCGGGTAAAGCAAAGCCGCCGGACCCGCCCGGGACCGGCGGCGACGATGTCGCGAAAGCCACTTTCGGGACATCAGACGTCGCGAAAGTGGCTTTCGCGACATGCTTGCCGCCGGCCCGTTCATGGCATTGGCGATACGGCGATTTGTCGACCTTTCCTGCGTCTTTCGTGGTCTTTCCCGGGCACCGCACCGAAAGGGGCGCGCGACACGGCGCCCGGCGATCACATCCGGTGAGGGCAGGGGGATACCCTGACCGTCGTGGGTATTCCGGCGTGGATCTGGTTCGTCATCGCCGCCGTCGCCTTGGTGGCGGGGCTGGCGCTGCTCGCGGCCGACCGGGCGAAGGAGGGCTCGCGCAATCGCGAGCGCATGCGCTGGGCCGAGCTGCGCGGCTGGCAGTTCGTCGAAGAGGACGAGCGGCTGCCGCGGCAGTGGTCCAACGGCGCGATCGGCTACTTCGGCGCGCAGCTGGCGGTCAACGTCGTGGCCGGGTCCACCTTCACCTCCGACGGACGGCGCCCCGTCTTCATCTTCGACATCGAGACCGAGGGCCAGATCCCGGCGGTCGTGGTCGCCGTGCGCTGCAACCGCGTGCACGAGACGCCGCTGGAGATGTGGCTGTCCAGCGTGCCGTTCCAGCGCCAGGACATGCCGGAGATGCTCGGCCCGATCGGTCAGCGCTATGCCTTCGCGGACGACTCCGAGGGTGCCCGCAAGGTGATCACGCAGGAACTCGTCGACGCGGCGGACTCGCTCGGCGGCGACGTCGGCGTGGCGTGGCTGGAGAACGAGTGGGTGCTCGCGAGCGTCGCCCCGAACGCCGGGCCGTCGCGGCTCGAGCGGCTGCTGCGCGACCTCGGCGAGATCGCCGACATCGTGGACCCGTTCGACGAGGAGTACGACAACGCGCCGACCCCGGGCCGCCACTGGCAGGCCGAGACCCCCGACGACATCGAGCCCCAGGCCTAGGATTCTCAGTGACGGCCTGGTCAGGCCGGTTCGAGCTCCAGCGGGAGCGCCCCGGCGATGAAGCCGGTGTGCGCCGGCTGACCGAGCAACGTCAGGTCGAGCGTCCCGGACTGCGTCACCCGCGCCGGATCGGTGGTGGGCAGGACCCCGCGCACGGACGACGTGGAGGTGCCGCGGACGGACGCGACGTCTCCGATGCCGAGGTCGCCGCTGATCGTGTGCGAACCGGCTCCGGTGAGTCCGCCGCCGTGCTGCGCCAGGTCCACGTCCTGTCCCGTGGTGACCAAGCCGGTCCCCGGGCCGACGTTGCCGCCGAAGGCATGATCCTGGCCGTAACCCGCGCCCGAGCCGACGTCGAGCGGGAGAACACCCTTGAACCGGCCGTTGCCGTGCTGCGTCGACGTCGTCCCGACGGCCGCGAGGTCGCCGACGTCGACGGCGTGCCCGGACGACCGCCCGGCCTCCAGGACACCGCCGAGGTCGCCGGAGAACCCGCCGTCGAGCCGGACGGCGCGGTCCAGAGTGCCACCGGCTCGCTGGTCCGTCTCGGTGATCAAGCCGACCCCGGGCAGCGGGCGGACGGCGTGGTAGGTCCCTTCGGCTCCGCGAAGTGCGCGGCCGTCCTGGGAGACGAAGGTGGGGACGCCGGTGCGCGGGTCGAGCGCGACCTCGGTCAGCCGGGCGCCGGTCCGTTCGAGTTCGGTCTCGTTCCCGGCGACGACGCTGCCGTAGCGGTCGACCTTCACGGCTTCCCGCTGGCCTTGTTTGAGGGTCTCGGCGGTCTTCGCCGCACCGAGCGCGCCGACCTTGTCCGGCCGGGCCGTGACACTCTCGCGGGTCTCGACGGTCTCGCTCACCGAGCGGCGGACGTCCGCGACGGCCTTCGCGTCGCCGAGGTCCTTGCCGAAGACGTTCCGTTCGGTGCTGTTCAAGAAACCGCGAAAGACGGACGTGTCGCCTTCGGTGGTGAAGCCGGCTCCGCGGTCGAGGCTGCCTTCGCGCTGGTGGTCGAGGGGCAGCGGGATCGACGGGTCGGTCTGGGTGGCGATCGCGGTGGCCGGACCGGCGAGCAACAACGCCAGCGGCGCCGCGCCGACCGCGACTTTGGGCAGGTAGCTCGGCTTACGCCTGCTGTGCTTCCCCATGGGGGCGGACGATACTTCCCGACCAGCGCGGTTGCACGTCAAATCCCCACGGTGGGTGACCCCCACACCTGGCTCAGCCGAGCGTCTTCCCGGATTCCGACCGAGGAGTAGGTTCGGCGACATGACACAGACCGCCCTGATCACCGGTGCCACCGCCGGCATCGGTGCGCAGTTCGCGCGCCGGCTCGCCGCCGAGGGGTACGACCTCGTGCTCGTCGCCCGCGACGTCGACCGGCTGGAGGGCTTCGCGGCGGAACTGATCGAGGCGCACGGTGTCGATGTCGTGGTCCTGCCCGCCGATCTGTCCGAAGTGGACGGACGAGCGCTGGTCGAGGCCCGTTTGGAAGACGAGCCGGTGGACCTGCTGGTGAACAACGCGGGCTTCGGCCTCAACGGTGATTTCTGGACCATCCCGCCGGACGCGCTGCAGCGTCAGCTCGACGTCAACGTCACGGCCGTCCTGCGGCTGACCCGCGCCGCGCTGCCGGGCATGATCGACCGCGGCGAAGGCGCGATCATCAACGTCAGCTCGGTCGCCGGCTTCTTCAGCGGCCGCGGCTCGACGTACACCGCCAGCAAGAACTGGGTCACTTCGTTCACCGAGGGCATCGCCGCCTCGCTGCCGAAGAACATCCGCATGATGGCGCTGTGCCCCGGGTTCACCACCACCGAGTTCCACGAGCGGGCGGGCCTGGACAGGCCAGGACCGAAGGCGTTCTGGCTCGGCGTCGAGCAGGTCGTCGACGAGGCGCTCGCGGATCTGCGTCGCGGCAAGGTGATTTCGGTGCCGAGCCTGCAGTACAAGGCCCTCGTCGCGGTCGGCGGGTTGCTGCCGAGGGCGGTGCTGCGCAAACTCGGCGGCGGTTTCGGCGGCAAGGGCCGCACCTAATCGTCGTCGGTGGTTTCGATGGACCGCACCCCTTCGGTCGCGGCGAGCACGGTCGGGGCGGCGGCGTGATCGGGGCCGGTGAGGTCGAGTGACACCGTCACCTCGCCGTCGCGGTCGTCGGTGATCCGCAACGACGTGATCGACCATCGACGGCTCGTGCACAGCGCCAAGAGATCGCGCAGGACACCCTGTCCGTCCACGTAGCTCACACGCAGCCTCGTCGTGCCCGTGCCGCCCGGCAAATGCTCGGTCAGCCAGGTGAAACCGAGTACCACCACGAAATGCATGGCCGTCACCACGACCGCCAGCAGCAGCAATCCGGCGCCCGCCGCCATGCCGATGGCCGCGGTCTCCCAGACCGCGGCGGCCGTGGTGAGCCCCCGGATCGCGCCCTGCCTGGTGATGATCAGGCCGGCACCGAGGAATCCGACACCGGAGACGATCTGCGCCGCGATCCGGGACGGGTCGAGTACCACCTGCCCGGTCGCGAGGATGTCGCCGAAACCGTACTTACTGACCAAAAGGATCAGCGCGGACGCCGTGCCCACGATCGTCTGCGTCCGCAGCCCGGCACTCTTGCCCCTGATCTGCCGCTCCAGCCCGATCGCCGCCGAAAGCGCGAACGCCGTCGTCAGCTCGCCGATCTGGAGCCAGCCCTGTCCGTTCGAGACCATCACCCCACAGTGCCACCCGGCCCGGTGATGGTTCGAGCTCGCGCCGGGCGGGTACGCGCGGATCATGAAGTCATCACTTCTCGTCGTCGCGGTCGCGCTGACGCTGGCCGCTTGTTCCACCGAGCAACCGCCGGGACCCGCGGCCCCGGGGCCGGAAGTCCAGCCGGTGAAGGCGATCCAAGCCGCTGCGGCCGCCGTGCCCGGCGGGCGGGTGTTCGACGTCGAGCCCGCGAACGACGGCTGGGAGATGAAGGTCGCGTCGCAAGGGCAGGAACACAAGATCCGCGTGAGCCGGGACGGTGGTCAGGTGCTCGGCGACCAGCCGGCCGCGAAGCCGAGCGACGACCTGGCGAAGATCGAACAGGCGGACGTCGACGCGGTCAAGGCGCTGCAGATCGCGCAGCAACGGCAGCCGGGTGAGCTCGACGAGATGGAGATCGACCGCGCCACCGACGGTGCCCTCGTCTGGCAGGTCGGGCTGCGTGACCGCAAGGGGATCGAGCACGACCTCGACGTGGACGCCAAGACCGGGGCGGTCAGGTAGGGCCCGCCCTACCAACGAGACGCACGCTCGCCCCAGGGTGCTTCCGACCTGGGATTCCTAGGGTTTTCACCATGAATCCTGGGTGGAACGGAGACGCGGTCCGGCTCGACGGCGTCCGCAAGGAATACGGCAAGGGCGTCGTCGCGCTGGACGGGGTGACGCTCGCGTTCCCGCGTGGCGGTTTCACCGCCGTGATGGGCCCTTCGGGCTCGGGCAAGAGCACCTTCCTGCACTGCGCGGCCGGGCTGGACCGGCCGACGTCGGGGTCCGTCGTGCTCGACGGGCAGGAGCTGGCCGGGATGAGCGAGACGAAGCTGACGAAGCTGCGCCGCGACCGGGTGGGCTTCATCTTCCAGGCCTTCAACCTGCTTCCGGCGCTGACCGTCGAGCAGAACGTCACGCTCCCGCAGCAGCTCGCCGGCGCCAAGCCGGATCGTCGCGTCGTCGAGGAGATGCTGGCCCGCGTCGGGCTTTCCGGCCGCCGCAAGCACCTTCCCGGTGAACTGTCCGGCGGGCAGGCACAGCGCGTGGCGATCGCGCGGGCGCTGGTCACCCGGCCCGCGGTGGTCTTCGCCGACGAGCCGACCGGGGCGCTCGACACCCGCACCGCCGCCGAAGTCCTGGAGCTGCTGCGCGCTTCGGTCCGCACGACCGGCCAGACGGTGATCATGGTGACCCACGATCCGATGGCCGCCTCGTACGCGGACCGGGTCATCTTCCTCGCCGACGGCCAGATCGCGGACGAACTGCACGCGCCGACCGCGGACGTCGTCGCCGAACGCATGACCCACCTGGGTGCCTGGGCAGCCCCGACGTACGCGTCTCAGCGGAGGGGCCAGAACACCGGCCCGGCCAGGGCGGGTGCGTGATGCTGCGACTCGCCTTCCGGACCTTGCGCCTGCGCAAGGGCGGGTTCATCGGCACCTTCATCGCCGTCTTCTTCGGCGCGCTGATCGTCGCCTCCTGCGGCGGCCTGATGGAGACCGGGATCCGTAGCAACGCGGAACCGCAACGGCTCGCGGCCGCCCCGATCCTCCTGACCGGCGGCCAGACCTTCGAACTGCCCAAGGAAGACCCGGCCTCCCTCGAAGCCGACGACAAGCGCAAGTTCGAGGACGCGCGGCTGCCCGAGCGAGTCCGGCTCGACGACGGGCTGGTCTCCCGGCTGCGGTCCGTCCCCGGTGTCTCGGACGTCGTCGCCGAAGTGAGCTTCCCGCTCGCGGCGGGCGGGAAGCCCGCGCTCGGCCACGCTTGGGATTCCGCCGTCCTGACCCCGTACGCGCTGGTCGCGGGCACCGCGCCGGTCGCGGGCGAGGTCGTCGTCGAGTCCTCGTCGGGCGCGAAGCCCGGTGACGTCGTGCAGATCGCCGCGCGCGGCAAGACCGAAGCGTTCCGCGTCGCCGGGGTGGCCGGTGCGCCGCGTTCGATCACGCAGGCCGCCGTGTTCTTCTCCGCCGCCGACGCCGCCCGGCTCTCCGGGCATCCTGGCAAGGCCGACGTCATCGGCGTCTTCACCGATCCTGGCGCCGACGTCGAAACGGTGCAGGCGAAGGTCGCCGAGACGGCGGCCGGGGCGAACGTCCTGACCGGCATCGATCGCGGTGTCGCGGAGTTCCCCGAGGCCGACGCGAGCGGCGCCAACCTGATCGTCATCGCCGCGGTGTCCGGTGGGCTTTCGGTGATGGTCGCGATGTTCGTCGTCGCCAGCACGCTGAGCCTGTCCACCCAGCAGCGTTCGCGCGAACTCGCGCTGATGCGGGCGATCGGCACTACCCCGCGCCAGCTCCGGCGCATGGTGCTCGGCGAAGCGCTGGCCGTCGGCCTGCTCGCCACCGCGCTCGCCGCGGTCCTCGGCCCGATCCTGGGCGAATGGCTGTTCGGGCAGCTCGTCGAAAACGGTGTGGTGCCTCCGGTCCTGCGGTTCTACCAGGGCTGGCTGCCCGCCGTCGTCGGCGCGGGCGCGGCGATGCTCGCGGTGTTCATCGCCGCCTTCGTCGCGGGTCGCCGCGCCGGGAAGATCCGGCCGACCGAGGCGCTCGCCGAGGCCGCGGTCACCCGCCGCTGGCTGACCCCGACGCGGTTCATCGTCGCCGCGCTCTGCTTCGGCGGCGGTACCGCGCTGGCCATCGTGACCGTGGCGGTGATGACCGGACCGATCGCGGCCAGCACCGCCGGACCCGCGGTGATCCTCTGGGCGATCGGCGTCGCGATGATCACGCCCGGCGTCGCCAAGGTGATGACGGCGATCCTGCAGTGGCCGATGCGCCTGCTCGGCGGCATCGACGCGCGGCTCGCCGTGCTCAACACCCGCGCCGGCATCGTCCGGGCCGCGGGCGCGGTCACCCCGATCATGCTCGCCGTCGGCATCGCGACCGCGAACATCTACCTGCAGACCACCCAGCAGGAGCTGGCGAACCAGGCCTTCACCGAAGACGTCCGGGCGGACGCCGTGATCGCCTCCGCGGCCGGCGGGCTGTCGCCGGACCTCGTCCAGCGGATCCAGGCCGTGACCGGCGTCGCCGGCGCGTCCGAGTACGTCACCAGCAGCGTGTTCCTCGAGAAGCCGTACGACTCGTCCGACGAGGGTCGCCCGGCGATCGGCCTCACCGCTTCCGGCGCGGCCGCCACGACCGACACCAAGGTGACCCAGGGCGATTTGACGGCACTGACCGGCCTGACCGTCGCGCTCCCCGAGGTCTTCGCGAAGGACTTCGGCCGCGGCCTCGGCGACACGCTCAGCCTGCGGCTCGGCGACGGCGCCCCCGTCGACGTCAAGGTCGTCGCGGTGACCAGCCAGCGTCCCGGCTTCGAAAGCCTGCTGCTCCCGGCCGGGCTCCTGGCCCCGCACACCACCGCCGGACTCGCCCCGCAGATGCTGGTCCGCGCCGCCCCGGACGTCGATCCGGCGGTGCTCACCGAACGGCTCCGCGAGGCGACGGCCGGGCTTCCGGTGTCCGTCGGCGACCGCGCGGCGCTCGTCGCGGCGCACGACAAGGACCAGGCCGTCGGCGCGTGGGTGAACTACCTGCTGGTCGGGATGATCATCGCCTACACGGTGATTTCGGTCGCCAACACGCTCGTGATGGCGACCGTGCGGCGGCGCCGCGAGTTCGGCCTCCAGCGGCTCACCGGCTCGACGAGGGCGCAGGTGCTGCGGATGGCCGGTTTCGAAGGCGGGCTCGTCGCGCTGATCGGGATCGTGCTCGGCACCGTCGTCTCGGCGGGCGCGATCGTCCCGTTCTGCCTGGTGGCGGCCGATTCGCTGCTGCCGATGGGCTCGCCGCTGATCTACCTGACCATCATCGGGCTCGCCGCGGCCCTCGCACTGGCGGCGACCCTGGTCCCGGCCTGGGCGGCGACCCGCGGCCAGGCGGTCGACGCGGCGACGTCCGGCAATGACTAGAGCTACCTTCGAAGCGCCCGGCGGGCCGTGTGTAAGACTCTCGGCCGTGGCGTACCCCGGTGTTGATCAAGCGGCGAAACTCGAACTGGCGAGACTGGTCGGCGAACTCGCCGTCGTACACGGCAAGGTGACCTTGTCCTCTGGCAAGGAAGCCGACTACTACATCGACCTCCGGCGGGCGACGCTGCATCACGCGGCCGCCCCGCTCATCGGGAAGCTGCTCCGGCAGCTCACGCACGACTGGGACTACGTCGCCGCCGGCGGCCTGACCCTCGGCGCGGACCCGGTGGCGCTGGCGATGCTGCACTCCGCGGCGACCGACGGCGTCGTGCTCGACGCGTTCGTCGTCCGCAAGGCCGTCAAGGAACACGGCATGCAGCGCCGGATCGAAGGCGTCGAGGTGCTGGGACAGCGCGTGCTGGCCGTCGAGGACACCTCGACCACCGGCGGCAGCGTCCTCACCGCCGTCGAGGCCCTGCGCGAGGCCGGGGCGAACGTGGTCGGTGTCGCGACGGTCGTCGACCGGGACACCGGAGCGCGCGAGGCCATCGAGAAGGAAGGCCTCGAATACCGCTACATCCTGAACAAGGACGATCTCGGACTGTCCTGAGTAAAGCCTCCCAAACGGGGCATCCTCTGTGCGAACGGAGGATGCCCCGTTTTTTCGTGAGCGTTTCTCAATCCGAGAGGGGTAACGTCGCTGGTAGGGGTGTGAAAGGGGGCTTGAGGTGGCGGGTTTCCTGGCGAACGTGACAGTCGCGGTGCACATTTTCGCGCTGTTGTTCATAGGATTCGGCGGTTTCCTGGCGTGGCGGTGGCCGAAGGTGATCTTCGTGCATGTGTTCTTCGCCGCATGGGGTGTGCTCGTCAACGTCTTCCCGTGGCCCTGCCCGCTGACGGCGGCCGAGAACTACTTCCGGCACCAGCAGGGCCTCGGCGACCTGCCCGGCGGCTTCAACGCCTACTACCTCTACGACACCGTGTTCCCGCGTTCGTCGCTGCCGGTGGTCGTCGTGATCGCGATGGCGACGGTGATCGTCTCCTACGTCGGCGCGTACCAGCGCTGGCGTCACCGCCACCACGACGGAGACGCACCGGCGCACCGCGTCAGCATGGGCTGAGTGACAATCACCCGGTGAGTCTCGAAGAGGTCGGCCCCACCGAGTGGGTGGCGAAGGAAGAGGTCGGCGTCGGTCCGTGGGAGGGCGAGTGGCCTTCGGACGAGCGCTACGACCCGGAGCTCCTGGCCAACGGTGATCGTCGCAACGTCGTCGACCCGTACCGGTACTGGCGGCGTGAGGCCATCGTGTCCGATGTGGACTCGCGGCGGCATCCGTTCCACGTGGCGATCGAGAACTTCCAGCACGACCACAACATCGGCACGGTGGTCCGGACGGCGAACGCGTTCGCCGCGGCGGCGGTGCACATCGTCGGGCGGCGGCGCTGGAACCGGCGCGGCGCCATGGTGACCGACCGCTACCAGCACCTTCTCCACCACGAGGACGTCACCGGACTGCTGACCTTCGCCGCGACGGAAGGCCTCGCCGTGGTCGCCGTCGACAACACGCCCGGCTCGCAGCCCGTCGAGACCGCCGAACTGCCGCGCGAGTGTGTCCTGCTGTTCGGCCAGGAGGGGCCGGGACTGTCGGCCGAGGCGCAGAAGACGGCGTCACTGGTCGTTTCGATCGCGCAGTTCGGCACGACCCGCTCGATCAACGCGGGCGTCGCCGCCGGGATCGTCATGCACGCCTGGGTCCGGCAGCACGCCGACCTCGCCCAAGCCTGGTAGCGCGAGTTACGCCCCCAATCACGCGAGTCGCGTCTCCAATCACGCGAGTCGCGCGTCTGATCACACGGGCGCGACCTCCACCGGGATCCCGTTCAGGACGGCGTTCCCCGACGGCACGTCGAGCAGCGTCTCGTCGGCGACCAGGTTCGAGTTGACCCCGGCGTGTGCGGCGGCGACCTTCGTCCGGGTCCCGTCGAGGTCATGCCCCCAGCCGTGCGGCATGCTCACCACGCCGGGCCGGACGTCGGCCGTGACCTCCACCGGCGCTTCGAGCTTGCCCGCCCGCGAAGTCACCGACGCGAGCCCGCCGTCGGTCAGCCCGAGCCGGGAAGCGTCGTCCGGATGCACCTGCACGGTGCACCGGTTCCCGCCGCGCACCAGCGGCGTCAGGTTGTGCATCCAGGAGTTGTTCGAGCTCAGATGCCGCCGTCCGATCAGCAGCAGCCCACCGTCGGGCGCCTTGTCCAGCTCCGCGCGTAGCCGCGGGACGTCCTTCGTGATCGCGTCCGGGGCCAGTTCGACCTTCCCGCTCGCGGTGGCGAGTGCCTCGGGTAGCCGTGGTTTCAGCGCGCCGAGGTCGATGCCGTGCGGGGCGGCTTCGAGGTCGGCAAGACTCAGTCCGTACGGTCCGCCGCGCAGCATCAGGTCGATCATCCGCGCCGGTCCCGTGTGGCCTTCGGCCAGCGAGAGGTCGACGCCGGTGCGTCGCGCCGTTTCGCCCGCGACCATCGTGTCGAAGGCGGCGACGTCGACGTCCGGGCCCTGTCCGGCGGCGATCCCGGCGAGCCGCAGCAGGGTCACCCACTCCTGCGGCATATCCGTTTCGAGCGTCTGCGGCGTCCAGTTCGCGACATTGCGCACGGCGAGTGCGTACAGCGCGACGTCGTAATGCGGCCGCTCCAGCGGCGACGGCCCGGGCAGGATGACGTCGGCGTGGCGCGTGGTCTCGTTGAGGTACACGTCGAGTGAGACCATGAAGTCCAGCTGCCGCAACGCTTCCGTGAGCCGCGCGGAGTTCGGCGTGCTCAACGCCGGGTTGCCGCTGATGGTCACCAGGGCCCGCACCTGGCCTTCGCCGGCGATCTCGATCTCGTCCGCGAGCGTGGCCACCGGCAGTTCGCCGAGCACCTCGGGATACCCGCGCACCCGGCTCGTCCAGCGGCCGCTGGTGAACGGCGAGGACCGGTGCGGCCGCCACAAGGCGGGCAGCGGGAACATCACGCCGCCTTCGCGATCGAGGTTGCCGGTGAGCGTGTTGAGGACGTCGACCAGCCAGCTCGCGATGGTGCCGAACGACTGCGTCGTCGTCCCCATCCGCCCGTACACCGCGGCGCGTCCGGCGTCCGCGAGGTCGAGCGCGATGCGGCGGATCTCGGCGGCGTCGATCCCGGTCGCGGGCGCGACCGCCTCCGGCGTGAACGGTTCCGCGAGAGCGCGGACCTCGTCGACGCCGTCGACGTGCTCACTCGGACGGACGCGGTTCTCCGCGAACAGGACGTTGACCAGCGCGAACAGGAACAACGCGTCGGTGCCGGGCCGGATCGCGTGGTGCTCGTCGGCGAGCTGCGCGGTCCGGGTGCGACGCGGATCGAGGACGACGATCTTGCCGCCGCGCTTCTGTATCCCGCGCAGCCGCCCGCGAGTGTCGGCCGCGGTCATCAGGCTTCCGTTGGACACCAACGGGTTCGCGCCCAGGATGAGCAGATGCTCGGTGCGGTCGAGGTCGGCGACGGGGATGGTCTGCGGGTCGCCGAAGAGGTAGCCGGAGGAGAAGTGTTTCGGCATCTGGTCGACCGTGGTCGCGGTGTAGAAGTTCTTGGTGCCCAAGGCTTTGAAGAACACGCGGCCGTAGAGCACCAGTGCCGCGTTGTGCACCGTCGGGTTGCCGGCGTAGACGGCGACGGCGTTCCTGCCGTGCTCGTCGATGATCGGCCGGAGCCGCCGGTCGATCTCGGCGAACGCCTCGTCCCAGGTGACCTCGACGAACTCGCCGTCCCGTTTGACCAGCGGCGTGGTGAGCCTGTCCGGGTCGTGGTGCAGCGCGCCGAGCGAAGCACCCTTCGGGCAAATGTAGCCCTTCGAAAAGACGTCCTCATGGTCGCCCTGAACCCGGGTGACCAGGCTCTTCTCGTCGATCGTCACCTCCAGACCGCAGGTGGCTTCGCAGAGCGGGCAGGTCACATGCGCCGTGGTCATGCAGCACCTCGCGGGTTCGGGAGTCATCCCAACATACTGAGCGGTATGTCAGCGGGCAAGGGATGATGGCCCGATGACTGCTCTCGCCGACCGGGCCGCGACCGCCGAGCGCGCGATCCGCGACCGGCACCTGCGCCGCGTGTGGGGGCTGCCGGGGACGGTGCTGGGCCGCAGCGGCTGGCCGCCCTCGGTGGGGCAGCGCGTCCACTGGCACTGGAACTACTGGTGGCAGGCGCATCTGCTGGAGACGCTCGTCGACGCCCAGCGGCGGGAGCCGTCGCCGGATCGGCTGAAGCTGATCGACCGGTTCGTGGTGTCCGTGCGGCTGCGCAACTTCGGCAAGTGGATCAACGACTACTACGACGACATCGCCTGGCTCGGCCTCGCGCTGCAACGCGTGGGGCATCTCGGGCTGGACGTCCGCGGCGGGCTGGAGGCGATCAGTTCGCGGCTGCGCGAAGGCTGGACCGACGACGCGGGCGGCGGGATCTGGTGGCGTGTCGGCGACGACTTCAAGAACGCGCCCGCGAACGGCCCGGCCGCGATCTTCCACGCCCGCGAAGGCTCCACACAGCACGCTCGTGGGTTGACCGACTGGATGACCGAACGGCTCGTCGACCCGGAATCCGGGCTGGTGTGGGACGGACTGCGCGTCGGCAGCGGCGAATTGGTGAAGCATATTTTCACGTACTGCCAAGGGGTTTACCTCGGCGCCTGTCTCGAACTGTCCGAAATGGACAGAGTGGAGCGCACGATCCACGCGGTCGCGGAACACGTCGCGCCGAACGGGGTGATCCGCGGTCAGGAAGGCGGCGACGGCGGCCTGTTCGGCGGGATCCTGGCCCGATACCTGGCGCTCGCGGCGCCGCTGCTGCCGAGCGGCGTGGCGCGCGACCTGGTCATCCGGTCGGCTGACGCGTGCTGGTCCGGCGCCACCGAGACGCCGCACGGGCCGCTCTTCAGTGCCGACTGGGCGACTCCGGCGCCTTCGCTGCCCCTCGCCGCCGACGCTCCCGAACGCGACCTGTCCGTCCAGGTGAGCGCGTGGATGCTGCTCGAAGCCGCGGCCACCCTGGAACACCGCATTTAGTCCTCTCAATGCGGTAGTTGCGCGTTCTGCGTGGGGTCGTGAGTGGTAAAGAGGGTTAGAACGATCATTGCCACTCACGACCCCCGTGCAAAGCGCTCAAATCGGGCATCGAGCGAGCCCGGGTGTCCCTTGTGGACGGTTTCGGGACGTGTGCGCCCAACGCGCGGTGCCGCACCGCATTCAGAGGACTAAACGCGGGTCACCACACGTCGCCGGACCGCCAATCGCACGTGATCTCCCCGTCCAGATCCAGCGTGACCCCCACCGGCAGCACATGGATCGACCCGTCGTCCTCCTTCGTCGCCTCGATACCCGAAGGCGTCATGGCCGACGAAGTCCCGCGCCACAGCAGCCAGCCCCGCGACGCGTAGAACTCCAGAGCCTCGTCGGACGCCGAAAGCGCCCCGAGGTCGTACGCCTTCCTCAGGACCCGCTCGAGCGCGTCCATCATCGCGGCGCCGTGTCCGCGCCGCCGGTGATCCGACCGGACGGCGACCGCCTCGACATAACCCGTGCGGAGGACCCGCCCGTCGTGCAGGAGCCGGCGCTGGACCAAGGACGCGTGCCCGATCAGCTCGCCGGCCTCCCAGACGAGCGTGTGCATGCCGCCGAGGGCGTTTTCCCAGTCGTGGTCGCTGAAATCGCCGTCGAAAGCGTCGTCCAGCAGAGCGCGTGCCGCCCCCAGCACGCCTGCTTCGAGGTCGGCGGTGTGCACGGTCCACAGGTCGGTCATTCCGCCATCATCACCCGGCGGCGGGCTTCTCACCAGCGACTTGTGATCAGCAGCCGCACGACTGCCGGTGGATGAAGCGCGGCGCGAGCCGTACGGATTCGGGTCGTCGCTCAGGGTCGGTGATCCGGGCCAGCAGGAGTTCGACGGCCTTGCGCCCGATCTCCTCGATCGGCTGCGCCATCGTGGTGACCGCCGGGGTCACCTGCCCGGCCCACTCCATGTCGCCGTAGCCGACGATCGCGAGGTCTCGCCCGATCCGGATGCCGAGCCGGTGCGCCTCGTACTGGACGCCGATCATCATCGCCTCGCTCGCCACCACGAGCGCGGTCGGCGACGGCCAGCTGTCGAGCAGTTTCGCGGTCGCGGCGGCCGCCCCGCCGGGCGTCGACCGCCCGCACGCGACCAGCTGCGACGTCCACCGGAGGCCGGAGCGGCCGAGGCCGAGCCGGTAGCCCAGCGCCCGCTCCTCGTAGGTGGTCACGTCCTCTTCGCCGGAGATGAAGCCGATCTTGCGGTGCCGCAGCCCCGCGAGGTGCCGCACGAGCGCGCACACGGCCTGGATGTTCTCGGAGCCGACCTGGTCGACGTCGTTGCGTCCGGCCATCCGGTCGACGAGCACGGTCGGCACGCCCATCCGGACCAGCCCGTTGATCACCGCTTCGTCGCCGGCCGCCGGGACGAGCAGGACACCGTCGACGCGGTCCGCCCGCAGCGCGCGGATGACCGCGGCCTCTTCGGCGACGCTGTCACCGGTGTCGGCGAGGGTGATCTCGCAGCCGTGGCGGCGTGCGGCGCGGCGGATGGCGCGGACGAGTTCACCCGAATACGGGTTCGCGTGCATCGCCATGGCCACCCCGAACCGGTGGGTGACAGGGGTGTCCTCCCACAGGGGTAACGCCGGGGACAATGCGGTCATCGCTCCACGCCTTCATCCGAGCTTGAATGACGGTAACGGCTGACGGAGCGTCGCTCGGCGGCGAGACCGGAAAGTCTCCCAACAATCATCAATGTGAGTGAACGAGAGCGCATCCGCAGGACGCGCGATGGCGGAGCGTAGGCGGAATCCGCATCGTCTGGGCCTTGCGTGCCGGATCGTTGATGCGGGCCAGCAACAGGCGCACCGCCTGTGTGCCTATCTCCTCGATCGGCTGGGCCATCGTGGTCAGCGGCGGATCGACCAGATCGGCCCATTCGACGTCGTCGTAGACCACCACCGGCAGGTCGACGCCCGCGCGCAGGCCGCGGCGCCGCAACTCGTGCAGCACCCCGACCATCATGGTGTCGTTGGCGACCACCAGCGCCGTCGGCGGCTCCGGCAGCGCGAGCAGCGTGCTCAGCGCGAGCGCCCCGCCGGCCTGCGACGACTGTCCGCACGCGACCAGGTCCTCCGACCAGGTCAAACCCGATCGGCCGAGCCCCAGCCGATAGCCGAGGATCCGCTCCTCGCTGGTGCTCAGCCCGGCCGTGCCGCTGATCATGCCGATCCGCTGATGCCCGAGCGACGCCAGATGCGCGGTCAGCGCCGACGTCGATTGGATGTTCTCCGCGCCGACCTGGTCGACGTCGGTCCGCGTGGAGAGCCGGTCGATGAGCACGGTCGGGACGTCGAGCGAGACGAGTTCGCCGATCACCGAACCGTCGCCCGGCGACGGCGTGATCAGCAGCCCGTCGACCCGGCGCGAACGCAGCGTCCGCACGGTCTCACGCTCGGTGTCGACGGTGTCGTGCGTGTCCGCGAGCAAGACCGTGTACCCGGCCAGCGCGGCTTCGCGTTCGATCGCTTGGATCAGGACGGCGAAGTACGGGTTCGCGATCAGGGAGATCGCGACGCCGATCGACCTCGTCCCGCCGGTCACCAGCGAGCGGGCGATGGCGTCGCCGGTGTAGCCGGTCTGCTCGATCGCGCGCAGCACCGCCAGCTTGGTGTCCTCGGCCACCGCCCTCGTCCCGTTGACCACGTGGGAAACGGTGGTGATCGAGACTCCCGCCAGCTCGGCGATGTCGCGTTGGGTGGGGCGGGACGAGCGAGACGGCGGCATCAACGTTCCTCGGTGAAGTCAGCTGGCAAGCGTTTGCGCAAACGCTTGCGACTGAGCATAACCCTGTCTACCTTCCGGTCCATCACGGACAGCCTTGAATCGGAGGGCATCCCCCATGAGACAGCGCAGTCTCGCCGCGCTCGCCATGGCCGCCGCACTCGCGGTGACTTCGGCCGGGTGCACCGTCGAACGCCACTGGGGTGGCGGCTCGAACGCAGGCGGCGGTGGCAAGGCCAAGGTCGGCCTGGTCACCAAGACCGACACCAATCCCTACTTCGTGGAGCTGAGAGCGGCCGCCAAAGCCGCCGCCGAAGCCAACGGCGCGGACTTCAGCGCGCTCGCCGGCCAGTTCGACGGCGACAACGACGGCCAGGTCCGGGCCATCGAGAACCTCATGCAGCAGGGTGCGAACACCATCCTGATCACGCCGAGTTCCTCGACCGGCGTCCTCGACGCCATCGACCGCGCCCGCAAGGCCGGGGTGCTGGTCATCGCGCTCGACACGGCGACCGAACCGGACACCGCCGTCGACGCCACCTTCGCCACGGACAACTTCGAAGCCGGACGTCAGCAGGGCGCGTACGTCAAGGCCGCCCTCAACGGCAAGCCGCCGAAGCTGTTCATGGTGGACGGCACCGCCGGGTCCACAGTGGACACACAGCGGCACACCGGGTTCCTCAAGGGCATCGGGCTGACCGACGCGTCGCCGGAGATCAAGGGCAAGACCCCCGCGAACGGTGACCAGAGCCTCGCGCAGCAAGGCGTCGAGAACCTGTTGCAGCGCACCACCGACATCAACGCGGTCTACACGATGAACGAGCCGATGGGTCGCGGCACGTACGCCGCGCTCCAGGCCCGCGGTCTGGTGAACCAGATCGTGATGGGCTCGATCGACGGCGGCTGCGAAGGCGTCAAGAACGTGCGCGACGGCCAATACGCCGCGACGGTCATGCAGTTCCCCAAGAAGATGGCCGAGCAGGGCGTCCTCGCCGCCGTCGAATACGCCAAGACCGGGAAGAAGCCGAGCGGGTTCGTCGACACCGGATCCGCGGTGATCACGGACAAGCCGATCCCCGGCGTGGAAAGCCAGGACAGCAAGTGGGGCCTCGAGAACTGCTGGGGGACGAAGTGACTACCGCAGCCCTCAAGAACAACGAGCGCCCGTCGATCGGCGAGTTCTTCCTGCGCGCGCCGGCGGTCGGGCCCGCGCTGGCCCTGCTCGTCGCGATCGTGGTGTTCTCGCTGTCGACGGACACCTTCCTCGACCTCGACAACCTTTCCCTTGTGGTGCAACAGTCCCTGGTGATCGGCACGCTCGCCCTCGGGCAGACGCTGATCATCCTGACCGCGGGGATCGACCTGGCCAACGCGGCCGCGATGGTGCTCGCGACGCTGATCATGGCGAAGCTCGTGGTCGGCGGCGTCTCCGGGATCTGGGCGCTGCTGCTGGGAATCGTGGCGACCGTGGTGATCGGGATGGTCACCGGTTCGCTGGTCACCCGGATCAAACTGCCGCCGTTCATCGTCACGCTCGGCCTGCTGACCGTGCTCACCGCCGCCGCGAAACTGTTCGCGAGCGGGCAGGCCGTCCCGGTCGCCGACGAACTGCTCAAATGGCTCGGCACCCGCCGGTACCTGTTCGGCGGCATCCCGATCACCTACGGCATGACGCTGGCTTTGCTGATGTACCTGGGACTTTGGTACGCGCTCACGCGGACGCCGTGGGGCAAGCACGTCTACGCGGTCGGCAACGCGCCGGAATCCGCGCGGCTGTCCGGGATCAAGGTCAACCGGACGATCCTTTCGGTGTACATCGTCGCCGGGGTGATCGTCGGGATCGCCGCCTGGCAGGCGCTCGGCCGCGTTCCGAACGCCGACCCGAACGCCTTCCAGCTCGGCAACCTCGACTCCATCACCGCGGTGGTGCTGGGCGGCGCGAGCCTGTTCGGCGGCCGGGGTTCGGTACTCGGCACGATGATGGGCGCGCTGGTCGTCGCGGTCCTGCGGTCCGGGCTGACCCAGCTCGGCGTGGACGCGCTCTACCAGGACGTCGCCACCGGCGCCCTGCTCATCGGCGCGGTCTGCGTCGACCGGTTCGCGAGGAGGCAGCAGTCATGACGACACCCACGTTGTCCGCTCAGGGACTGGTCAAACGCTACGGCCGGGTCACCGCCATCGACGGCGCCGACTTCGAACTGTTCCCCGGTGAGGTGCTCGCCGTCGTCGGCGACAACGGCGCCGGGAAGTCGAGCCTCATCAAAGCCCTTTCGGGCGCGGTGATCCCGGACGCCGGTGAGATCAAAGTGGACGGTCAGGTCGTCCACTTCAAGTCCCCTTTGGACGCTCGGCATTACGGGATCGAGACGGTGTATCAGGATCTCGCCGTCGCTCCCGCGCTCGACATCGCGTCGAACATGTTCCTCGGCCGGGAAAAGCGGCGCACGGACCTGTTCGGACAGCTGTTCCGGAAGCTGGACACCGCGACGATGCGCGCCGACGCGCAGCGGATCCTGGACGAGCTCGGCATCAACATCAAGTCCATCACGCAGCCGGTGGAGACGTTGTCCGGCGGGCAGCGCCAAGGTGTCGCGGTCGCGCGGGCGGCGGCCTTCGGCACCAAGGCGGTGATCATGGACGAACCCACCGCCGCGCTCGGCGTCGCCGAATCGGGCAAGGTCCTCGACCTGATCAACCGCATCCGCGAACGCGGCCTGCCGGTGGTGCTGATCAGCCACAACATGCCGCATGTGTTCGACATCGCCGATCGCATCCACGTGCACCGCCTCGGCAAGCGGGTCGCGGTGGTCTCGCCGAAGACGCACACGATGAACCAGGTCGTCGGCCTGCTCACGGGTGCGCTGAAGATCGGCGAGAACGGCGAGGTCGAAGAGGTCGCTTCAGCCGTCCACACCGGGTTGTGACCGTGAGAGTGCTGCTGGCGGGCCTGTGCACCGTCGACCAGATTCAGCGCGTCGCCGAGATCCCGGCGCCGGGCGAGAAGGTGCGTTCGCTGTCGATGGACGTCGCCGCCGGGGGGCCGGCGACGAACGCGGCGGTGACCGTGGCCGCGCTCGGCGCCGGGGCGACGTTGCTGACGGTCGCCGGTGCGCATCCGCTGGCGGCACTCGCCCGCGCCGACCTCGAGGCGCACGGCGTCGACCTGGTCGACCTCGATCCCGAACGGCCCGATCCGCCCGCGATCAGCGCCATCGTTGTCCGTGACTCCGACGGGGAACGCACCGTCGTCTCGCGCAACGCCCACGCTTCCTCGCATTTCGTCCTCTCGATGCGGTATTTCTACAAGCAAGTACCGCGTTCAGAGGACGAAATGCCGGGGTGTGTGCTCCTCGACGGGCACCATCCGGAGGTGGCGCTGGAGGTCGCGCGCTGGGCGCGGGAGCGGAAGGTGCCGGTGGTACTCGACGCCGGGAGCTGGAAGCCGGTCTTCCCCGAACTCCTCCCGCTGGTCGACGTCGCCGCGTGCTCGTCGCTGTACCGCGGCGACGATCCCCGCGAGCACGGCGTACCGGTGGTCATCACGACCGCCGGGCCCGAGCCGGTCCGCTGGTCGACGGCGGACGGATCCGGTGCGGTCCCCGTCCCCGTCACCCGGGCGCGTGACACGCTGGGCGCGGGCGACGTCTGGCACGGAGCTTTCGCGTACGCGGTCGCCAGGGGCACAGGGGATGTCCCGGGCTGGATCGGGTTCGCCAACGAGGTGGCCGCCGAACGGGTGCGGCATGAAGGACCGAGGTCGTGGACGGCCGCGGTCGCGAAGATGGGAGAAGGACAGCCATGAGTGCCATGCCTCCGGTGTTCGAGGACCTGTTGAGCAGGGCTCAGACCCTGGCGAAGCCGGGACAGCGCAGTGTGCTCGGCATCGTCGGCGCCCCCGCGTCCGGCAAGACGACACTGGCCTGGGGCCTGGCGAAGGCGCTGGGCACGAGGGCGGCCGTGGTCGGGATGGACGGTTTCCACCTGGCGCAGGTCGAACTGCAGCGGCTCGGGCGGGTGGAACGCAAGGGCGCGCCGGACACCTTCGACGCCGCCGGGTACGTGCACCTGCTGCGCAGGCTCGCCGAAGGCCGCGAGACGGTCTACGCGCCCGAGTTCCGCCGGGAGATCGAGGAACCGATCGCCGGCGCCGTCGCGGTCACGCCGGACGTCCCGCTGGTCATCACCGAGGGCAACTACCTCCTCATGCAGGACGACCCGTGGAGTGGTGTGAAGCCGATCCTCGCCGAGTCGTGGTTCCTCGCGCCGGACGAACCCGAGCGCATCGAGCGGCTCGTCTCGCGGCACCGCCGCTACGGGCGTTCGCTGGTCGAAGCGCGTCGCCGCGCGCTCGGTTCCGACCAGCGCAACGCCGATCTGATCGCGTCCACCAGCGACCGGGCCGACCTCGTCCTCGAGAACCTGCCGCTGGTTAACTTCGCCATATGAGTGGTGTTCTCGTCGTCACGGGCGGAAGCAAGGGCATCGGCGCGGCGGTCTGCGAACTCGCCGCCGCGCGCGGATACGACGTCGTCGTCAACTACGCGGGCGACGCCGAAGCCGCCGAAGACGTCGCTTCGCGCGTCCGGAAGCACGGCGTGCAGGCGATCACCCAGCGCGGTGATGTCGCGTCCGAAGCCGACGTGGTGGCCCTGTTCGACGCCGCCGTCGCGCTCGGCCCGCTCGCCGGGGTGGTCGCGAACGCGGCCATCACCGGCAACACTCCCGGCCGCTTCGACGAGTACGAGGTCGACGTCGTCCGCCGCGTGGTCGACGTCAACGTCACGGGAGTCTTCCTGTGCGTCCGCGAGGGCATCCGCCGGATGTCCACCCGATACGGCGGCGCGGGCGGCTCGATCGTGACGCTGTCCTCCACCGCCGCGCGTACCGGCTCGCCCGGGGAATGGGTCCATTACGCGGGCACCAAGGCCGCGGTGGAAACAATGACGTACGGCGTCGCGCAAGAAGTGGCGAAAGAATCCATTCGGGTCAACGCCGTCGCACCGGGCATGATCCACACCGGACTGCACGCCGCGGCGGGGCTGCCCGACCGCATGGACCGGATCGCCCCCACCATCCCGATGGGACGGGCGGGCGAGCCCGGCGAAGTCGCGGAAGCCGTGCTGTGGCTGCTTTCCCCCGCCGCGTCGTACACCACCGGGACGGTGTTGACCGTCGGCGGAGGACGGTGACACCCAGGGCCACGAGCCGGTCACGAGGCGATATCGGGTCCGCGTGCGGTTCAGCCACTTTTTAACACTGTTTCCCGGCGGATATCACGATTCATGTGGGAAGTCGGCGGATCACCTCGTGGCCCGAGGCGCCTGTGTCACCCTGGTGGCGCCCCCAAGCTCTTGATCAGGACGGTCATCCCCGATGTCCAAGCTCATGTCTGTGCACCACCTGGCACTCACCGTGACCGATGTGGACCGGAGCGTGCCCTGGTACGCCCGTGTGCTCGAACTCGAGGAGTTCACGCGTCGCGAAGACCCGGAGACGGGACTGCGCAAGGTCGTGCTCAGGTCGCCGAGCGAGGGTTTCGCCGTGGTGCTCGTCGAGCACCAGGACACGGAGCGGCCGCGGTTCGACGAACGGCGGACAGGTCTGGACCACGTGGCGTTCAAGGTCTCGTCGCGGTCGGAGCTGGCCGAATGGGAAGCGCGGCTCTCGGAGTACGGCGTCGTCTACACGCCGTCGAAGGGGTCGCGGACCTTGGCGGGCTCGTCGGTCATCGTGTTCCGTGACCCGGACGGGATCCAGTTGGAGATCTGGGCCGACCCCGAGGTCTAGGTGGTGCTCTCTTCCGGCTCTTCGGCGGGACGCCGCATCTCCTGGCGGTAGCGGATGAAGCCGTAGGCCGTACCCACCACGAAGAACGCGATGCTGATCCACAAGGCCGCCGTCTTGACCCACGGCAGCTGGTCCAGCAGGCCGGCGCCGTAGTAGCCGAGCAGCACCAGCGTCGGCACCCAGAGCAGCCCGCCGAGCGCGGTCGCGAGCGCGAACCGGCGCGGATCCATCCGCGCGGTCCCCGCGATGAGCGGCGCCAGCGTGCGGATCCACGGGATCCAACGCGCGGCGACGATGGCGAAGAAACCCTTGCGATCCAGGAACGCCCTGGCGCGGTCGAGGTTGTGCCGGTTCAGCACCTTGCCGCCGCGGCGGGCGATCAGTTTCGTGCCCGTGCCCCGGCCGATGTAATACCCCACCTGGTTGCCGAGGATCGCGACGAGCAGCGCGGCGGCCGACAGCAGCCACGCGTTCAGGTCGGAGCCGTGCTGCGCGAGGACGACCCCGGCCGCGAACAGCAGGGAGTCGCCGGGCAGGAACAGCCCGATGATCAGCGCGCACTCCACGAAGATGAAGCTCAGCACGATCACCCAGACGAGCACCGGCCCGGCGGTGTCGAGCCAGCTCACCCCGATGCCCGCGGCCTCGGTGTACACCTCACTCACGACGCGAGCCTACGTGTACTCGGCGAACCGCACTTCACCGAACGGTGGAATCGGGGTGTCCTGACTGTCCCGGTCACGCCTTCCCCGAGTGCGACGAAGGGGCCCTTCACCGCGAAATCTGCGATGAAAGGCCCCTTCACTGCAAGCCGGGCTAGTGCTCGACGAGTTCGTCCAGCGCCTGGTCGTAGCTCAGCCGGACGTCGTGTTCGGCCTGGTCACCGCCCAGCAGCTCCACCCGGCTGGTCGCGGGCGGGTAGCCGCTGGCGATCACCGTGTAGGTCCCGGCGGGCAGGTCGCTGACCGTGTAGTTGCCCTCCGCGTCGGTCCTCGCCACGGCGGCGACGCCGCCCGAGGAGTCGAGCACGGTGATCCGCGCGTCCGGCACCACCCGGTCCCCGTCGGTGCGCGCGACCCCGCTCAGCAGGATCGTGCTGACCAGTTCGACGTCGTGGCGCAGCATCCCGGAGCCGGTGGCGGTCAGCGTCGCCGCGACCGGCCGGAACCAGCGGCCGCTGGCGACGATCGTGTACCGCCCGCCCACGATGCCGGCGAACGAGTAGACACCGTTCTCGTTGGTGTGCGTCCTGGCCACCTGATTGCCGTTGTGGTCGATCAGGGTCAGCGCCGCACCCGCGACGTTCGTGGCGTCGTCCCGGCGGACGTGCCCGCTGATCTGCGCGGATCCCGCCCGGTAGGCCCCGTTCCCGTTGGTCATCGCGTGCTTGCCCGGCTCGACGGGCGCGGTCACCACGGTCTTCTCGGAAGCCGTTTCGGCAGGCACGTCTTCCTCTTCGAGGAGTGCTTCGCCGCCTTCGAGAGCCGAAGCCGCCGAAGGAGCCGAGCCGCCGAGCAGCGGGATCTCCTTCATGAACATCAGCACCAGCGTCGCCAGCAGCGCGACCGCACCCGCCACGTAGAACACCGTCGTGATCGACTCGGTGAAACCGATCAGCACCGGGGTCTTGATGGCCTCGGGCAGGCTCGCGATCCCGCTCGTGTTCGACTGGATGTCGCCCAGCGCCGCCGCGCCGGGTCCGCTCGGCGGGTTGCCGCCGAACGCCTTGGTGATGTTGCCCGGCAGGACGTTGAACAGGATCGTCAGGAACACCGCGACACCCGCGGTACCACCGATCTGCCGGAAGAACGTCGCCGACGCGGTCGAGACGCCCATGTCGCTGCGCGGGCCCGCGTTCTGCACCGCGATGATCAGCGTCTGCATGCAGGCACCGAGGCCGAGGCCGATGATCGCGGCCGCGACCAGCGGGTGCCACAGCGCGCTGTTGTACTCGACCTGCGCGAAGAAGAACGCGCCCGCCGCGATCAGCAGCGTGCCGACCACCGGGAACACCTTGTAGCGCCCGGTCTTGCTGGTGATCTGGCCCGAGATGATCGAACCGCTCATGATGCCCGCCATCAGCGGGATCATCAGCAGACCCGATTCGGTCGGCGAGAACTCCTGGACCACCTGCATGTACTGCGGGATCATCATGATCGCGCCGAACATCGCGACACCGACGATGATGCCGCCGACGATCGCGACCGTGAAGGTCGAGTTCTTGAACAGCCGCAACGGGATCAGCGCCGCGTCCTTCATCAGCTTCTCGATGAAGACGAAGGCGATCACGCCGATGCCGCCGATGATGTAGCAGATGATCGCGTTCTGCGAGCCCCAGCCCCACTTGTTGCCCTGCTCGGCGACGATCAGGAACGGCACCACGGCGACGACGAGCGCGAGCCCGCCCCACCAGTCGATCTTGTGGTCGTGGCGCTGGTGCGGCACGTTGAGCACGCGGGCCACCACGAACAGCGCGACGATCGCGATCGGCACGTTGATCAGGAAGACCCAGCGCCAGCCGGCGATGTCGTAGCCGAAGACGCTGCCGAGCTTGTCGAAGTCGGCGAAGAAACCGCCGAGCACCGGGCCGAGCACGGTGGAGATACCGAACACGGCGAGGAAGTAGCCCTGGTAGCGGGCGCGTTCCCGCGGCGGCACGATGTCGCCCATGATCGTCATCGCCAGCGACATCAGACCACCGGCGCCGAGGCCCTGGATCGCGCGGAACGCGGCCAGCTCGTACATCGACGTCGCGAACGCCGAGGCGATCGAGCCGACCAGGAAGATCGAGATCGCCGCGATGTAGAACGGTTTGCGCCCGTAGATGTCGGACAGCTTGCCGTAGATCGGCGTGACGATCGTCGACGTGATCAGGTAGGCCGTGGTGATCCAGGCCTGCAGGTCGAAACCGTTGAGGTCATTGGCGATCCGGACGATCGAGGTACCCACGATCGTCTGGTCGAGCGCGGCCAGGAACATGCCCGACATCAGGCCGATCAGGATCGTGACGATCTGACGGTGACTGAGCCGGGGTCCGTCTTCCGAGACGGAGGGTGGACTTTCTACGGTGGTACTCATTGCTTCAGGCCCCCTTGGCCTTCGACGCCGACGCGGGGTCGGCGAACTGTGGAGATGTTTTTTCGAGGTCGTCGTTCAGCCGGTGGAACAGCGAGTTGAGGGTCTTCCGGTCGTCGTCGGACCAATCGCCGAGTACCTCGGCGAGCCACTGGTTCCGCTGCTTGCGGTTCTCCTCGAACACCCGGAGCCCTTCGGCGGTCGGTGCGAGCAGGCAGGCGCGGCCGTCTTCGGGGTCGGCCAGGCGTTCGACCAGCCCGTGCTGGACGAGGGAACTCGACTGCCTGCTGATGGTCGAGATCTCGGAGTGCAGGAACTCGGCGAGTTTGCTGGTCCGCTGGGGGCCGACGTGGATGAGGCAGAAGAGGATCGCGTACGCGGCCCGCTCGATGCCGTCCGGTCCCTGCTTGGACACCTGGGACTTGGCCCGGTTGACCAGGCGCACGAGCCGCACGAGCTCATGCCCGAGGGTGTCGGCCAGATCGAGGTCGGACTTCGACCTGGTGCCGGGTGTCGTGGGTGTCATCAGTGGTCTCTCTCGCCGGTTGCTTGGTCACTGCAACTAGTTGTCTAGAGCAAGGATGTTCCTCTCACAGGAGGTTCGCAAGGAGAAAGTGACGTTGTGTGTCGGATGACACTTTAGTTGCCGCATGCAAGCACATTTATTCGTGCATGTTTGTCCGGTTCGCCCTGAGCTGCACTTTTGCTTTGATGGAGTCATGACCGACTCCGCGCTCTACGCGATCCTCGCCCGCCGAAACTTCGGCACCCTCGCCACCATCAAGCGTGACGGGCGGCCCCAGCTGTCGACCGTCAACTACCTCTACGACGCGGACGCCGGCGCGATCCTGATCTCGATCACCGCGCCGCGGGCCAAGACCAAGAACCTCCAGCGCGACCCGCGGGCGACGTTCCACGTTTCGACCGAGAGCGGCGATGGCTACGTCGTCGTCGAGGGCCCGGCGGTGCTCACGCCGACCGCCGCTTCGCGTGACGACGCGACCGTCGACGCGCTCGTGGACCACTACCGGCGGGCGCGGGGCGAGCATCCGGACTGGGACGAGTTCCGCGACGCCATGGTCGCCGACCAGCGGGTGTTGCTGACCATCCCGATCGAGCGCGTCTACGGCATCCAGATGTGACCGCCCGCATTTCGTCCTCTGAATGCGGTCCTTGCGCGTGCAACTACCGCATTCAGAGGACGAAATGCGTCAGCGGGCGATGCGGGCCTTGATCTCGTCGATCCGGTCGAGCAAGGGGCTCGCGTCGTCCCGCCCGAGCGCGGCCCGTAGGTAAAGGCCATCACCCACCAGGATGACGAGTTCGGCGGTCAGCGAGTCGTCGACGTGCTCGCTGATCAGGTCGTGGACCTTCTGGTTGTAGACCTGCACGACTTCGGAGACCCGTGGCTCGTTGAGCATGATCCGGAGCGTCGCCATGGTCGTGCGGTGCAAAGCCTTGCGCTCGGTGACGTCGGTGATCGCCGTCCGCAGGTACCAGGAAACGACGCCTTCAGGCGCCTTCTGTGCCTCTTTGAGATCCGCCTCCGACAATGTGGCGAGACGTTCCATCAGGCCTTCGACCAGGGCTTCCTTCGAGCCGAAGTGGTAGAGCAGGCCGCCCTTCGACACCCCGGCGTGCGCGGCGACGGCGTCGAGGGTGACCCCGCCGGGGCCTTGCTCGATGAGGATCTCCTCGTACGAGTCGAGGATGCGTTCCTTCGCGGTGGGCTTCGCCATGTCAGTTGACTATACCGTCTGGACGGTTTACCTTCGAACGAGGCGGTAACTGTACCGTCCAGACGGTTTAGCTAAAGGAGAGTGCGCCATGGCGGGGCGCAAGCAGTGGTGGGCGTTGGCGGTACTGGTGCTTCCGGTGCTGTTGATCAGCGTGGACATGACGGTGCTCGGATTCGCGCTGTCGTTCCTGTCCGAGGATCTGGCGCCCACCGGTGCGGAGCAGTTGTGGATCGTCGACATCTACTCGTTCATGCTGGCGGGCCTGCTGGTCCTGATGGGCACGCTCGGCGACCGCATCGGCCGTCGCAAGCTGCTGCTCATGGGTGCCGCGGCGTTCGGTGCCGCGTCGGTGCTCGCGGCCTTCTCGACCAGCGCGTTCATGCTGATCATCGCCAGGGCGCTGCTCGGCGTCGGCGGCGCGACGCTGATGCCGTCGACGCTGTCGCTGATCCGCAGCATCTTCGTCGACGCCAAGCAGCGCCGGATCGCGATCGCGGTGTGGAGCGCCGGGTTCTCCGGCGGGATGGCGCTCGGGCCGGTGCTCGGCGGCTGGCTGCTGGAGCATTTCTGGTGGGGCTCGGTGTTCCTCATCAACGTCCCGGTGATGCTGGTGCTGCTGATCGTCGGACCGTTCGTGCTGCCGGAGGCGCGTGATCCGAAGCCGGGCCGCTTCGACCCGCTGTCGGCGCTGCTGTCGCTGGCCGCGATGCTGCCGGTGGTCTACGGCATCAAGCTGGTCGCCGAACACGGTTTCACGGTGAAGGCCGCGGTCAGCGTCCTGATCGGGCTCGGGCTCGGCGTCGTGTTCGTGCGCAGGCAGAACAGCCTCGACGAGCCGATGCTCGACCTGAAACTGTTCTCGAACCGGGCCTTCAGCGGCTCCGTCGTGACGAACATGCTCGGCGTGTTCGCCATGGTCGGCCTGCTGTTCCTGGTGCCGCAGTACCTGCAGCTGGTGCTCGGGCTGAGCCCCGTCGTCGCCGCGCTGTGGATGCTGCCGGCGACGGTCGCCGGGATCGCGGGTGCGCTCCTCGCGGCTTGGCTCGCGAAGCGGATCCGGGTGTCCTTGCTGGTCAGCGGTGGCCTCCTGGTCGCGGCGGTCGGTTTCCTGGCCTTGACCCAGGTGTCGTCCGGTGGCGGGCTGGCGTACGTCGTGGTGGCGTTCACGCTGCTCGGGGGCGGTGTCGCCCTGTCGGAGACGCTGACGAACGACCTGGTCGTCTCGGCCGCTCCGGCCGAACGGGCCGGTGCCGCTTCGGCGATCTCCGAGACCGGGTTCGAACTGGGCGGCGCGCTCGGCACGGCCATCCTCGGCAGTGTCGCGACCGCGGTCTACCGGTCCGGTCTGCCGGAGGGGACGGCCGAGTCCGCTCGGGACACGCTCGGTGGCGCGGTCGCGACCGCGCAGCAGCTCGACCCCGCCGCGGGACAGGCGCTCCTGGAATCGGCTCGCGAGGCCTTCACCCAGGGGATGCACGTCACCGCATGGGCGGGCGTGGCCGTGCTCGTCTATACAGGTGTTCAGGCCTTTGTTCTACTAGATCGGAAAAAAAATTCCGCAGTGCGGAGCTGATCCGGCCTACGATGAGGGCATGAACAACCATGCCCTGGTCACCCGCCTCCGCGAGCAGCTCGGCGACGCCGCGGTGCTCACCGACACCGACGTCACGGACGCCTACTCGCGCGACATGATGCCGCTGGCCACCAGTGGCAAGCCGCTCGCGGTGGTCCTGCCGTCCGACGTGGAAGGTGTGCAGGCCGTGGTCAAGGCCTGTGCGGAGTTCGAGGTGCCGATCGTGCCCCGCGGCGCCGGCAGTGGGCTGTCCGGCGCCGCGAACGCGATCGACGGCTGTGTCGTGCTGGTGCTGACGAAGCTCGACAAGATCGTCGAGATCGACGAAGGCAACCGGCTCGCCGTCGTGCAGCCCGGCGTGGTGAACCTCGATTTCCGCAACGCGGTGGAGAAACACGGCCTGTTCTATCCGCCGGACCCGTCGAGCTACGACTGGTGCACCATCGGCGGGAACCTGTCCACCAACGCCGGCGGGCTGTGCTGCGTGAAGTACGGCGTCACCACGGATTCCGTGCTGGGACTGGAAGTCGTGCTCGCCGACGGCTCGGTGCTGAAGACCGGGCGCCGCACGGTGAAAGGCGTCGCGGGCTACGACCTCGCGCGGCTCTTCGTCGGCAGTGAGGGCACGCTCGGCGTGATCACGCAGGCGACCGTCGCGCTGAAACCGTTGCCGCAGCTGCCTTCCACGCTCGTCGCCGCCTTCAACAGCACGGAGGCCGCGGGCGAGGCCGTCGCGCGGGTCGTGCGTGAAGGCCTGGTGCCGTCGCTGATGGAGATCATGGACGCGACGTCGATCAAGGCCGCCGAGGCGTACCTCAAGACCGACCTCGGCACGAGCTCGGACTGCAAAGCCTTGCTGCTCGCGCAATCCGACTCGGGCGGCGAGGTCGCGCGGAAGGAACTCGCCGCGCTGGAACAGATCTGCGTCGACTGCGGCGCGGATCTGGCCTATGCCACCGAGGATCTCGAAGAGGGCAAGATGCTGCTGCAGGCGCGGCGGGTCGTCCTCACCGCGCTGGAGATGTACGGCGTCTGGCTGACGGACGACGTCTGCGTGCCGCGCACCCGCATCGCCGAACTGATCGCCGGATGCGAGCGGATCAGCGAAGAGGTGGGGCTGCGGATCGCCGTCGTCGGCCACGCCGGTGACGGCAACATGCACCCGACGATCGTCTACGCGCCCGATTCCGAGGAGGAGTTCGCCCGCGCGAGGATCGCCTTCGACGCGATCCTCGACGTGGCCCTGTCGCTGGGCGGGACGGTCACCGGCGAGCACGGCATCGGCCGGATCAAACGCGAGTGGCTCGAGAAGGAGATCGGCGAGGTCGGGATCCAGGTGCACCGGCAGATCAAGCGGGCGCTGGACCCGGGGAACCTCTTCAACCCGGGCTCGATGTTCTCCCTCTGAGCCGGTGGTGCGGGAATCGTCCGCTAGCACGCGTGCAAGGAAGCCACTAAGGGGTGTGTGAAACATCCGCTAGCATGTGTGGAGAATGTCCGCCACCATGCTGAGAAGGGTCCATGCCCTACCTGCCCCGGTTGATCGACCGCAGCTTGGTCGATGTTCTTGCCGCATTTCCGGCCGCCTTGATCGTCGGCCCCCGCGCGGTCGGTAAGACGACCACTGCCCGACGGGTCGCGACCGAGGTCGTCGAACTGGATGACCCCGCGCAGGCCGCGCCGTTCCGGGCGGATCCGACCGCCGCGCTCGAGGCGCTGCGGCGGAACGGTTCCGGGCCCTTGCTGCTCGACGAATGGCAGGAGGTTCCAGAGGTGCTCGGCGCCGTCAAGCGTGCCGTCGATCGAGGCGCCGGTCCTGGCAGCTTCATTCTCACCGGCAGCGTCCGGGCACCTCTGAACTCGGCTTCGTGGCCTGGGACCGGGCGCGTGATCACCCTGGACATGCATCCGATGACCGTGCTGGAGCAGGGGGCGGCGACCACGCCGGACAGCGAGTTCCTATCCGGTCTGTTGAGTGGGCAGGTGACCGGGTTCGCCTTGCCCACCGAACCGCCCGATCTCGTCGGCTACCTCGAGCTGGCGGTGACCGGCGGCTACCCCGCGGTGCTCGGTCTTCCAGGACCGGCCAGGAAATTGTGGCTCGACAGCTACGTCGAACAGCTCGTTCTCCGCGATGTGCCCGAGCTCGGTGAAGTTCGGGACCCGGCCGCGTTGCGGCGGTTGTTACGAGCGTTGATCGAGAGCACCGGAACGCTCACGGCCGACACCGAGCTCGCCGCTGCCGCCGACATGAACGTGAAGACCGTCAAGCGTCAGGAACGTTTGCTCGAAGACCTGCGCATCGTCACGTCGCTGCCCGCCTGGCACACCAACCGGTTGAGCCGGTTGATCAAGCAACGTAAGCGATACACGGTCGACACCGGGCTGGTCGCCGCACAGCTCGAGACCGATGTCCGAGGGCTGCTCAGGCAGGGCGAACTGATGGGGCGGATGCTGGAAACCTTCGTGCTGGCGCAGCTTCGTCCGTTGCTGGAAGTCTCCGAGCGCAAGGTCGCCGCGTATCACCTCCGCCAGCAGGACGGCAGACGAGAAGTCGACGTGCTTTTGGAGGGCGCTGACGGACGTGTCGCCGGGTTGGAGATCAAGGCATCCGCGAGCCCGGCCAAGGCCGATGTCCGGCACTTGGTCTGGCTCCGTGATCAACTCGCCGACCGGTTCGTGGCCGGACTTGTGCTGCACACGGGCAAGACCGTCTACCAGCTCGATGATCGGATCAGCGCCGTCCCGATCGCCGCGCTCTTCTCAACCTCGTGAGTGGTAAGGACGGTTCTAACCGTCCTTACCACTCACGAGGCGGGAAGCGGGTCAGTCGCGGACGCGCGGGATCTGCTGCGTCGCGTCCATGTCCGCGGCCGGGGCGGAAGCGGCTTCGTGCTTCTTCTCGCGGCGCGCCTTCAGGTACTCGATCACGATCGGCACCACCGAAACCAGCACGATCAGGATGAAGATCGCGTCGACGTTGTCGCGGATGAACGCGACGCCGCCGAGCAGGTGGCCGAGCGCGGTGATCCCGGCGGCCCACAGGATGCCGCCGATGACGGTGTAGGTGAAGTATTTCTTCGGGTCCATCTTGCCGATACCGGCGATCCAGGTGATGAACGTCCGCACGAACGGCACGAACCGCGCCAGCACGACCGCCTTCGGCCCGTGCTTCTCCAGGAAGGCGTGGGTCTGGTCCACGTACTTCTGGTTGAAGAACTTCGAATCCGGTTTGCGGAACAGCCAGGGGCCGACCTTCCAGCCGAGCCCGTACCCGACCGCGTTGCCGAGCAGCGCGGCGACGGTGACCAGGACGCACACCAGCCACAGCGGCGCCTCGATCGAGCCGTTCGCGATGAACAGGCCCGCGGTGAACAGGAGCGAGTCACCGGGCAGCACCGGGAAGATGCTGCTCTCGATGAAGATGATCAGGCAGAGCACGGTGATGACCGGAACGGTCAGCCCGCTCAGCAGGTGCTGCGGGTCCAGCCACTCCGGCAGGAGGCCCATCGTCGTCACGTTGTTCTGCGCCAGGATCACACCAAAACGGTACAGGGGTGACGCAGAGTGCCTTGACCGGGCGGGAGACCGTGCTCAGATCAGCGTGAGCAGCCCGATCACCGAACCGGCGGCGAGCCCCAGCAGCACAGCCAGGAGCAACACCCAGTACACGGGCAGCGGCGCGCTGCCGGGCGAAGGCGCCGGAGGCGGGGTCGGACGCTCCGCCAACCTGGCCGTTTCCGCGTCCTCAAGCGCGACGCGCTCTCGTTCGAGCGAGTCCGCGCCGGCACCGGACAGCAGGCCGTACTGCAGCGGCAGTTCGTGTTCCCCGGCGGAACCGAGATTACTCTCGGTGTCCGTTTCGACCGGTTTGTCGGTGGTCGTCTCGGAGAGCCGCTCCGCCGAAGGGGCGAAGACGGCTTGAGCGCGCAGGGCATCGGCTAGGAGCTTCTCCGGGTCCTTGGGCTCGCTCATCCGGGACTCCTTTCGCCGCTACCCGTCGCTGACCGACACGCCGCCTTCGATGGCGCTGCTCAATGTAGCCGCAGCGTCGTCCTCGACCCACTCGCCCTGACGAAGCACCTTGACCGGCCGCAGGTCGCGGTCGAGCACGACGAGGTCCGCCGCGAGCCCTGCCCGAAGCGAGCCGGTCCGGTCGGCGATGCCGAGCAGTTCCGCGGGGCGCCCGGAGGTCGCGCGGACCGCGTCGAGCAGGTCGATGCCCGCGCCGCGCACGAGGTTGCGGAAGGCCGCGTCCATGGTCAGCGTGCTGCCCGCCAGCGAACCGTTCCCGGCCAGGGTGGCGACGCCGTCGCGGACGTCGACCTCCAGCCGGCCGAGGATGTAGCTGCCGTCGGCGGCGTCCGTGGCCGACATGGCGTCGGTGATGAGCACCGTCCGGCCCTTGCCCGCGTGGTGCGCGGCCAGCCGCAGCACGGTCGGGTGCACGTGGACGAGGTCGCAGATCAGCTCGACGGTGATGCGCTCGTCGTCGAGGAGGGCGCCGATCGGGCCCGGCTCGCGGTGGTGGAGCGGCCGCATGGCGTTGAAGAGGTGTGTCGCGACGGAGGCGCCCGCGTCGATCGCGGGGATGATCTGGTCCTCGACGCCGTCGGTATGCCCGATGGCGGCGATGACACCCGATTCGGCCAGTTGCCGGACGGCCTTGATCCCACCGTGCAGTTCGGGGGCGAGGGTGACCATCCGGATGTCGCCGCGGCCCGCTCCGAGCAGCGCGTTGACCGTCGCCGTGTCCGGCTCGATCAGCGTCGCCGGGTCGTGCGCCCCGCAGCGCGCCTTCGAGATGAAGGGTCCTTCAAGGTGAATTCCGGCAAGTTCACCCTCTTGGACCAGCTCACGCAGGGCCGCGATCTGGTCCCGGAGCACCGGGATGGGGTCCGAGACCAGACTGCCGAGCATGGTCGTGGTCCCGTGCCGCCGGTGCGCGCGGACCGCGCGGAACAGCTCCTCGGGGTTCGCACTGGAGAACGATCCGCCCCCACCGCCGTGGCAGTGGGTGTCGACGAAGCCGGGTACGACCAGGCACCCGTCGACGTCGACGCGATCGATGTCCGGGGGTGTCCCGGAACCGACTTGGACGATCTTGCCGCCGGCGATAGCCAGCCAGCCGTCGTCGAGTACACGGTCCGGGGCGACGACCCGGCCGCCCACGATCACGAAATCTCCGGCGCCTCTCACGCCCCCCAGCATATATTGGTCTGGACCAAGCATGGCGGCACAACCCAGCGCTCGAGATTAAGGCCGGGTGTCAGTTCGGCGACTGCATCGCTTTCTGCAGTGCCTCCAGCGCCCGGCTGGCGGTTGACTTAACGGTACCTTTCGAAATCCCGGCGGCCTCCGAGATTTCGGCCTCACTCAGCCCACCGTAGTAACGGAGGACCAAAACCTCGCGCTGGCGAGGGGGCAGTTTGGACAAAGCGCTCACAACGGCCTGATGTTCACTCGACAGCATGGCGAGACTTTCGGCCGAACGCGCGTTGACGGCGTGCGGCGCGACGTACTCGCGCGCGGTCTTGCGGCGGCGCAGCACGCTGCGTGAGCCGTTGACCACGGCGGTGCGCAGGTATCCGACGGCCGCGGCGGCGTCGCGCAGACGCCCCCAGTTGCGGTGCAGCCCGGTGAAGGCCTCCTGGACGACGTCCTCGGCGGTCGCCGGTTCGTCCACGAGCAGGATGGCCAGCCGGACGAGCCGCATCCGGTGCTGGCGATAGAGATCCTCAAGGGTCAGCGGTGCCGCAGGCGGCGGTGGCGTGACCGGTCCGTCCATGGTGCGCAGGTGGCCGAGGGTCGCCTCGACACTGCGTTCCGCATTGCCCTCGAGCATGTACCCCTACCTGTTCATTTACCCCTTTGAAGCACAACCTGTGCGTGGCGCCACGCCAGCGTATCGGGTGGGCCGTGAGTCCTGCCTGGTCGGATCCTGAGAAGCTGGGCGGCGTCTGTCGTAACGACCTTGGAGATGTCGATGGCGTGGTTCCTGGTGGAGATCACGTACGTGCAGGAGAAGCTGGCGGACGTGCGTCCCCGGCACCGGAAGTTCCTCTCCGACCTCGCCGACCAGGGTGTCGTCGCGCTCGGCGGTCCGCTGGGCGACGGCTCCGGCGGTATCTCGATGTACCAGGCGGACGACGAGGCCGCGCTGCTGGAGATCATCAACCAGGACCCGTACCACCTCGAAGGTGTCGTGGCGGAGCGGACCGTGCGCGAGTTCAAGCCGGTGATCGGCGCCTGGATCCCGAAGGAAGACTGAGCTCTCAAAGATCGAGGGTGACCGGCTCGCGTTCGACACAGACCCGGACGCGGTCGCCGGTCACCGTCGGCAGCTCGCACGTCCCGCAAAACCCCTGGCGGCACGAATACGCGATGCCGGGCACGGTCTCGCGCAGGACGTCGAGCGTGGACCGGTCGGCGGGCACGTCGAGCGTCACGCCGCTGCGGGCGAGTTCGACGCGGAACGGCTTGCCGCCGACGATGGGCGGCGTCGAGAACCGCTCGAAGAACACCGGCCCCGAACCCCGTAGTGCCGCGTCCGTCCGGACGCTCACGATCATCGGAACCGGGCCGCAGCAGTAGATCGGGGCACTCTTCGTTGCCCCTTCGAGCAATTCCGCGCCCGACGCGGGGATCCCGTAGTCCGTGTCCGGCCGGATCCAGACGCGGTCTCCGAATTCGGACAATTCCTCCAGGAACGGCATCGAAGCCTCGTCGCGACCGGTGTAGACCAGTCGCCAGTCCGCGCCGGACGCGGCCGCCCGCCGCACCATCGGCAGGATCGGCGTGATCCCGATACCGCCCGCGATGAACAGATACGCCGGGCTCTCGACGAACGGGAACGCGTTGCGAGGCCCGCGCGCGGTGATCCGCGCGCCCTTCTTCAGCGCGTGCATCGCCGTCGAACCCTCGCCGAGCAACCGGACTCCGACGCGGTAGGCCGAGCGGTCGTCAGGGTCGCCGCACAGGGAGTACTGACGGACCAGGCCCGGCCGCGGCGAGAGATCGATGTGCGCGCCGGGCCGCCATCGCGGCAGCGGCTCGCCGCGTTCGTGCACCAGCCGAAGGACGGCGACGCCGTCCGCCTGGGCGCGGAGGTCGTCGACGACCAGCGGGAGGTCACGGTCGACGGCGACCACAGGCGGACGGCGACGGCCGCTCACCCCGCTGAGCCTGCGGTACAGCGCGACGACACCGGTCAGCGACGCCATCGCGCGGTCGGTGCGGCCGCTGCCGTCGAGCCGCAGCGGCCTCGGCGGTGGTTTCATCGGGGTTCGTCGGCGGCCAACGCGGCCGGCGAACTCGCGAGGTACGCGACGGCCTGATCGGTGTTGCCGGTTTCGGTGGGGTGATAGGACTTCCGGAAGTACGGCCGGATCTCACGCCGCAGCTGCCTGCCCGACGGCAGAAGGCCCAGCTTCGCCACGCGCAGATAGGTCCGGAAACTCGTCTTGCCCGGCCGGGTCGGGTCGTTCTTCATGAGGAACCTGGTGCCCCGCAAGAAAACCCAGGCGAGCACCGGCGTCACCACGAGCATGCTGCGCACGCGGCGGGTGTAGCGGCCGTCGAGGTGCATGAACAGATCGAAGGCGACTGAGCGGTGCTCGACCTCTTCGGCGCCGTGCCAGCGCAGGAGATCCAGCATCGTCGGATCGGCGCCGGCCTTGTCGAGCGCTTCGGCATCGAGGATCCACTGGCCGAGGAACGCCGTGTAGTGCTCGATCGCGGCGACGATGGCGAGCCGTTCGATCAGCCACTCCTCGCGCCGTTTGGCCGAAAGTTCGCGGTCGCCGAGCAGGCGGCGGAACAGCCACTCCATCTGCGCGATGTACGGCCGCACGTGGACGCCCGCCGCTTCGAGGTGTTCCGCGGCGCCGTCGTGCGCTTCGGCGTGCATGGCCTCCTGGCCGATGAAGCCGAGGACGTCCTCCTTGAGCCGCTCGTCGCGGATCAGCGGGACAGCCTGCTTGAACACCTCGACGAACCAGCGTTCGCCCTCCGGCAACGCGAGATGCAGCACGTTGATCGTGTGCGTCGCCTGCGGTTCACCGGGGATCCAGTGCATCGGCAGCGACGCCCAGTCGAACTCGACGTCGCGCGCGTGCAGGACGATCTGCTCGTGGTCGGTCACGACGACCTCCCGCTGAGTTCGTAGTCGCTCGCGTCGACCTTGCGGGTGTCGAGCCAGTAGCGCCAGGTGAAACCGGGCCAGATCGTCCGGTTGACGCCCTTCGCGTCGAGGTACCAGCTCTTGCAGCCACCCTGGGTCCACACGCCCTTGACGAGTTTGTCCTGGATCTCGCGCTGGAACTTCGCCTGGACACTGGGGCGGACGTCGAGCGCGGCGGCGCCCCGCGAGTCGGCGAGCTTGATCGCGTCGACGACGTACCGCGCCTGCGACTCGATCATGAAGACCACGGAGTTGTGGCCCAGCGCGGTGTTCGGGCCGAGGAGGAAGAACAGGTTCGGGAAACCGGCGACGTTGATGCCCTTGTGCGTGTGCATCCCCTCGGTCGCCCATTCCTTGGCGAGGTCGCGGCCGTCGATCCCGGTGATGTCCAGGTATTCCAAGGCATCCGTGACCTTGAACCCGGTGCCGTAGATGATCGCGTCGACCTCGTGCTCGACGCCGTTCCCGTCGACGACGCTGCGCGCATTGACCTCGCGCACGCCATCGGTGTTGACGTCCACATTGGACCGATTGATCGCCGGGTAGTAGTCGTTGGAGATCAGTACCCGCTTGCAGCCCATGGTGTAGTCCGGGGTGACCTTCTTGCGCAGCTTCGGATCCTTGATGGCCTTGCCGATGTGGCGTTTCGCGATCACCTCGCCGGCCTTCATGATCGCGGGATGGCCGTTGAAGCCGACGGCGCGCACTTCGAGGAACCAGTACAGCGCGTTGCGGTAAAGCCGTTGCACACCGGGGATCCGGCGGAACGCGGTCTTGGCCCAGCCGGGCATCGCGTGGTCGGGTTTCGGCATGATCCACGGCGGCGTCCGCTGGAACAGCGTGAGCTCGTCGACTTCCGGGGCGATCTGCGGGACGAACTGGATCGCGCTCGCGCCGGTGCCGACCACGGCGACCTTCTTGCCGCGCAGGTCGTACTCGTGGTTCCACTGCGCCGAATGCCAGGTCTGGCCCTTGAACTTCTCGATCCCGGGCAGCGTCGGCACCTGCGGGATGTGCAGGCCGCCGACGCCGGAGACGACGAACTGCGCTTCGAACTCGCCCGACTTCGTCTGCACGTGCCAGCGGCGTTTGGTGTCGTCCCAGGTGGCGCCGGTGAGCTCGACGCCGAACCGGATCTTGCGCCGCAGCCGGTACTTGTCGGTGACGTCCTTCAGGTACTGGAAGATCTCGGGGGCGGGCGAGAACGACCGCGACCAGTCCGGGTTCTGCTCGTACGAGAACGAGTACATATGGGACTGCACGTCGCAGGCGCAGCCGGGGTACGAGTTGTCGCGCCACGTACCGCCGACTTCGTCCGCCTTCTCCAGGATCACGTAGTCGGTGATCCCGGCCTTTTCGAGCTGGATGGCCTGGCCGAGCCCGGAGAATCCGGTGCCCACGATCACGACCTTGAATCGCTCGGTCATCTGTGCCCTCCACGTCGAGGCTTTCTTGCGCAGATGACGTTACCTGAAGTAACAGTTACTTGCTAGTACTACCTACCCGTCAGTACGTGCCGCCGAGCTTCGTGTGGTCCCAGCTCACGATCTTGGTCGGGCGGAAAATCAGCCCGATCCGCTTCGGGGCCTGCTTGCCGATGAAGCCGGACAGCTCGTCGGGAACCGGGTCGCCGGGCTTCGCGCCCGCGTACCGCTGCATGAGGTTGACACCCATCTGGGTGACCGCGGCCGTATCGGTGATGACCTCTACGTCGGCTTCGAGGGAGAC
>Ga0307518_10000296_pt1 | contig 37851 bp, 38 predicted proteins | sample 25_EM_MG_FD_203889 | JGI IMG/M metagenome (GOLD analysis project Ga0307518, IMG submission 203889) | Populus trichocarpa ectomycorrhiza microbial communities from riparian zone in the Pacific Northwest, United States - 25_EM | ecosystem: Host-associated > Plants > Roots > Unclassified | place... | reverse complement strand
CTCGATGGTTAGAATTCGACTGATCTCTATGTGTATGAATTAAAATTAGCTTGTGGATGTGGAATTTGCACGAGGCTCATACCTGCGACATTGGCCCAGACATATATCGTGATTTAAAGGGGGTATGTTCGTTCGCTTTTCCATCTCCTTGGTCCTTGACGGTTGTTTCTGATAGGCCAACATGCTGATATCTAATGACGAACATACTTGGAGTTCTCGATGATTGGTTTTTCAACCTGGATCTGATAGGCTCTTCCTTCAGTGTGGCCTTGAGCACCCATCCCACGTGCGAAGGTTTTAAGCTGTGGAGCCCGATGAATACGATACAACGCGGGGAAAGACGTCTGAACCTTCACGATGGTACCTACTTGAACTGACCATCGTATGCACTATTTGACTTTTTTTTCTCCTGGAACTGTTTACTCGTCAAGCACCTTTCCATGAGATCAAGCCTCGGTCGGACGTATTGAGGCGAATTCTGCGAGCCCTGCCGGATTGAGTCTGCTTGCTACTACTGTTTGACATGGTGGGATATTTGTCATACGTGTTGGCAGCGCCAGTGTTATGTTCCTCAATGTCGGACATTCTATCGTGCGTGTATCTTAACTCATCGAACATCTATTTATCGCTGAGGGAATTTATGGACGTAGGGCTTGCATTTTCAGAACTGTCCGACCAAATGGCGGTACACAGCATCAACCTCGGCGAACCGATTGATCGGGGTGAGAACTTCTCTCCTGTCTGTGGTGGTCCCACAGTTATCTATCAGGGAACTTCACAACCAGATGGAGGAAGGTGGCAATAAAAGCTGCTTACATTGCTTCTCATGGTAATGTACATATATTCTATAATGGTCAAACTGAGTTTTTGTTTGTCATCTGTATAACTTTCAGACTTTCAACCAATATTACATGAGGTGCACATCTGGTCCAAACTCCTTCACAATAATGTGCTTTTACTTGTAGGAATCATCATCAAAACCAACTGGATAATATCAATGGTCACTTAATGAATGGTGAATGGCAATGCATGTTCTTATAAAATAGACCTATTGCATGTATTCTGATTTGACATCTGTATATCTAGCTCCTTGGAATTGCCTGTGGATTGGATTATCTACACAACCACAATTCTGGTCCCATTATCCATGGCTTGATTTCTCAAAGGAATGGATGACCTTACTTCATACCACATTTCAGTCTGACTAACCATGCTTGTGACAGTTCAATGTCTCAATCTTGGATAATGGTCAAGTATTTCTAACTGAGTTTGGATTCTTATACTTTTTCAGTAAGACAGCCCTGCTGTGGGGAGCTATACAGTGCTGTACAGCTCCCCACAGCTCTCCCAGCTCTCCCAGTGAGTGTGCCAGTTTGCTGATGTCTTGCTCAATGTCAAGGCCTGCCTTGTAGGGGTACAGTGAACTGGATCTTTCCAAAAATATGGACTTTGACAGCCTAGTAGTACAATGTTGAATGTGAAGATGTTTTGGCATTTGGACTGACCATTCTTGTATACTTGTTTTGATGACAAAACTTCTTTTTTCAGGAGTAGTTTACTATCAACAAGCCCTTCCACAGTTCACCATTCAAGTAACACTTGACAATTTTGGATTCTATGAGGACCCCTGGATTGACCTAGTGATGAGCCTACTTGTCATTGCATGATTGGTGAATGGTGGAATGTGTGCACTGTGCACTGCATTCAATTGGAGATGTGATCCCTCTTCTTGGCCACAAATCTTCAGGTTGAGTTTACCTCTAATGGAAGGATGTCAATTTAACTGCACTCCAGCCATGTATTGCATTCCAACCAACTCTAAAATACTATTATTTGCCTGATGCTCAGTTGAATGCTTCAAATTAACTGTGCAACCTTTTTCAGAAAAAATGTATGTATCTATCATACAATATGTGGGGAAAAGTTGGGGTTCCCACCTCTTGCAAGCAATTGGAATACCTCAATTTGCTGCTAGCTTTCAAATTCAATTCCAACACTACCCAAAAGTCTTGCAAGGAACCCTAAATTTGATGTCAAGAGGTCTTAAGGGGGCTTGGGCACCCACTCTGGGGAGGTTTGAGTTATGTCACTCATCACATTTTAGCTCAAAATATGCAAGTAATTGGTTGGAATGACTCTAAAATGTCTCAATTTGGCAGCATTGGAAAGGGGGTTTGGAAATTTCCAACATACCATCCTAAATGATTTACTGATTTGACCCTGTATAGATGTGTACATGCTTCAACATGTGAATTGCTCCCCAAGCAGTCTATCACCCAATGAGCCATTGCAGAATAAGTCCTAAAATCCAGTTCTTAGTTCACACTCAAACAAAAAGAGCCCTTTGCATTTTGCATGGCACCAACAATATATTTTATCATCACTGAAAATGTAACTATTTCAATTGTTGTTGCTTTTGGATGGATGGTGCACAAAGGAGATAAAACATCCAAGAACAGATCTGGCCATGTTGATTCAATTGAAAAGTAGGTAGATAGCAAACATATGAGAAAACACATCACATGCCTAGTAGTGCACTAATCAGAAATACATTGGTGCCACATGTTACCATGAGCCATTTTACTTAAATCTAGCTGTATCCCTCCTCCTGGAATGATCAAAATATTGTGCGGAGAGTAAAGGGATTTCCTAGCAGCTGGAGGTATCCATAATAGCAATTGACCTCTTTCTCCTACAATCCAACCATCCTTTTGTAACTGAACTAATCTATATGGCATATGGCAGCTCCCAGTAGCACCACAAAATCTTTGCACATCATTCAGTTTGTGGGATGCTTCAGATGAGAAACATACATGAGGGTTTAAGATGGAATCTACTCCAATATCCCACATGCGAATAGTACCATCATCTGAACCTGAGACAACCCATTTGCCATTTGAAGACAGTGCAATTGAAGTGATTGGACCAGTATGCCCTTCAAAAGTAATGCCAACTTGCTGTCCATGAACCACATCCCACACTCGGATAGTGCAATCAGCAGAACCTGTTATGATCCATTTACTATTCACAGAAAACACAATAGATGTAACACCCTTGGTGTGACCTTTGAGGACTCTCTGTAGGCTTATCTCCTTTACTGCATCCCATATACAAATAGTTGTGTCAGATGAACCTGATGCAATCCATTTCCCATTTGGGGAGAACACCACTGAATGCACTAAGCCTGTGTGGCCACTCAGTGGATTTCCTTTGTGAAAGCCAGTGTCTACATCCCATATATGGATTGTGTGGTCACTTGAACCTGATACAATTTGCTTTTTATTGGGTGAAAATGCAACACATGTGACCCAATCTGTATGTCCCACAAGAGATTTTTTCATTGTTATCATGCCCTTTTTTACATCCCACAAATGTATGATGCCATCTTTGGAGCCTGATGCAATACAGCTTCCATCAGGGGAGAAACCAATTGATGTGATCCCTCTTGAGTGGCCTTTGAGGAGGCTATTTATCTGCACTCTCTGCATCACATGATTCACATCCCATAGACAAATCATACCATCATTTGAGCCTGACACAATCCATTTTCCATCAGGAGAAACCACAACTGAAGTGACAGGTTCTGTATGGCCTTGAGGAACAGATCCCATTTGTGAACCTCTTTCTGCATCCCACAATTGAATGGTGCAATCATGTGAACCTGACACTATCCACCTGCTGTCTGGAGAGATTGCCACTGAAGTGATTCCTTTGGAATGGCCATTGACACAATTCTCCATTTGCAAAGCCTTCTCCACATCCCACACACCAATGGTGGTGTCATATGAGCCTGATACAATCCACTTTCCATCTCCTGAGAATGAAACTGATCTGACTGGTCCAGTATGGCCTTTGAGAGGATTTCCCACCTGTGTGCCTGTCTCAACATCCCAAACTCGAAGTGTGTGGTCAGCAGAGCCTGATACAATCTGTTTCCCATTTGGAGAAAATGCAACTGATTTAACTCTTTTAACATGACCCTTCAGAATAGTTACCACATGCAATTCCTCCTGTACATTCCACACACAGACTGTATTGTCATCAGAGCCTGACACTATCCATCTTCCATCAGGAGAATATGCAACTGATGTGACAGATTGAGTATGATTTTTGAATTGAGTACCAATTTGCTTGCACTCCTCTATGTCCCACAGTTGGATGGTGCAATCAATGGAACCTGAAACAATTTTCTTGCTATCAGGTGAGAATGCAATTGATGTGACCCCATCAGAATGTCTGAGGAAAGTTGTGTCACCTGCTACCCTGTGTAAATGGATGGTATGGTCATCAGAGCCTGATGCAACCCATTTTCCATCTGGGGAAAAGGCAACTGATGTAACAGCTTTGGCATGTCCTCCAAAGGGCTGACCCACAGGTTCCCCTGTTTTCATATCCCAGACACAGACAGTACCATCAGCTCCTCCAGATACAATCCTTTTTCCATCTGGAGAGACCATAATTGACCTAATCCAATCTGTGTGCCCTTTAATGGGATCACCTATCTGTAAACCAGTGTCTGCATCCCATACACAAATAGTGCAGTCCTGTGAACCAGAAACAATGCACCTTCCATCTGGAGAGAATGAAGCTGATGTAACCCAGCCAGTGTGACCCTTGAGAAGAAGCTGCATGAATGGCCAGTCCATTTGGTGGACACCAATCACTTTTGCAACCTTGGGTAACACTGGGGAAAGATGTTGGAATAGAACAGAATTTGATGGGGAAAAAGGTAGAGCTGATAGATATAGGTGTGGAGTGCTTTGCATGATAGCCAAACCAAATGTTCGGATGAACTTGATTGCATCTCTGGCGATGAGCACGCCTTCGTGGAAGCCATCTTTACCCTAATAAAATAAACCACCATGAGATCAGTTTCATAGAGGAAAAATTCTCAGTTAACCTACCTCAAGCCAAGTAGCAACAGCAGCCAGAGCTTCAGAAATATTTCCCAGTGCCTTCAGCAGAGTAAGGACTTCCATCCAAAACAAAAGTCGTGCACTAAACAGAAAATGTACGACCTCCAGCGCCAGTGACCCATTGAACACTGCTGCCTTCAGGTGGCTGGCCCAGAACCGGCAAGCGTAGGATAAATGAGGGGGGATGTTCCGTCGAATCCTTTCATTCAAGTTCTCAATGTCAGCATTGGGGACATAAGAAGTCCCTAAACCACAGATGTTGAAAGATAGGTCGCGCATGGCGTGAAGACAAGCAATAGACAACTCGTCATGGATGCCCCCCATGTCAACGTAAAACTTTCTACTCCGCGCAGGGTCCATCAGATAGTCATGAAACGAAGTGTGGAGTGGGCGAACAGGGGTGGACCGATCCGCGATACCGCTCAACAAGGACGCCATGAATTCCAGAATAGACTCCACACCTTCTCCGTCCTCTCCCACACCGGTTCTGCAGCACAGAGCATTCAAGGAGTCGATAGTAAGTGGTTCGTGTATCCCTAAGATTTGACGCATGACGAAGCGAAATTGGGCAAGTGTTTCAGGTGTGTCGGCTAATGTACCTCTCAGGATTGCTGTGTACATCACATCCAGAAGTGTCCTCCCAGCTCTCCCTGGATCTTGTGACATGATCGCATGGAAGCGTTGAATCGGGGTAGGACAAGGTTTACGCATTGAGATGAATTCGCAGGCTAGACGAGCCCACTCGAATAAACCATCAGATTTTTGTGCAAGGCGGGCGAATTCCTGTTCACGAAAGCCCTTCCCCAAGCTCCCCAGTTTTTGGGATATGTAGAAACGGATATCATCTTCGGCGGGTATATCATCCAAGGATCTTGAAACGACATGTTTGGCATGATGCAGCGTACCGTGGATATCGGGAAGTGGTCTAGATGTCAGGAGAATGCGGATGTTGGCGGGAAGGGCCATGACTTGCGATGAAAGGATTTCAAGGATATGCTTCCGACTATGTTCCTTTCCACTCTCGTCCAGTGCGTCGATTACCACGACAACATTTCCTAGCACTGGGCTCCACTTGGATAAAGGGCCCAATACAAGTTTCTGCCACTGCTGCATGACATCGCGTGTCCCCTTTAGTGAGTGTTGGTTGGTAAGAGCCTCTGCCAATGCCTGCCGCAGCCTCACATCACGGTCGGCCAAATCACGTGCGATGGTTGTGAATAGCTTTTCATGGCGGCGTTCTGTATGACTGGTGCGGGTAAAGCAGAAACAAGACCCAAGTTTTCCCAAGTTCTGATATTGTGCAGCGATTGTATGGGCAATGGCTGATTTACCCTTGCCCGCGTTACCGTGGAGCCAGAAGATGCGTGGAGCCTCGGGAGCACAGTTTTCGATCCAGTCGACGATTTCGGTCAATATTGGGATTCTCGTGCCCTCCAAACATGTTTTAGTCGTATTTAGCCCAGCTCCGTCCGCATATGCGATTCCTTGCAGAGCCAAGTCTTCTGCAATCTGATGGACATGAATGTGGACGCTACGGATTTCCCAATCTCGGAATTGTTGCATCAGCCCGTCTAGTGTGTCGTTGCAACGCTTGACCACGGCACCCGTTTCCAAGAAAATGTTCTTCCCCAAACGGGCCCCTAGAGAAGACTATCAGTGATAGAAGGCAATAGGTTTGCGATGCCATACAGAAAATCTTCGTTTCCGAGTAGCCAGCAATGAACCGTGCGCTTTCCTGCACCGCCTGAGCAATTTTCAGTAGGGTATCCTTTGCCGAATCGATTGCTGCTATTGTCTTGTCCTGAAGCACAAAGTCGTAAACTTGACATATCTTGTCCAAGAGAGTCGCAATTGATTTATCCATCTCTACTTGCGTGAGGATCAACTAAGATTTGCGGATTTAGTTGAAATCTTCCAATGGGTTCAAAACACACCTGAGCAGCTTTATCCAACAATCCCAAAGCCACCTTGGCGTAGGGATGGACCTAATGGCACAGCTCAGAAAATGTAGCCCAACAGACACCGGTGACATACCTTAGAAATGAAGTGTACAACACTCTGGAAGTTCTGCAGGGGTTGGAGATACGTAGCACTGAGCCCGCTAATCTGATTGATGACACCGTTTGTGGCATGAACGTTTGTAATAGCGTTTATTCCACTTGATATAGGCTTGATATCTGAATGTCTCTCTCGTGCATCTAGGATCGTGCGATGTGTGAGATCGATATCGAATTTTTCTCTTTCCTCGTCAATAAGCTAGTGATTTGGCGATTGAGTAATAATATAGCAGGAAAATAACCGGCCGGACGTTGACTTACATGTTGCCATGATGGGCTCAGTGCCTTGAACGTTGAAGGCACATCTACATGGCCCACTGTTAAACCAGTTTCTTCGGGGCGGACTAGACGTTTCTTCCCAAGAGTGAACAGTCCCATACGAAGATCCAACGATGGAATGCGGGCGGAGAGACTACGTGTGGACGCTGAATCAATTTTCACCTATAATTGACGGAAAGCCGACCTTGGGATATCGGTTCAGTAACAAGTACAGAGCAAAATGAGTTAGAAATGGTGTTTGAGAACGCAGAATAACTTCAATCAATCGATGAGGAGCTGGTAGTTCTGGTCGACGAGGAATGAGTTGAAGGTGGATGGCAAGGTTGGCTGGACCACGCCGGATGCATGAGGCTGGTAGATACACGTGGTGTCCAAAACCAACAAAAAAGAAGAGAGGCTTCCGTTGTGATCGGGATCATATCACGAAACCCTGGACTTACATACGTAAGAAGTTAGGTGCACCACTGTATCGAGGATCTCCAAAAGAACCCCAGACAATTTATATATCACAAATGAATTCAGGTGGAGTTATTGCGTTTAAGAGATGCCCATGTTGTCCTTGATAAAAACATGCCATATGGTCGATGCAAATTTTGCCAGTGGAGTGGAGATGAAGCACCCCCTAGCCAACCGTTGTAGTGCGAAAGAAAACGGGTCGAGAAAAAGGGTGGAAGAAAAAGTCGGGAATGTAAAGAGAAAATGAAACAACAGAGCTCAGTTGGCTAAGGGGTGTGAGACATAGTTCCCCATGCATCTGCAACTTCGCTCCGTTCTCTCATCATCCCCCACACCACCCACCAATCTTCTGCGGCCTCAATGGCATGATACCCAAATACCTCTGCAATTTCTTCCCACTGCCACTTTAGTTTGGACTCATCCCAGCCTTTGCGTCCGGTATCGACCATCGCACGCAGAACATCATCACGAGCACTTCGTGCCTCTCCTGGCGGGATCCCAAACCATTCAATGGCCTTGTACTCCTTGTTGTACATCATCAGGACGCGGCCCTGTCGTATTTCCTGGAATGCCGAAAGAAGGTTTGGGATTTGATCCTTGGTTTTAAGCTTGGCCAATAGCGTAGTGAGGACTGCGGCATCCTCTATTTGCAAGCTTCCACTTTGCGGCGAGTACGGCTAGAGAAAACAAGTAGCATTAATATAATGAACAGCGAGCCCGCAGTAAGCTGTTGTACCAATATCGGGTACGCTGCCTCACTCATGAGGACCAGTCTTCCGCTTCCGTCCACCCAGTCCTCGAGAAACTCGCGACGGTACATGCGTTTTCGTGTCAGTTCGGGTATGTATTTCAACATTCGTTGCAGCCTAGATGGAAAATGTCATAGATAGCAGGAGGAGGACTAGTTTATGACCCACTTTGGTTCTCCTGGTATATTCAAGGCTTCTATGGGCACCATCATACCATCAGATGTAATGTCCTCCGTCACCCGACCTTCTGTAACCTCTTCGTTAAGAAAGAGATGTACAGCAACAGCATCTTCCCCTCCCTAGAAGAACAGGTAAGGGCAACTCTAAACACACACGCACACACAAAATACGAACGACGAGGAAAAATGCTCCATGTCTCCCGTTTCCTGTCCAAAAGTTAAACTTAGAAAGTAAGCAGACCATTTCCTGTGATACTTCAGAAGATAAAGCGCGCAGATACCTCTGGTCTTTCTGGATGAAAAGCCGTGAATTCATACAGTTCCTCGTCGTGTTTAAACAAATCGCGTGAGACAGTCGCCCTGCCACAGTTCAGTATAACCACCAACAAGAAGCGATGAGGAATGTTGCTTACACGTATACGCAGTGTCCTTCGGGTGTTTCATCGTATGTTTCACCCGCCATTACTGCCTCTCGAACAACACTCCGAGGGCCGTCAGCACCGATGATCATGTCGGCGTGAAGCATTTGCCCATTTGATAATCGAACCCGAGGGGGATCTGCTTCGACAGAGGTTACGAGAGTATTGAATGAGAATAGTGCGCCTGCTGCCACTGCTTCATTATATATTATATTCCACAGATCCTGATGCTGTTCATGGAGAAACCATGTGAACCAGATGAGTGCCATCGATGGAGTTGCTTACCCCCATCAAAAGGTAATCAGCTCCGGTCTCATGAATAACATGCTCTTCCCATTCAAGATACCCTGTTATTTCTCCAGAGTCGACTCTAGAAACCTTAGTTCCAAATCGAAAGAAGCAGAACCCAAGGCTTACGTGAAATAAACCTAGCTGCACGGGCTGGAACAGACAACTTCTGTACTTCCTTTAAAAGTCCCCATTGAACGAGACATTTTGTCAGGTTGGGCGTTGAGTAGACCCCGCCTTGTCGCTATGATGACGGATGAGATTAGATGTACAGAAGGACACCCAGACGTTAATCAGACCTCATTAGGACCACCCTTGTCTATGACATGCACTCGGTGGCCAAGTTGACATAGCCTGAAAGCGGTCGCAACACCACAGAGGCCTGGGGGCTAACGATAAGGGAATCGACGATTGGGATAACTACATGATCACCAACCTGCCCCTACGATGATGACCTCAATGCAGAGAGGTGCATCGTTGTTGGACATGGGGTTTGTTTAGCGATAGACGAACAACTGGGGGAAAGTAGGAGAGCGTGGAATCGAGGCGATATCGGAATCAAGGGAATCAACTCGCCAACCACGGTGGTGGGATTCTTGTGGAGGGTTCTTCCCTGAGAGTGGGTTTGGAGTGCGGAGGAAAAAGAGTATATCTTTCCTGGCCGCTTTAGATGCGCAAGTCTATCGAATCCATGCGCCCAGTAAGGTGAGCAGACTGCGGTTCAACTGTGGGTAACAGACACTGAACAACGGACGCTTGCACATTACCCTGAGGTTTAATGGGGTGGCCAATAATCGCTTTCGGGGCCCAGAATAATCAACCTGCCTACCCTGTTACTCCCCTTATCGATTTCCTAGGCCTCGGTAAACGGGAAAACCTATCAAGTGACCCGTGTAACTGGTTCCGCCAGGGCAAAAGTCCGAAATCACTCCGTTAGGGAGGAGCCAGCAAATCTTTGAAGCAAAATCAATTCGCAAAGCCTCATAAATGGCCCGAGAAACAGCACCCTCACCCTGCTCTCTGAGCTCGGCGGATATGGTGGCGGATGGCCAGCGTGATAATAGATGACGAATGCCAATCGGATCCACTCCCTTGACTGCCAACGTGTCACATGACATTTTGAGGGTTTGAATTCAATTGGGGCGTGGGCGAAGACACCTCGTAGTCAGTTTTGTGGTTGTAGGTCTTCAATTTAGCACCGGCTCCGAGACCAGTGGTGTCCTCAGGCCAGTTCCTCAGTTCTCATCTGGTGACTTGCAGGGTTTGCCTACTTCGAAAGTTGAAGTTGCGAAACCTACAATGCAATTACAGGCACAAGTCTACATTGCGCAAATGAGTCCGATCGCTCTAGCAGGATGTGAATATTTAGTACCAGAACCCATTTATTCCTCAAGAAGGCATGCAGTGGCCTCGGCATGTTTATTTTGTACATACATAAACCTTGTCGGTAACCGCCATTGCCTCAAGCTGAGAAGGAAATGACCGAATAGCAAGGATGAATCGGGTTTAAGGTGTATCGAAGGCCCATCAGTGATGGCATTTATTGTTGGCCCTATTTTGCGCAGTACAATAACAACTGCAGCCTGTACATTCGCTCGCCCTGCGGCGATGTCAGAAGGCGAACCACTGACTGGCAGTGGAAGGTTCTATGATATTAATTGTCTGTGGGAACGGCTTGTCTCCGATTGTATGACGCAGATCATAGAAGAGAGAGCACTTTCTCAGTTTGCATAACAGCGGTCGTCAGAGCAGGATTTCTGCAATGCCAAAAAAATCCTAGTGTGTGTGCTGTACGGTATCACAGTTTCAAAGTGCTCACATTTCATTGGAAAATTCTGCAAAAACGATAATTAGTCCGATTTGCTCACCCGAGTCTTGTGTAGTTATGGGTCCCAGTGGGGATAGCGAACGGTCTTGAATACTTGACATGCACTCCATGACACTCCGAAGACATCACGTAGGACATTAATAACGCTGTGGGAATGAGTGGGAATGCCGAAGACACGGAACATGGTTATACAGGCCTGCAGTTAAACCCGATCCATGCGACCGGAAACCTGTGGGGACAGATCTGGACTGAATTGTTATCCCGACGACCAATCTTCTACGGACTCCGACATACGAATACACGGTCTTTGATACTTCAACATACTGGCTTAGCAAATCATGATGAGCCTACATTTCTCCGATCCGCCGCATTACCAGGATTCCCTGACGTGAATCAATGCCATGGAGATCCGGGCCAGTGATCAAGGTGGTTGCACACGTCCAATAGTAGAACAATGATCTCAGAATCGGTCAAAGTGTCAGGCCGAACCGCCGGTGCCGTCGGTGAGTCGGAACACTAGTATTTGTTCCGCGATCTTTGTGACCCTAACAACCACCGATTATCGGGCTCGTCCAGGAACTCTGGATTAACTCCTGGGAACTCATTAGGCTGACAGGTATGTCGAGGAAGCAGACAAAAAGAAATTTATGTGATCGGAAGTCGGACTTCATCTGTCAACGCAGGCACAAGGCGGACAGAGTACGCATTTGAAAAGATTGGCGTCAATGCAAATAAAATAATGTTTGGTTTCACCAGGTTCTTGCCAACACATTGGCTCCAAGTGCCGATGAGTCTCGCTCAATTGAATCCATAAATTTGGGATGTAAGTACATAGAATAAGGTATGTAATTACATACGAGAACAAGTCGATCCGATATTCTGCGCATACGTCGCAAAGGAACAGGTCACAGGAATCTCACAAGAATGCAAACCCATATCACCCAAACTATCATCCCATCCTCGTAGACTGGCGCTGTCACTGCTTCTTCGCCGAATTCCAAGCTAACGTCAACATGGAAACAAGTACTAGGAGTAGGCCAATCGTAACCCTCACTACCTCAGGAGGGCAGACAATTAGAATCGCTGGAGGGATTCGAAGCTGTTCGCGGGATACTCTCCACGACACAGATTATCATGCGCATTTGAGCCATAGCAAGGTGAGCTGAATCAACGAATCACGAGTGCGCATGGTCCCACTCACTAGAGAAGTCAGGAAGCATATCTACTAAAGCTCAATGATTCTGTGTCGTTCCTGTGCAATATGTGATCAAATGACTAATCTCTACAAGTCCGAAACTCAACGTGCCTCCTTCATGCCCTCTTCCACCACTACAAAATCCTTGGGTATCTCACTCGGTGGTGCATCGGCCTCCGATTTCTGTCCAACAATGTACTTTCCAATTGGAGCCACAGCAGCTAGTCCTCCAGGTAAGCCCTCCGCACTCTCATGGATGGAAACCGTAGACAGTGTACGCAAAACCTTCCGCGCGCCAACATCTCCAACTGTAGATGGTGCCCTCGATCGCGCGGGGACAACATACATTTGCCCCGGGAAGGGTACTCCGGTGCTGTTTGGCGGGAGCCCCTCTATGTTACCTGGCCAGGGATGCTGGGGCGTCGGCCCTGGTGGTGAGCTATATACAGAAGATTGACGAGTAGGTTGTAAAATGCTGGGGCGCCTCGAGTAGCTGACCACAGGATCCGCTGGTGTAGGAGCCCCGCGTGGTACTGCTGTGCCAATTACCGTGTCTGGCATCCCTTCAGTCACCCGTTCAGCATTCTTTACCTGCCGTAGCGGTCTAACGTCAGGGATCTTGCTTTCGGTTACTTTCGATTCTTCAGCAGAAGGGACTGGTGATCCTTTAGATGCGGGTGCAGATTGATCAAACTCCTCCACTACTTGAGGTAGTGAGACCTGCTCTTCCTTCAGTCCTCGCCCTTTCATTCGATAGTCCTGGATCTCGTTCCAGATTGCCTGCCTGAATTCTTCGAGCGTTTCCAGTTTTTCAATGTCTTTCCACCTCTCGAACTTATTTGGGCACTCCGGCTCATCGGTCTCATCGTGGTAGGTTGCGAGCCACGGGTGGTAAAGCGCCTCGTGTACGGTAATACGCGACAGTGGGTGGAATGATAACATTTTCTGAAGGAGATCTATGGCTTTTGTCCACAGGGTCAGAATGAAAAAATAATAGACCATAGCATTTGTACCTTGCAGATCGGCGGATGGAATAAGACACTTCAGAGGGGCGGTTTCTATTATAGGAAGCGACCGGACATATGCCTGAGCCTGACATCCGCAAGGGACGGTTAAGTTAATTGCAACGTGCGGATTTAATACGCCCTACCCTTTCACTGCCTATTCGTTGGATCACGTTCTCTTCCGGTGTCCCTATTGCGAACAAGTATCAAATGACTACTGATGCCTACGGATCGCAGTGGTATAAACTCACCCAGAACATCAAAGATTTTGTTCAGTTGATCAACTGGCAGGAATCATTGGCTAAGAGGTGGACGGAATATAAATAGACTCACCGTAACTGAGAGAGCGTGTATCAGTTAAGCCAGTGCGACAGAAGACGACACCACTCACTCTTTCCCCTTAAACAGCGGTCGTCCCATAAGTAACTCCCCAAAGATGCACCCTATAGACCACACATCGACTGTCGGAGTTGAGACACTCAAAATCGAGGGATGTAGTGAATGGGACCAAGCTTACTCGCTGTTGTATATCGTCTATAAACACAAGGTTGAGGAACACCACAACAAGTAAGTGGCTCACGTATGCATCACCTGAATGAAAGCATGATTTCTGGGGCTCTGTACCATCGCGTAGCAACGTATTCCGTGAGATTACCACCAATGTGTTCTTCCGGTACCGCGTCAAAACCTCGACTCAACCCAAAGTCGCAGATCTTCAGCTCGCAATCCGAATTCACCAGGAGGTTTCCAGGTTTCAAGTCTCGATGGATGACGGAAGCGGAGTGTATGTATTTCATCCCTGTGCACTTGAGTGAGCACGATATCCATGACATGCAATCAGGAACGGCGCGACCTCGAAGAATTTGGTAGAGGAAGTATTGAACATGTTCGTTCGTGAGAGTCTGTCCTGATTTGATGATTTGATGCAAATCCGCTGCGGATCCTCAGTGATCGGGCATCTTGACTACAAGTGCAAATTCAGCCACAAACCTTCCATGGGCTAATATGGGGTCCACCATAATCCATCAATGGGGCCCGCTGCAACCAAGGGAATATGCATAACCACGCACCTCCATGAATATGTATCTGCCGCACAAGTGAACACTGCGCATACATGAACAGCAGAAGGAAGACAAACATTTCTTGAAAGTCCGGCGAGATAGCATCCATGTCGATCAACCCAGTGATATTCTCATGGTTTGCGAAATGCCTTAGAAGCGTGATCTCACGAAGAGCCCTCTTGGCCAGCTGGGTCTTCTCAAATATCCGTGTTACCAGCTTAATGGCCACAGTCTGGCCAGATATCTGATCCGCTGCCGACCTAGACATGTGGGAGTGAGATGGGCATTGCCATATAGTGTTAGCCACCTGTAAGTGGACGCACACGACTACCCCGTACGCGCCCGACCCCATCTCCCTGACGAGCTTCCACCGCTTCTCCACATGAAACACTTTCCCAAAGGACGACATGAAGGTATGGTATCCCCTGCGAACTGTATCAGTCCTCACAGGGCTTGCCACTGAACGAGGGCTGAGCCTACTTCTTCTTCATGCAAGGCTGCGCGAGCTGGTTCGACCGCCTTCGAACGCGTGATCGACCACGATCCATGGTCTCTGAGTTGTCCGACGCAACTGTGGAGGAAGAGTGGTTTGGGCTGTTTGCCATGAGGAAGAAGATGGGAAGACAGTGCTATCCAACTAAGTATTCCTTTGAGAACCATGCCACTGCCGATATAAGTTAACACGCTTACCTCGTGTGGTTGCTCATGCACCCCCTTATGGTGCACTGCAGGTTTCAGCACTCGCTCGAAACAACGGCCGTGTTTCCTACCGAAGGGTGGTCGGTCCCCTGGACACAGTGAAACAGGGTGAACAGTTAGATCGCCGTCCGAATCAGCGTCATATCCTCGGAACAATGGTCCTTTCCTCCAAAATGGATTGGCACGGACTAAGATGGGATTCGCGATTATTCAAATCATTTGTCACGCCAGTAGTACTACACTAGCTATGTACTTAATGTGTAATTTACAATTTCTATCAGGTGTTTTACCACCCGCGATCCACCGACTGAACGTGCCATGAAATGTAAGATTGGAATAAATACACGTCCATCAAACCATCTCCCGCCTCGCAGCTATACATGAGAAGAATGACATACTAATCCCACCTACGCCGGTGTAGCAGCCATTGCAATATCAACCGAAGTGGACGGCGCTGATGACAACGTATTGTCGTCATCCCCAAATATATCAAGGAACCCCGCCACTCTTGCCCTATTCCCAGCCTTCTTCGTCACGTAGTCCCGAAGGCCAGACTTCAAACTGGGCTGCTTGTCCACCAGCTCTCGGAGTTGTTCCTTGGGAAGTTGGAGCAGCGCTCCAAAACTCGCAGGCGCAATTACCTTTGCGCAGCGGATGAACCCTTCCCATAAATGAGGATTCTGCCATATTTTTTTCGTAATCAAGCGCGACAATAACGTGGTTGAGACGAAGGGAACAAGCGATTTATATGTCGTCACTGCTTGAATAACCTGCTCGTAAACCTGCGTAAGCTGATCGTTACTCAGCCGATAGTAGTCACATACCGTTCGAAGGAATAAGACAGGAAGAACGGGCTCATCGACGATTTGCTGCATTACCACAGCCAGAATCTCAGAGCGGAACACGTCTGTCATGGAGAAGCAAATCCCGATAGCTATCCAAAACGTCACATGACCTCGAACGAGCAACAGCTTGTGAATGTACACACCTTCAATTGCGCTCTTCAGGCCAATCTCCTTTTCAGCCTCGTGGAGAAGCACCATTAACTCAGCAGGCGTGAGCAATTCGCTCTGACGTACACGCGGCAGATTCGATGTGACACTCCCGAACGTCTGCGGAGGAGTCGTCACGACCGAGCTGAACACTGACCTAACCAAGTTCTTGGGTTCCGGCTGACCATTGAGGATCGACACGACGCGAGGAAGGTGGCGCATGATGTCCGGCTGATAAACGTCATGTAGCACAACCCAGAAAAAATAAATGCATGAGCCTCTCACCTTGTCCATCTCTGCGATGATCGGAATGAGGAAACGAGCATCGAGATCGCGCTCCGAGATAAGGCCCTTCACAAGCGCCACTAACTGCGTACTCGGTCTGCCATGCTCAGTGAAGATGGTCAGCACCCGAAGAGCCAGTGACTCAGCACCAGGCGGACACGTCCGCATGAGTGTGAGGAGTTTCCCATTGTTCGATCCAAGCGACTTGATCAGAGCTGTTATGAGGTCTTGTATTGCCTCTTGCACTGTAAGGTCCATTTGACTATAGGACGCAAAGATCCTGGAAAGGGTCGCATCAGAACAAACGACAAACCTGCTGAAGTCTACTCACTCATCCAAGAACTCGGGGATCTTTACAGACAATGCAAAGAGGAGCTCAACGTGCTGGAGAACATGCGACTTCTCTGCCGGAAGCTGTATTTCGTCAAGTAGATACGGTGTTTGCATGAGCTCTTCTGGCGGAAGTTGACCATCCTCCATACTATCGTCGTCCGCCTCACCATTTGCCTGCCCATTGGTGCTTTTACCGGATCCTTGCGGCGGACGCTTCTGCAATCGCCGAAGAATTTGGAGTGCAAAGTCGCGTATCATGCTGTCCAAAGGCTCCGCACCTGGGACCCACCGCCTTACCGTATTGATTGCCGCACGTCGGGTCACCGATTCCGGATGAGTGGTCAGATCCAACAACACACGTAATGCCTCCGCACGTATTGACGGTCGTTCTAGGACAAAGTCCCGAAGCGTTGTGAAGCCCACGTGCATCCTATCGAAACAATTAAACGCCTACAGTGGAAATACCGGAAAAACGCTCACTTGTCTGATTCGACAGCGAGCTCACGTAGCATGTCAAGAACGTCCGAAGGTACATCCGGCAAATCCAGCAGAAACCTCGAAAAGGCCTTGCTGTCAGGTTTGCCCTCGGCCTTAGCTTCCAGAACGGTCTGGTACATGGAGACAATTTGGTTTAGCCAGGACTCGTAGTTTGGGCGCTGTGTACATGTGATTAGGTATCAGATGGGCCACTGATATATTGACCATACCCAGTTTGGATCGGCAGCCGTCCTTATACGATCATTGTACCATTCCTCGTTCATCCATGTAGTCGCCAGGCGTAACCTAACACTCACATTAGGTATCTATCCTTATAGAAAGACCACAACAACAAACCTTGCCGGGAAGTTGGCCAGAATGTATTCACAAAGGGTTTGTCGTAGTGCGTCTTGGCGTGAGTAAAATGCAGTTAGTCGACTCTCCGCATCACTTGTCTCGGCCTCTTCTTTCGATGTCCCAGGTCCAGGCGGCACAGCGACTCTGGTGAGCATGCGGACAATGAGGAGCATCCACATGTCACCAGCTGAGTGGCTATCACTCGTTGAAGTGGAGTATTCAAGTTCTTTAGCACCGTCACATATTCGTGTTGTAGCACCGCGCATAAGGGCAACCCGATCGCCCTCCGAAAGGTCTTTGGGTGACGGCAACTTGAATTCCGACAGGTCCAGAGATAGCAAGTCTTCGGGGATATCCTGCTGCATCACATCTTCGATGGCATCCAAGTCTTCGCCCGAGAGCTAGATGACAAAACATTCAACGAGGTCACCTTTCTTCCACCCTCCTGTAGTACTTACCTCTAAGTTTAGTTTGTCAGGTTCATATTCCATCTCCTCTTCGTCAATATCCATCTTTAGTGGATCCACAACCTCCTCTTTAACAGCCGATTCGAGAGGTTCTGCGGCCGGTGTGCCCTCCATATGACCAACAGAATCTGGAGGCTGCGGTGGCTTCGCAGGGGGCACGGATAGACCCCTGCTCTCTCGATACGACTGAACCAAATTCATCAACGCCGGCTCCGAGAACGCCTGAAGATTAGCCACGATGAGATCAGTCACGAGCCCAATCGGCAGGGTCGTAAAGTCGAACGCAGCAAGGAACGCAGCCGAGTTGGACGCCGCATTGTCCACTTCGACTTTGAGGCGCTTGGGATCTGCTTGTTCCAGGGGCGTCGATGGGGGCGGTCGCTTTTTGGTAGCCTCGGTCGCTGTAGCTGCGACGGCGGCTTTGCGTGCTTTTTCTTCGGCAGAAGCCCGTTCCATACGCTGGGCCTGTTGGGAGAGTGCTTCGTTGATCTGGGCACCGAAAGCTGAACCATGGGGTCCTCTACAGCGCGAAGAAGGTCAGCACCTAAAGACATATGTATTACCTGTCTCTACCCACCTGGATATATGCACGAGTAATATCCGAATGCTCTTCTCCACGCTCTTGATAGAGGACGCTGGCAGAGCAGCAAGAGCCACCGGGGTCCACGATGACAAAGACGAAACGACAAGATGAACCAACGACGGCCGTTGTTTGACGAGAGTGCTCCAGCTATTCACAATAGCAGTGATAATGTCCGGGTTTCTGCAAAAGCAAGATGAGACCAACAGTCGTTCAGACGAACCCAAAAAAAAAAAAAAGACGAGCTCACTGGCTGGTGTATAGCATGGTGATGACGCTCTCCAGGAGCTTCATTCCCTCCGCTTCGAGTGGGGACGCAGAGATGAACGGGTGATCTGCAGAAACACTTGCGATATTGGGGTCGTTTTTGTTCTGGAGCTGTGAGAGGACCAACGTGTCGGTGAGCCGCTACCCTCGCGGGCATAACCACAAAGACAACAAACAACAAAACACACACACCCTAGGATCCGATACGCCTCGCGTCTGTACGAGGACGACCTTCTGAATAAACTTGACAGCCGACAGCTTCATGCCGCTATTCGCCGTAGGCGACCACATGAGCTCCAAAATACGGTTCTTGCACTGCGAAAGCAGGTCCCACTGCTGGCGCGGTGCGCGGTGTGTGCATCTAATCAAATGGGGGAGGGGGAGAAAAAAGAGTACGCTCAGTAACGGGGCACACACGACGCCCTTTGTATTGTAGTAGTAGTAGGGAGGAGGGAGTTCCTTACAGGGTGCGGAAAAGGAGTGGGTACACGGTCGCAAGACATTGTATGGCGACTTTGACAGTCCGCACGGACGAATCGTTCAGCAGACTTGCGAGTGTCTCGACAGACTGAGACGCGACTACAAGTGGGGAGGGGATAGAAAAAAGAAACAAAGGAAGGGGGGGGATGGATTATCATTACGCAACTGCAACACTACGGACAAGTGAGGAGAGAGAACTAACGTTGTGTTCGGGCATCGAGAGTGAGCGTCGAGCGACACAGCGCAAAATGGAGGAGGTCGAGCACCCATCGTTTGAGGAGCGAGTCGCCGGCGCCAGACACGGTCCTGATGAGTGTAGTGCAGAGGATTGGAATTGGGCTGGGATGGGACTCGAGCGATTCACGCAACGCAGCGAGCAATTCAGCCTGTTCTTTTGAGTCTGCTGGGACAGCCAGCGCTGCTGAGAGCGCCTGGAGAGGGTCAACGGGGTTCCCTGCCATCGTCGCCGTGAACTCCTCTCTGGTGGAATGTTTCCTCTCCCCCAACCACATACACCGAGGACGCTTGTCGGAGTTTTAAATTGCTCGCTCCTGGTCAACCCAATGGTATTTTGTTCCCCTTTGACTTTGCCCGGGAGATACACACAGACCGACGACCATACCCACAGGCAGCCCACCCGTCGCAAGGAATTCAGACGCTCCTAGAGGCAGAGAAAGACGCTGCCAAAGTCGTGCAGCAGGCCCGCCAATGTGAGCATCACACATGACTCAGACACACACAGTGGCTTATGCAAATCCCCTCAAGATCGTGTACAGCGATTGAAGGATGCACGTACAGAGGCTACCAAGGAGATCGATGAGTACAGACGAGTAAAGGAGACCGAGTTCAAGGCATTCGAGGCATCGGTGAGCCCGGCTGAGCCTGTGTGTACATTTACATATATCTCACATCGCGACAGCACGCCGGCAACATCTCCAACGCCCAAGCAGCAGTCGACAGAGAAACCGAACAAAAGCTGGAGATTACCACAGTAGCATTCGAGACCAACAAAGACAACGTCGTACGAAAACTCCTCGATCGCGTCGTCCTCATCAAACCCGAACTACATCGGAACCTCACCAAGGTCGTTGGAGGCGCAGAGGAACAGTAGTCGCATATACGTATGTATACCCTCAAAGCCGCTACCTCGCCATGCCAATTCATAGGTACAATATGTTACATCGTTGACTTGATAATCGACAGTCAATGCAAAAAATGCCTTTCCATTATAATGTCCCACTTCCGCCTCCCAGTCCCCAGCCCTTACCGTGAATTAAAGCTTGGTACGAATAAATGCAATAAATACGCCATCAGCGCACACCATCGCAGGTAACTCCTCCTAGCTCTGCCTGGCCACCGTCGACTCCTGTGCCAGCCATTGCAACCCAACAGGCATACCCGAAGACGGGCCAACAGGCCCACCTCTGAGCTCCGCCCCCGCTTCCGACTGAAGCAGAGCCGATGGCGGCGGGACCTGTGACGGCGCCTGGACCTGCAACTGCGCATGTGTCTGCGAAGGCGACTGCACCGGCCCCTGTGAGCGCGGAGACCTCGCCGGTTCTCTCCCAGCACCACTCCGAGGGGGCACAAGCGAATGCGAATGCACGCCGCCCGCCCACGACGTCGCCGCCACCGCAGTCGAAGCCGAAACCGAAGCCGAAACCGAAGCCGACGCCGACGACGGAGCCACTTGAACTTGAACGCCCGGAGGCCCCGTCTCCGCAGACCCAGGAAGCGGCCACTCCAACAGCCCACTCGCCTTCAATGACGGCAACGACTGCTGCGGTGCCTGCTGCTGTCCACTCCCCGTCGATGCCCCTTGCTGTGGTTGCTGTTGCTGCGCCTGCGCCTGTACCACCGGGTGCCGCCCATTCGAAGCAGTCGACGCAGACGCATGCGTCACCACCGGATCAATCCCCCCATCATGCCCAACATGCACGTTCCTCCCGTTCTCCTTCTCCCGCTGATCCGTCCCTAGTAGTACCGGGTGCCCAACGCCAACGCCAACGCCAGGCTGTGGATGGGTCTGGGTCTGGGGCACCGCCGGGGGCTGCTGCGTATGCGAATGGAACCTCGGATCGAGTGCCGCGCGAGACTGTAAAGGGAACTGGGAAGGCATCGGAGTAGATTCAGGGCCCGAAGCCCTCGGAGGAATAACGGGGTTACTGATACTAGGTCCTGAAACAGAAATCATGCCTGGCCCTGGCGGCACCCCTGAAGAAGGCGGGGGATGTACGCGGGGTGGAAGAGTCACCGACGAGGGTGGTGTGGGCGGGATACTATGCGAGATCGAGAACAACTGATGTCTCGAGTTGCCCGGGGCAGGACAAAGATCTTGAATACGCACGCCCCACACCTCTTCAAAGGCACTGGACCAATCGAGTAACATTGAACTTCGATCATCTGTATACTTGAAAAGGGGCTAGAGGAACACGCATGAGTCTTGTTCGATCACCATACTCTGATCGCTGTATTCACCCATAAGATAAGACCCACTACGAGCACGAAGCCAATGAGCTTGATTGGATATGATCGGGGGTTCAACTTACAAAGAATGCTCAGCTTCACTTTCCCACCCCATTCCCTCACAATCATATGCAGCTTTTCCTGGGCCCCGGTAGTGTCTTGCGGTAATGATGTCCGGCACCGTTGTCTGGCCTAAAGGCACGTGCCACGCCTATCAGCACCCCACACGCACCCGCGGCAAGGGAAAGGCGACGTACCCAATTTAACGCCAGAATGCAGGAATTATGAAATACATGCATAGCCGCGAAGCACCACGCCCCCGTGTTGGACGCCGTTTCGTAAATGTTAGTTTGAACCGCTAAATTCTCGTCCGTAAAGCGGAGATGGTCGGGAAGTGCCTGAGCCCAAGCCTGGAGTAATGTTGACCAAAAGAAAAGAAAAACATCAGTACACACGCCAGACACAGCTTCGAGCCCAAGATGAATTCATTTATTTCTTGCCCGGCCGCCTGTATGCAACAGGCGGTCCCAACGCAAGTTTAATAAGGAAAGAAAGATAGACACGCACGGTAACCTCCTTCTCCAGCTCTTGCAACCTGACGCCGGGATATCGTCCGTTCTCACGATCTATGCATCGCGCGTAGAGTCGATAAGTGGGGTCGATCACGAGGCACGAGGCAGGATCGTGAACACACAGCGGCAGAGCCCGTGAGAGTGAGAAAGCGCAAAGGTAGATAGGCAGCGGACCGGAACTTACTGTTGAAATCATCCATGGTCCTTTCTACCTGCTCATGGATAGTGAGGATCTGGATTAACTGGCCAATCTCGGATAGGACCGGCCGGACGGCGCGCGAGACTGGCTGCGCCATGAATTCTGGGGGGAAGTAGCGATAATGAGCCGAGAAATGACGTGTCAGCGTGGCACGGAATGACGGATTACCTGGTAATGCGGTATGCGGAGATAGCTCGAAGCAGGTTTCGTCCATGGGAAGACGGAGACTCAACTGAGACTCCGTGGCAAGTATATTACGTCTGTAGAGGACTGACGCCACACAGTCTGAAATGAATATGAGCCAGAAGACGCGACGGGCACATTCGCGATCTATGGCAGCATTAATGAACTCAGGAGAAGGGTCGGGGGTAAGGATGGTGTAATCAGATTCGAATACGCCCAGCTTTGTGACGATGCTCATTGCGTGTTCTATGAGGAAGAAAAATAAGTAAGGGTGTTGTACTTCTTTGGAATGGAGGGACTAGCCATAGTATTGGCCGTTCCATAGGGACTTGCCCATTCTGTCGTGGAGCTGTAAGAGGCAAAGAGCTTGCGCCGTGGCAAGATTTGGTTCACAATTAAGATTGCGGTCCTTGTACATGAGGGCGATGGCCTCTTGTGCGAAGCGTTCTCCGGCATATCGACTTGGTGATGTTTTTAATGTGGGCTGCTTGGATAAAGGGGCAGCGACTGCACAGACTGCAAGGAGTAGATAAGGGGGAACGGCATTACGGCTCAGGTCGGCGAGGAAGCGAGCTTGGTGAATAATCATACGTTGAGGTTGGCGATAAGTAAAGAATACTGACGGATATGTGTGAGAAGCGGCTAGCACGGGATGAGGGGTGTGTACGTACAATGAACGAGTTCGCGGGTGAGAGCAGGGTCTCTCTCGAGGGGCCTATCGGAGGGAGGGAGCACAGGTGGAGCCAAGGACCTTGGGGGTGTCCGTGCAGGTGTCAATGCGTTGAGATCCGAGCGGAGACGTTTTCGAGGGTTCATCCTGTCGTCATCGGAGTCCTGTACGGAAGGGGAGTCTCCGTTCTGTGGCAACATGTTTCCGAATGCTGGTGGTGTATTTGACAATGGGCCATCTGGATGAGGATGGGTTCCTGTGCGGGGATCAGACGAGCCCTCTGCCCGTGGTCTGGGAGCAGGGACGGGTTTCCCTGTCGCATCGGTGTAGGTGCATTTTTTGGATGCGAAATAGCTGGGGTGGGGGGGCTTGGCGTGAGCGTCGCGGAGAGTGCGAAATCAGTGAGCGCATACCAATTACTACACGGCGCTACGGTGGTAGTTAGGAATGCCGGAAAAGGCACGAAAATGCTGGTTGACGTACCTGTTCCATCACAGCGTCGCTTGCTTTTGTGACAGGCATCGCATGCCTTGGGGTGGGGGTTATTGACTGACATGGGGTGAGAGTCCCGGAGGGGGAAGGAGCCTACCTTTGCTAGACGCTTTCGCTTTGGACCTTTCATGAACGTGATGTTCGAGTCGGATTTATCTGCGTTGTCTGGGATGTGTTCCGGTGGGGGACGAAGGGGGTCCGGGGGGAGGGGGTAGTTGCGGACGGGGACGAGGAGGGCAGGAGGAGGAAGGAAGTCGCGATTGCGCGGGAGGTGATCCATTTGAATATCAGCACGAGGGCGAGCAGAGTCGGTATGTGCGGTAATTCATATACAGACACGGAGCGGAGCAGCACGCGGGGGTGGAAAGATGCGCAATCGACTGGCTAAGTGTGAGCCGCGCACCGGCTGATGGCTGCAGCGAGACGCGCAGGGGGACGAGCGCGACAGGGAGTCAATATATAACCCGGAGGACCTATCGAGCAGACTGAGGGCGAGGTCGGTATCGGCGAGGGGGGCGACTGCGACGATGGCGGGGGTGGGCGAGCGATGTCTGTGGCGACGAGGGCGACGATGTTGGTGGAGAGGAGGGGAGATGCGTTTGTGTACGGTCGAGGTCACAGCAATTCGAGCACGCGCAGATCACTCGACCCCCCGCCGGCGGCGTCCGGACATTCCCGCTAGACCTTCTTCGGCCCGGTGGCTTTTTTGGCCTGCGGCATCTGTTTTTGACAGCGCGCCCCTTTGCAAAATATTTATTTTCGCCGACTTATCGCCTCAAGGTTTGATCTCTGCCGCGAGGCTGCCGACGGTAACAGTGCCTGCCACTCGGATCCAATAGGTGCCGCCGGAACATTCCCATAAACAGAGCACTACGCTAGTACGACTACTTTTAATCGAACAGACCAAAGCCCATGTCGTCGTCGGATTCTTCCTGCGCGCCGCTCAGTGATCGTGAACCTAACCCGATAACGGAACCTTACCTTGTCCTCTTTCTGCTCCTCCTTCTCTTCTTCCGCCGCAGCGGGTGCTGCACCCCCAGCAGCAGCTGCGGGCGCCGCTGCACCACCACCACCACCAGAGGGAACCTGCGAACGAGTTGAGGGCCTGTACACGCATGATCATCTTTGCACTTACAGAAGACAGTTTGGCTGAACCCTCGGCGATGAGCTACGGCCAATGTAAACGCGTGCTCGGAAGATGCATACATGCTACTCACAGCATTGACGTCCTTGCCGTCGAGCTCAGCAATCAATTTCTCCAGACGTTCGTCATCGGCCTCAATACCGACAGAGGCGAGGACGCCCTTCACGTCCTCGGCAGTAGGGGAGGCGTTGCCGCCAATTTGGAGAAGCAAGTATGCAGCGAGATGACGCATCTGATATCCCGGTCAGAATGAGAAGCAGGGCCAATTGTCACCACCACCTACTTTGTAGAGTTAGTGTATACGGCAGCCACAAATCACTATGTGCGCGGTTTATGTGTGAGCCCTCCCAGAGATGATGTGGAACGCACCTTTAATCCTCGATGGGAAGACCTGTGGATTCTATCCGACGATATGATGAAAAAGGGTACCCAAGTCACTATGATCCTCGACCTCGGAGGCGCACAAAACTGTACAGTTCCACCCAAACAAGGTTCAGCCACACTTGCCCAATTTTCGCCCTCGCCCCAACCAAGCCAAACAACTCGCTCATCGCCATCCAAGACAGCCTCGAGCACACTCCACGACTGGCATCATGGTACGCTTCACCGTGCATAGATACGTTGCCAATGAAGACCTGACAGATGCGACGGACAGGCCGATTCAGCTATCACCGACCCCGCTCTCGCTGCTGAGCTCAAGAAGAAGCGGACGTTCCGGACGTTCAGCTACCGCGGTATCGAGCTCGACAAGCTCCTCGACATGGGCAACGAAGAGGTGCGCCACATCTTACCCCCCCATCCCTTACCCCCAACTCACGCGATCCCTCCACACAGTTCATCGACGTATGTCCCTTTTTGCAACCAACACATATCCATCCCCAACCATCCTTTTCCAGCTCGTCCATGCCCGTGCACGCCGCAAGTTCAACCGCGGCCTCAAGCGCCGCCCAATGGGCCTCATCAAGAAACTCCGCAAAGCCAAAAAAGAGGCTCTCCCGAATGAGAAACCCGCCGTCGTCAAGACCCACCTCCGCGACATGATCATCGTCCCCGAAATGATCGGTAGCGTCATCGGTATATACAACGGCAAAGTATGTGTGTGGGGCCCATGTGATGTGTGCTAGGCAGGATATTGATGACCTGTGGGGCAACTTTTTAGACCTTCAACTCCGTCGAGATCAAGCCCGAGATGACAGGCCACTACCTCGCCGAGTTCTCCTGCTCATACAAGCCCGTCAAGCACGGTCGTCCAGGTGTACGTCCCTCCCCCTCTCCCCTGAATGTCCGCGGTCCACTGACACTGTCATTTTTGGACGTCGTCGCCCCCCTTCAGATCGGTGCCACGCACTGTAAGTCACCGTCGCGTCCCCTCGAACGTGTACGCTAATCTAAAACCTGATAGCATCGAGATTCATTCCTCTCAAGTAAAGGGAGGGCCGCTTGGCATCTGGCATTTCTATTTTCACGACGACCCTATATTTACCTACGGCATCCCTGCTATCACCAAAACCTTCCTATGCAATATATGCATGCATAAGTAGTTATGCACGACCGTATCTGGCCATTGACTGGAACACTATCCCTCGCTCGGCACTGCAGAGAGACAAAAAGAGTATTCAAAGACATGCCAATATTTTAAATAAGAGTCTATCGTCTTTGCAAGTGTACGCGAGTCAAGAAAGCTTCAAAAAAATGAGTACATTTCGGATGCGCGGGGTATAATGAGTATTACTGCCAAGAGAAGAGAAGAGAGAGAGGGATAGTAATTGGAGAACGTTCGACTGTTGGGCTGTTTGATACTTGAGCGCGAGTAGACGTAAGGGAAAAATCCAGGGAAGCGAAAAAGAAAGAAGAGCTAAGACGTTATGGTTACGGTAAACTACAGATATTTGCTCGAGATCAAACGATAAAGGCAACCAACCGCAGCCTATGATAGGGAAGGACGAGGAAGGGATGATAATAGCTCGGGAAACGAACGTCGTGTGTCACAGTGGGGTCAGCATGTGAAGTTGCAGGGCGGATGAATAGCAAAGTCAGGGTAGCGCAATGAGGAAGAAAAGACCAAAGAACCGGTACACCCTACACAACCACGCCCAGTCACGGACGCTGACGAATCGGTGCTGCGTGGTGGCCGTTTGGCGACCCACTATGCACAGGCTCGCTGCTAGACCGCGGCTGTGCATACGACATCGGCCGTCCTCCTGGCGAGGGCGTCGGTGTCGTGGCATTCGGCCGCTGCGGGATAACCCAGTCCTGGTCCTGAGGTGGCGGCTGCGGCTGCTGGCTCCGGGGTATTTGCTGCTGCTGTAATGGCTGCTGCGACTGCAGCATCATCGCTCCCTGGGAGAGCGACGTGGGGTGGATAGGCGACGGGTACGGCATCGCAGGGTGTGATCCGTGCGAATGAGGCGACTGCTGTCTTCCATTCCGTATTTGCATATCGCTTGACGCTGTCATCAGCTGCGGCCGCTCGGGTGGCGGTCTTGGCGTCGACACGGATGGCGTCGATGACGACGGTGGCGGCTGCCGCCCGTTTACATTCGCTTTCATCCGCATGTACATGTCGCACTTCTTCATAAACTCCTTGCTCGGCAGCTCCATGCTATTCGAGAAGTAGTCTTGGTCGCGCAATGCGGGAATGAACTCCTCAGGGACCGTGTAGAACTCGTCCTGGTTCTCCAGAAGAGATGTCACCACTCGGATGGCACCAAAGCTCTCGTCCCGAACTGCATCCCGCCCTCGTGAGTAGAGGATGCTTGGGCAAATGACAGTGGCCAGGTTCTGCAGGTCCATCTTGCTCCCCGTCGACTCATCCATGTGGGCAAACGAGGCGACCCACTTTAGGAACACGAACAACACCTCCATCGTGTCGCGATGGCTCTTGGGTAATAGCAACGACACTAGATGGAGGATCCGCCGTCGTTCACTCTCTGCAGGAAGCGCTGTACCCACCAAACTAATGAGACAAATGTGCAACTCCACGGAATCAAAGGACTTACAATGCGATTGAATGAGCAACCGGTGAAGTTTATATGTCATAAGAGGCTCTGGCAAATCTCGCAAGAACTTCTTCAGTAGCGCAGCAAGTTGCACAGGATTGTCTTGCGTGAGGTCGACAGAGGAGGGGTCATGGTCGATGGCCTCAGTGAGGTCCTTTAATCGTCTGATGTTACCGTTCCGCCGGAATATACCTTCGATGGACATGTCTGCGATACGTCACTCAGCCATGTATCAATTGACATAGTCATAGTCACCACGTACCCATTTGCCGCATGGCAGAGACCACGTCATCGATGAAACTCGGCACTCTCAGCGTCTCCCGTGAAGCCCCATGTAACGAATCACACCCTTCCCGCTCCACCAAAAGTTCCAAAGGAATACCGAAAACACCTGCAAACCCAACCATCATCAGGGCGATGAGCGCATACCCTCCAAAGGAAAAGACTTACCCTTCTTCTTAACGTTCTTCTTATCTCCCGCCTTAAACAGCTTATTCCAAAACCCGCTCTTCTTCGTCTCGATCAACTCCAATATCTCATCTAAATCCACCTGCTCCCTAATCGGAGATCGCAATAGGGCCAACAGCGCAAGGTGCTTTACGATCGCAAGCTCGAGCGCGTTCAGTTCCGAGATATGCGGCACCGTACTCTGTCGCGGTAATGAACGTTGCTGTTCACGTGCCTGTGCCGCCTCCACAAGCTGTGGGATATCCGCGAGGGTGATCCCGTCGTCTGGAACGTGCATCGGCGAATCTTCCGGCGCGGCAGCGGGCGAATTGGGCGCAGAGTCATCTACGATCTTCACCTCTGTGTTCTTGCGAATAAGATTGGGCCTGCTCGACTGCTGGCCTTGTACATTCGTGTCCAGTGTACCGGGAGATCGAAGCTGATTACGGGATGGAGGGAGCGATCCCGACGACGATCCGGGTTGGGAAGGTTGTCGACCCGGGATGAGCGTTAGTGGCGGGCCGCGCTGTGGTTGAGGAGACTTGATGGCTTCTTGTGGGGTGGCGCGCTGCGCGCTCGCGGATGGTTCTGATGGATGGACTGTCCTGCCGGCAGGGCTTTCCACGATTGTCGACCTCTTGGGCAGGCGGGCCGTCGCAGAGAGTTTGCGATCGAGATGGACGGATTTCATGCGCATGATGTCGCTCGAGTTACGATACGGATCCTGCTCGCCAGACTTGATGCTAGAGGTTGTTGATGCGACTGGGTGGAAAATACCTGAGAACAACGCGCGGACGGAAGGGAAGGAAAGATACATACCCGGGGAAAGTGGAATCACACCCTGCTGCTTCAAGACCAGGTACAGGCGCCGAAGAGCAATATTCAATAGGAATGCATACTGCTCTAGTCTCGACACCGGTTGGAACCCGCTACGGCAAGCTGAATGGGCGTGATCGGTGCACAGGATCACGGAAGGAACTTCTCCAAAAGGTGGAACATCTTTGACAGAGTCGACCTCATAAGCAAATATGCCTACATTGGCAGGAGGTCGTCTGACAGCAGAGGACTTGGAAAGGTCCTTCTCGCTTTTCTCCTTGTCCTTTTCTTTCTCTTTCTCATCCGTAAGCTTGGGTGGCGTCGGTTCCTTCGGGACAGGCACCGCGGCAGCTTTGCCGCATGCATTGCACTGCAAACAATGCGAGTGCCACCGCTGGTACGTCCCAAGCCTGACACAATCCTCTTCCACTGCCTGCGTGCACTTGACACAACGGTCGGATGGAGGATGGTTGACCGAGAGCCGAGACGGCAACGTCATCGAGAACGGCGACTCACCCGCGAGCTCAGGAGCGAGGCTCCTGTAGCCGTAAGTGACCCCGTGTGTGCACATATTCCCAACAGTCCCATTTTGCCCCACAACCTCGCCACTTCCATTTTTGATCAACCGGCGAGCATCTGGGTCACCACTCTGCACAGCTAGAAGATGGAGCTTGTCGAGGAAAGATGGCATCGCCTCCCGCACACTCTGCTCTTGTTCCAGTTTTAAAGCCCCAGTCAGCGCGATCCGAATGAGGATCTTTAGATAGTGGGCTATCCCTGTCACAAGTGCCAGCAATTCTTGTGTCATGCCTATCCGCCGCGAACCAGCCTCTTGCGTGCGCGACAAGAGCGTAAACAGGTCAACTGTTTTCCGACAAAGCATACGAGCTTCGCGAACATGGGACATGCCTTTGTATGAAAAGTAAGCGAGAATTGTTCAACAACTACAGCAAGGACGGAACATACCCTTCAAGTTCAGCCTCGCAGAATAGTACTCAAGGTCGTCGATAGTCCCAAAAAGGACTTCCACATGCAATATAAATTTCTCCGCCATCCTGATGGCATCGAGATACTGCCCGCTGCTGACTTGGCGCAGCATGTCTGATATGCATGCAGCGCTCGACTCCTCGAATGCGGAAAGCACCCTGTGTCCGTTCGGGCAATCATTAATAGATGGACGTGTAAAGCAATAGCGAGACGTACGTCCAAATACGGTAAACCAATTGTTCCATCTGAACCTGTTTCTCCTTCAATGAGGTTGGTGTCTCTCGCTTTTCCTCCTCGATGTACGAGGGCTCGAGCTCCGATCCGTCTGATATGGATCCGCTCGACCTCCGCGAGACGACTTTGACATTCCAGAACTGCGCCCCCGGTTGAACATCACCAATGTACAGGGACGGTTACGCGTGTGGGGACGCACCTTGTTAATCATGTAACATTCGGGGTGCCAACATTCGTCCCGCATGTTCCGATTAATTTCCACGAACTGTTTCAAAATTGCGCTGCTGCACCCCGCACACTTGGTCGCGAACCGCGTGGAATAATGAAAGTGGCAGTAAACATCCCCGTCGTGTTCGTAATATGAATCTTGGGGGCCAAACAGTGTTGGACAGAGGGAGCAGGTGAAATGCTCGACGTGGTATTTCTTGTCTGATCGCCGTGTAAGCCATGAAGACAAGGGGACCTGATCCAAGGACTCACTGCATGCCGTAATGTAGCTACCTCGTAAGGCGAGACCGCACTTTGCACAGATGAGGTTTAGCCGACGGAAATAGTCCCTCTCACAAAGTGGTTGTTGTTTCCCGTCGGGGCCGTCGATGGGGAAAAACTTTGATGCAACGACATCGCCACAATCCTGAGAGGAAACAAGAGATCAACCATTTGAGATATGAAAGGCAAACGGACAACACACGCACCAAGCATTTGAAGCAATTGAGATGGAAGACTGTTCCAAGGGCACGGACGAATGCCCCTTGCATGGAGTTCCCACAGGCCGAACATGGGCTATATGGATAAACGTAAGCTGCGAGATCGACAAATGGGAATCGGCACTAGCGAGTGCCCCGATGTTGTGGAGATGAGTGACGATACTTACGAGGACGAGAGGTTAGCAGATGTGGCGGAGGATGTCGATGTCAGTGGACCACCACCCTTGTTTGGGCCACTTGACGACGACGAATTTGAATGGGCGGACGACTGAGAGGCGACGCTTCTCCGCCGAGGCCTCTCGGGTGCACATTCGGAGGGCGGGGACCTAGTGGCATGGTTTGATAACGGAGGACTGCCAGAGGAGAGGAAAGCGGGGGAGGAATGGGGCAGGGATCCTGGCATGCCATTCATGTCGTACCTATTCGAGTGGGAGTGATTTAGATCGTCGCTGCGAGCGTGGGCACCGTGATCGTGTTTGGCTGCGAGATTTGGGCGTCCGAGGTCGTGGGTGGAGCCAAGAGTGGATGCCCTTGTTGGGGCTGGGCGATCGGGGAAACGTGAGGAGCCTATGAATGGAGCAGAGCCAGGGCTAGAGGGGTAGTCGTTGTCTCTTCGTGTGCGAGCGGAATCAGACTCAGAGGTCATGATGAGACCAGGACTGCTGGTCGACGAGACGAATCAACAGCAACTACAGCGCTGATTTACGGGCTTGTTCATACGAGACCGTTTCGACTACGGGCTTTGTGTCTCTGAACGAGTCGAGGGCCCACGCAAAGGAGTTCGAAGAGGGGGGAGTGTGGATGAGGCGGCGTGACATGGACAACCGTGACAGAGTGCCGTGTCACGCGTGACAGCAACCATCGCGTCGTCGTCTCAACACAACAAGTTGAAACATCATCCTGAAATGTCGACTTCCATCCAGATCAGATGCAGACAGTGCCGTGTGTTCTTTGACCCTCACCGCGCTGGCGGGTAATCGACACTCCAGTTGCTGTACCGGGCTCTGCTATCCGACACTCAATTCTTCGGTCGCGGGATGCCGCTGCGGTTGCTGCCAATTCACCGAGAGCAACGCGGCAACCTTGACTCTTGGTAGCGTCGGACAACGTTTGGACTCCGGCCACGTTCAAAGGAAAACAAGAGTGTTCTCTACCCCCTCAGCAATTCTACGCGTTAAATGGAGCTTAAAAAATCTAACTTGTAATTTGTTACCCGCGCGCCAATACTTTACCATCTATGCACTAGCGATGATGGCCAGGAGCGCTGGTGCCAATTCTCCTTGATCCGGTTCGAGGGCTGATCACTCGGTGTAATAACCCAGACGAGCCCAAAGAATAGCGCTCACCCCTGCCGGGCCCAAGTGTGCCCCGTCGAAATACCATTCATTGGCTGAGAGTTACACTTGCAGCAGACTCTAGGCTAGTACCCACTCACTAGGAGGTCGTCGACTTCGTAGTCCGGAGTCCGCACTGGAAAGCCTACCGGCAAGTCCCGTTCTGCTGACGTCAGACGGCATGATTTCTCGGCAGCCCCTAGGCGTATGTGTCGCAGCGGCACAACCCACGCGAAACGCATTCCATCCTGCCGAACGCTTTCGTCAATGATCCAGTCTAGTATATAAATCTAGGGGGACCACCATGTCGTTTTCTCGAACACTCACTAACATCCACTTCAACAAATCGTCGCTCACACCAACACAACTGACGTGATGCATCACTACCCCCACATATACCTCCGCCGCCCCGTATCCCGCATCTTTTGGTTTGTCATCGGTGCAGGCGTCGCAACATGGTGGCATCACTCCCGTGCCATGCGTGACCACCACACCCAATACTGGCCCTGCGTCTTTGGGAACCACCCAAGGGCTGCCCTGCAGGACCAACCAACTTCCGATGAACGGAGAGGATACCCTGAGCGAGAAGGCCGATGGGCATCGAAAACCAACTCGTCCTCTGATGGGACAGTTGGATGGAACCAGCAAGAATGGGACGAGAACAAGGAGCGGCTGAGGAACCTCCAGAAACGTGTCGGCGAAGCTGTGAGTATCTGGTAATACATATTAATACGAGGCGTGTTGGCTCACTTGATTGTGGTAGATGGTCGACATGTCCGAATCAACGCTTGATTCAATAGTACACGCAGCAGAAGCTCTCAAATCTGTAGGTTTCCTCTGGTATCTCTTACACCCCTGGCCATTGACCAGTTCCACAGAAACTCGCTGAACGTCATTCCATGCAAGGAAGCGGAGCCCCATCCAATGCTCCGGAGCAAAAAAAAGACCCTTTCCTCTCTGCCTGAATCCCTGTCTGGGCCCTATAGTGCGTGAGATGTCCCCACTCAACCAACACAAGACGACAAACTGGATATTGTCCCTTTGATTCCCTACATTGTAATTCTGTTCTTAAGTTATTGTAATACATAGTCGCTCAGCCAACAAAATACAGTCACTTATCCCTAGTATACGCCTCATGACATCCATTCGAGCAACATGCGGTACCCTTCTGTCTTGTGTACTGCACGCTTTTCATGGGCAGGCATCTTACGTGGATCACGAAGCCTTGATCCCCCACGCTCTTGTCAATGCTACGGAGAAACTCTCCACTACCCTAGGCGGAACTCATCAATAATGCTGCCGGAGCGGCACTGGACAGTATAAAGCCGCTATTTGTATCGGAGGCTAGCTCAAGAACAAGTTGCTTACGTGCACCCTGTCAACTATTTCCATGTTTCATTTAAAAAAGGGCTACAAATGTGACACATTGCAACGTCGGAACGAAGATATTTACTTTGTACACAAACGAGATGGAAGTACAAAACATGACTGATCTGTTGGCGCGCAGCGACGACGGACGAACGAGTTTGCTAAACGAGTGACTCAGTCTCGAAGAGAATACGAAGACTGAGGTGCGTCGGAGCGGTCGGACTCCTTATATACGAGTACGATTAGCAAGGAAACGTGTACGGAGGAACAGAAGAGAACGGGAACGAGGACGACACGAGGACAGTACGCAATTAGACTTGACTCGATCTATGTAAATCTCCAACATGATCACTTGTTGGCTTGATCGCGAGGCGACGCAAGAGCCATTGCTAACATACCAAGATGAATGCACGAGCCAAAAGATCAACACATTCCATCGAAAGGCGAAAACCCAAGACAATAGTAAACGACGCTCACAGAACTCTTACACACATTCACCCTGTTGCCAAACACCCTTTACAATTTAGCATCGGGCGTATGCATGATCAAGAAAGATGCAAAGTACTTATCCAAGTCCCGTAGCGCAGACGACGGAGCAATCATGCCAACATACCCATCTGGCCGGACAACGACAAAAGTCACTTCTTTGGTATCGATACCAAATCTCTCATAAGCTCCACCACCCTTAGTCCCGGTGACGTCGGTATCATCGAGCAGAACCCTAAAAGCATCAACGACTTAGTCAATTCTCCATAGCCAAAGAACCGATCCTCACTTTGACCAATGAGATCGAAAGAAATCAGGTACATTCAGATAATTAAAGGTACTCTTGTTTCCGGCGATGATAGCAATGATGTCAAATATCTGTGGAATTTGGCCATCTACCGGATACTTTCGAAGAAAGCTCGTGGGTTCATTCAAATTCTCGGCGAGTAGTTGGACGCCTGGAAGCCGAGACTCGTCCAGAATACCAAAGAAAACGAGAATCTTCCAGCGGATATCGGCTGGAAGCAAATCTTGGATATCCACTGGACGTGCATCCGCTGCGCGAACGAATATTTGTGGAGGCATGCGCTGTCCAATGACAAGATTCCTGGCACATTGTTGGTGCTTGATATTAACAATTTCAGATGGTTCGTAGTGCACGCCCACGCCGCTTATAAGATTGCCGGATGTCTTGAATGCCCTATAAAATGGTGCGCTAAGGATTAGCATTAACAAAGGAGACATTGCGTACTTTATGATCTGTTGACGCGATACATCATCTAGCTTTTCCGACGTCTTCGGCTCACTGGAGAACAAGGCTGCGAACTGTTTATCAAAGTCAATCAAGTCTTGAGCATATTTCCTCCGCTCTGACTCGTACTGTATCAAGATCGCATGAAATGACGCTCTGGAGACTTTTAAGGTACCTACAGTCCTCAAGATCGACGGGCGCGCCCACCCCCTCAGAACCTGCGCAATCTTCCATGCTGATCATAATGGGAAAAGCTGATTGAACAAAAATAGATACACTCACCTAGATTGTGGGTATCGTTCATGCTCACGTTCATTCCCTGCCCTGAGAGTATATGAGTGATCGCTCGGTGCCCCTTGCATCCTGCACGAACCTGCCTTGGGCGAGTGTGTATGACACGCATCACCAGCGATGAAAACACGCTCGCCGACTGAAAATGTGGATGCTACACGCTGACCGACTGGACAAGGAACATGTTGAACAATGCTAGAGTGGACTTCATGGGACGTACTGATGTATATTGTCCACCATTCGGCGTCTGTCAGCGGACGGATATAAAATGGATGAAATATTTTCTTGGCCGTCTTGATGATCGTCATTTCATAATGAATAGATTCCTCAGAATGAATCCTCACCTCGATAATTCTCTCCGGACTCATGCGAGTGTTGTCAACTCTCCCGGTACCAGCATCAACTACGTCTTGATCCAACAACTCGACGTACAAGCGGACCTTGTCATTTTCGCGTGGGATAACGAAACACGATCCATTCGTGGAATGGATAACTGTTGCATTGCGAATGTCCGGGAAATTGGTGTCTAGCATCATGTCAACGACTCCCCATGCGGAATCTAATTTATCTTTCGTGACGCATTGGGACCCAACGAAAGTGAAACCACCTGACCTGACCGATCCCCATCCATTGCTATGCCGAAGTACTTGCGTACCCATGAATGCGCGCCTTCAAAGAAAGCGTTATTTATACAAAGTGGATAGAAAATGAGACGTTATTTACCATCTGCACCAATAACATACTTGGCATAGATTACCTCCGTCTTGTCTGCATCAGTAGCCCCGTCCAGACGTTCGAGCGTAACCTGTCATGTCCCTCAGGATGCGTGTAGTGTACTGGGTGAACAAACTGACCTTAACAGGGTACGGGGTCTGATCACGTACAAATTTGATGGCGGATGGTTTCACAGGTCGGTCTATTCTCAAATCGTGCAAACTCATAGAATCTATGAATATGCTTTCAATAATTCCTTGATGCAGAGTAACCTAGAATAATAGTGAGTCAAGGAATTGAAAATCGTCGTATTTAGCTTGCGCACCGTAAATGGATAACGAGCAGTTGGTGCGATCCAGTCAAAGGAACGACCAGTGAGCTAAAAGGCTAAGTGCACTTTCAGTTCCTCGTGAAAATTGTTTACTTACCTCAATCTCGCCATTGAGCTTGGGATTATAAGTGCACTAAGGTGTGTGCCCAATTTGGATGAGTGTGCGTGGAATATAGGAGATCAAGGACGTACTAGCATGTGAATTTGGTTTCCTTCACGCAACAGTCGTTCAGTTAGGCCATAGCTCTGAAATCTCTTGAATTTCTATGTAACAAATCTTGTTTGAACTCACTTGTAAAACTTCGATTGTCCTTGGATGGATCCCATCAGCGTGGCCAAGAGCAACTTTCGAAGGCCTGGATTTCTTAGTACATATCCGACTATACGAAGACCTAATCAGGTCGGACGACGGACACACCTCTGATCAATGACCTTGAGTTTAATGCCACCCGCTGCAGCTAGTGCATTGCTACACATCAATCCCGCAGGACCAGCTCCAATAACAAGAACATCGACGACGTTTTCAAGCGTCTGGTTTGGCATGATGGTGGTACCAGAAATCCTGCGTACGGGGTTCAATCAGCAAATATACAGGCTGTTTTCCCTAATGCCGCAAGTCTCCGATCCACTCCCTTTGTAGCTAAAGTGAGGGCTGTGCGAGAAGACAGAACACAAGGGATCTGCCTAGAATTCAGCGCCAAAGAGTCCGGGATCAATAATACCGAAGTGCCGAAGAAACATAAACACGAAGAGAAGGTCGGGCCCTGAGAAAACCAGCGAGGACATGTGTGATGAATCGGCGACCCATCGGCAATTTGGCAGCATCCTGAGCTTTCGAGTTTGACCAGCAGGAGGACTGTGATACATTAAGTCAGTGGTAATATTGTCTTAGGCACTCAAGGTGCTGTCTTCGATGGCAGAATCTTTGCTTGCTCCAATGACATCATCGACAAAGGGACATAATGGTGGCACAGCAAATCCTGGGTATGGGGTTCAGCAAATACACGAGTCCTTTAAACGCCGCAAGCTTCGGAATCACTACCCTTATTGGTAGCGAAGGCGAGAAACTTTGCACGAGAACAAAAGAACTGGTTGCCTGGAAAGCTCACCGATAACAGGGACATCAACAGAGGTTTCGAGCGCCTGACTGGTCATGTTTGTGGCTACCGACAACACTCCTCTCTCGGGTAGTCGGGTTAAAGACCACTCCCTTAGTAGCTAAATCGAGGACTGCAGGAGAAGACAGAACAGAAGAGGTTGGGCCAGAGAGCACGGGAATGATGGTACAAAGT
>Ga0307518_10000295_pt1 | contig 37875 bp, 40 predicted proteins | sample 25_EM_MG_FD_203889 | JGI IMG/M metagenome (GOLD analysis project Ga0307518, IMG submission 203889) | Populus trichocarpa ectomycorrhiza microbial communities from riparian zone in the Pacific Northwest, United States - 25_EM | ecosystem: Host-associated > Plants > Roots > Unclassified | place... | reverse complement strand
GTATTACAGAGCCTCCTAGATAGTCAGAATATGGATGGTTGCACTGGGGACTGATAAAGCCCCTATTTTCATAAAAGTAGTGTTTGCCTTCCTGCTCACCTTTAGAGCACTCAGTATCCCAGTTTATATGATAGACAAGTGGTAATAGTATACTAATACAGTTACAAACCATCCCAAAAGTACCAACACTCGCAGTAAGAGCCTCCCAGGGTGTCATACCAGGAGGAGGAGAATGTGACACAGCACTTCAGAGGCTCCACCCCATCAAATGTGCTTGGTATATGTTGTAGGTACATATGGCCCCTTGAAGGGGATGTAATTTAGAAGTGTATATGTCCGATGTATCAAAAATGCGAAGCCTTTTTTGCTTTTACCCCTAACTATTTTTCCAACCATCCAGAGCCTCTGGAGCACTCATTGGAGGTTCCATTTATGGACTTATATACTTATATAACATATATGCTACTATGTACAGTACATGGGGACCAGGGATGGGGCACAGGAAGGCAGAGGAGGTTCACAAGGAGGGTGGGAATATTGCAGTTCAGGTATTGACCAAATGCGGTCGTGTTTTGGGAGTAGTAGCGCTTATGTAATCTTACCTAGAGCAGTGAACAACTATTACAGCTGGGTCCAAAACGATAGACTGCTTCGCGCTGTGGTCGCCTTCGTTTTTGGTTTACCTTTGTTTACGAGTGGAGCAGTCGCCGTCACACGTGACTTGCCATATTGAGACATAGCATATTATCCAATGTCGATGTTTTGGTCGGAGAGCGAATATTCAGTATAAAAACTTTCAAGTAGTATTAACTAGCAAACGATGCTAATGGACTATGTACATCAGTTCAAGCCCCCCTGTTCCCACTCTTTTTTGAGCTCAATCTTGCCTCCTCATTTGTTCCATTTCAATGGTATATACTCATGTGTCCTCTCTTTGTACTTGGCACCTTTTTGTACAAAGTCCATTAGCATCATTCGGTAGTCAATACTACTTGAAAGTTTTCATACTGAATATTCGCTCTCCGACCAAAACATCGACAGTGGATAATACGCTATGTCTCAATATGGCAAGTCACGTGTGCCTGCGACTGCTCCACTCGTAAACAAAGGTAAACCAAAAACGAAGGCGACCACAGCGCGAAGCGGTCTATCGTTTTGGACCCAGCTGTAATAAAATTCAAGAAGCCAAGGAGGCTCAGATGAGCCTCGGCGGAGGGTCTAGAGTGGTCATAGAGGCTATGCCGGCGTGAAGCCGACGAAATGAACACTATTCGGGACTAGCCGAATAGGAGCGGCAAATCCCGGTGCGGATGGTTGGTCTCTCAGATGAGTTTCTCACGACATAAAAACCCGTCTGAGAGACCTCTATTGCCACCGAGAACTGGTGCCTAAGGTGTGCATTGCACACTAATTGCGCGATACTTGCATGAGCGACCCTAAATCTAATCTACCATTAATGGCACAGAATGGCGCCCGCACTGATCTGTGGCAAACAACGGTAGTCCGCCAATTGGGCTTAGGCTGCTGTCAGTGCCAATCATGTCGGGACTGGTTGCTAGCCCGGTTCTGGCAGGTTCTGGCCAAGCTGTCTTGTTTCTACAGTAGATCTGATTATCAATCTTGTCCGAGACCACGTTCTCACGATGACATGTATTCAGGTACTTGGTTTGGTCGACCTTTGACATCCCGGACCCCAGAATAACTGGAGACAGGGGTAATAATATGGATAAATAATTCCTGTATAGCTTCTATTTGACCAAAGTGATTGACAGTGACAGGCATACCAGGACTGTCATCCCAAATGACCAGTATTACATTTGTACTATACTTCTATCAGGGTTCATACTGAATGAAGCAACTTTAAGACATGATAAGCTAAAGTCACAGCCAGAGTGGTGTGACTATGTAAAATGCACAGTGGGAACAGCAGAGTGGCTAAGCCAGGGCATTCACACACTCAGGGGGAGCAGGCACTTACATAAAACAAAAAAGTTAATGTCAGTGTACGTACCCACCAACGTATCAAAAATGAGCACATTGAACTGAAGAGATCTTCCACGTTTCAATGGATTATTTCACCTGATTATAATAGCACGATCAGCTCACCGTTGCTCCAATAGACTGCGGCTGAATGAGGAGAATGAGATCAAGGAATCAAGTGTGTTTTGATTTATAAATGAGACATGTACCATAGGTGACCGACTTCCTCTGCAAGACCGCCACATGCAGCTTACATTACCACCTTAATTCACCATTAACCCTAGATGGTGACATATGCGGAGCCGTGCCAATGGAGCTGCTATCCATGCCTAGTATCCGTCCGTCGAGTACGCTGTGTTGCCGCGCCAGTTGGGATGAGCTCTTCAAGCGCGTGTCTGGGGCCGATACTCTCCGTGAAAGCAGGGATGCTGCCCATCGCATTGGCCAGTATGGACATTCAAACACCAGGTCCATGGGAAGGGATGGAAAATTCCCCTTTAGGGTAGTAGTTTATATTTGTTTGGGTGCACTGTATAATTATTCCGACAACTTCATGTTCGCGTGTTCGTTAACGTTCAGAACGGTACTACACGTGTTTGGAGACATATAAACGTTCTCCTAATCTAACGATGGGCTCCAATGACATCCTGTTGTCAATGTTTTGCCAACACCTACCACGCCAATGCATGCTACGAGCGATCGGCCATGTAACACTGAACCTGAGTGCGTATTGTTCATGCCAACATTATTGCATTTGCCACTCGGGCCTTCCTATTAATCGCCTTTGACCGGTACCGTCTGGCACCCCACTCCCTTCCTGCATACATACCACCTCATTGGTAGCATGATTCCTACTGCCGTCATTTCACCCTACCGATTCTCGAGCCATTCTAACGCTCGACAATGGCAGATAGCCGCGCATGAGCGTCTCGCGTCACTCCAACATAACAGAAAAACTGGGGCTTGGGGCTGGGGTCCGAAATCACCCGTACTTGTCACCAGTTCTTCATAGGTCTCCATATTCAATAGTCTTGGCACACCAGGTAGAAGGATTGTTTTATCTGCAAGATAGCATCGACTCGTAAGCATTCACTTCATCATGCCTATGACCCTTCCAACTTCGGTATGTGAAGGTACGTATTATGATACTTGAACATGATGTCACCAGATATGATCAGGCTTGCAGATTTGGTGCGTAACACACTAATTAGGATTCTTGAATGGGCGAACCGGAAATGGCGCCAGGATAAACGTATATAGCCTAGCGTCTGCACATGGATGTCAATAACGGTTTGTAGTCTGCCAATTTGGCTTAGGCTACTGTCAGTGCCAACGTCGGGAACCAGGCCTGAAAAGGCCCGTTCCCAAGCCCAGTTTCTACACTGACAAATGCCCTAAGCATGCTGACGTTCTACTAAACTCTGGCGTCGATTGCTAGGTACATATGAGCATCTGTCCTGTTAGTTCCAGGTTCTTTGATGTGACAGGTGTTGTGCCACATCATGGCGCAATAGCGCCTTGGCGCTGCGCCTTCCCGAACACTTAGGGCGCCAGATTCCAAAACCAGGCGGTTTCAGGGGTTCATGGTGCCGACACATAAAAACAACCCGTGTCCTTGTCCTGCCCATCCATCTTTCCCTGCTTGAGCCCCTTGGCTGTACGCCTACCTCACCCTGCGTTTGAAAACTTTCTTGACTGGTATCGCACTGAAGTCAATACTGATCATGGACAGCGGGCCCGTTCGACAGGAGACCTCTGACTCCCAGCTTTCACTTAGCGAAATAGCCGACCGGGCGTCGGAATACAGAATCAACCTCGATAAGAGAATCGATAGAGGTGGCACTCCTCCTCTGCGGGAGGGATCTACTACTGTCTATCTAAGCAGCTTGCGCCCGGGTGGGATGACCGTGGCCATAAAGACCCCACGCAGCAAGCTCCTGGGAGGCGAAGAAAAGATAGCAGTAGGATCACTTTGGACATTCGTATGTGAATCTTGTTCTGATCTCTGGACAGCATGCCCTCCAAGAAATAAGATTGCGAACTCAGCTGCGTCACCAAAATGTCCTCCCATTTCTTGGTATCACCACCAAATTTGTCGAAACCTTGTCTATCGTGTCTCGGTGGATGGAGAGAAATGCACATGATTATGTGCAGGACGAATCTGTTGATCCCCGCCCTTTGGTAGGTTTGTGTAGTATGAATGTGATGGCTTGCTTTACAGTGGCACTGTTTGGCAGGTTATAGGGATTGCCCATGGACTCCAATACTTACATAACCTCACTCCGGATGCAGTTTTACATGGAGATCTGAAGGGTGTATGTCTGCTTGTTTACCTCAGACCCTGCTTGACAAGTCCCGTTTCAGCTCAATGTGTCGATATCTGACAATGGCGAACCACTTCTTACTAACTTTGGTCTCTCATGGCTGATCGATTCTTCACCTGGAGCGTCTTCCATCAGAGATATCGGCGGCACAGTCAACTGGATGGCTCCTGAAATGTTGGATGTCGACTACGACGGCTGCCCCACAGCCGAAGGGGATGTGTGGGCATTTTCAATGACGGCGCTGGTATGCTAGCTTCATATTGATATCGTAGATTCAACTGAGTCCTTGCAGGAGTTGTTCACGCGTAAAAATCCGTTTCACGATCACACTGACCCTGCCGAAATCAGGTGCAGCATCAAGAAGGGGGCCCCTGATCGACCTAGTACATGTAACCGTATGACAGATCCCTGGTGGAACATACTAGCTCAATGCTGGGAGGTTATACCCTCGTCGCGTCCAAACATATCTCAAGTTGTGAAAAGTGTTGCAGCCCTCGTGCGTACCTTCATCTTAGCACAACTCCCTTCCACTCTTTATGGAAGGAGGGTCAGGGCCTCTCTAGCCCTGAGAATGTGCTTGATTTCTTATGTGCGCTGGCCATTGCTAATTTTCATTTCCCATTGCTTGTTGTGGCACTTCAAGGGTGCCGCCCCAAGCCCCACGCTGGAAGAATTGATCGAACGGATAACTCAAAGATCTCCCGACATAAATCGATTGGATGGACAGATTCATAAGGATGACAGCCCTCCGAAGCGCGGAGGATGTGCTATTGTTTATCGGGGAACCCGACTTCCTGGGCAGACAAAGGTTGCCGTCAAAACCGCACATCAAAGGGGTCCCTCAACGGACGAAAAGATTATCAAAGTAAGTGTCCTGACAATGGTTACCGCGTCAGCAATGTTTGTTCTGATATCTGGGTAACACACCCTCAAGGAGGTGTATGTGTGGTATAAGCTCCGACATCCCAATATCCTTCCACTGTTGGGTATCACTACTCAATTTGAGTCGACAGTGTCGATTGTCTCTCCCTGGATGGAGAAGGGAAACGCACACGATTACGTACAAGATTCAAAGAATGATCCTCGCCCTCTGGTAAGGTAAAATCATTTCGTGATATATTGTTTACATGGTGTTTAGATCCAAGGGGTCGCACAGGGGTTGTATTACATGCATAGCTCAAAAATAATCCATGGCGATGTGAAAGGAGTGGGTATACTTGACTTTGGGTGGTCAATCCCATTGAATGTTGGAACAATGTTTCAGGCCAATGTGTTGATTTCTGACGATGGCCAAGCACTTCTAACCGACTTTGGCTTTTCATGTCTCGAGAATCCGTCATTTGGCATGTCGAATCAAGCTGATAACTACGGTAGAGGAACGATCAATTGGATTGCTCCAGAGGTTTTGGATGGGGGGATAACATACAACGCAGATGTATGGTCATTTGGGATGACAGCCCTGGTATGTTTGTCGTTTATTTGTCAATTACTGTTCCCAAATTGGGATTGTGCAGGAGTTGTTCACCCGTGACGTCCCCTTCCCTCGTTTACATGTATACGCCATCATGAAAACCATTATAGTAGATGGACCGCCGTCTCGTCCACCTGACGAGGTTACATATCATCGTTTCACGAACGAGTGGTGGGCCCTATGCAACGCATGCTGGAATCGTAATCCCTCGTTGCGCCCACAAATGAAAGAGATTGTTGAGACGATTGCGACAATTGTATGTCTATTCCGTGTGGTATGGCTCCTTGTCATTGACTGATCCCTGCAGATGGAACACTCTTTAGACAGTGCGACCCGAACTGGGTCGAATGGTGCTAGCCCCATCACCAAGCTGTGTGAGGCAGTAGAATCAACACACAAATCGGTTGTCACTGGTGCTATCACGGCACAGTGTGAAGCTGCTGGCAATACAGACCAGCCACCTGAATTATTGCAAATTAAAGACAACTCGCAAGTAAACCCACGCCCAAGCATTGGCCCACCTGCTACGGTGCAAGCAGCTAGCTCCACCACCGAGTCACTTGGATCGTCAAAAGTCGAAGGGAACTCGACTGCTGACGCAAATGCACAGCCCAGTCTTATGGATGCCCTTGGTAGAGTGCGAGAAGATACCAGCGCCACCCCAATGTCAATTGATTCGTCGCATATGCCCATTCAAGAAAACCCACGGCCCAGTACTACTATGGGTGCACCGAGCAAGGGGCAGGAAGCTGTCAATACTCTGACAATCTTTACATGCGAAGAAAAACCCTTTCAATCTCCTGTGGAGGTATGCCTTGTTAATGTTTACCTTGTTCATTAAACAAGGAATGGCTGGTACTTATACTTCTACCTGAAGGACACTCCTAGCTATCTGGGGGGTTCTCACCTGTAATTTGGCAGGTAAAGTTTTGATTCTATCTGCATTGCCATCGGAACTCATATTATTAGGTCATACACTTTCTTGGACGTAAGGATTTCCCAGTTTCGGATTATACTTGCTAAACAGAAAACTAGTGGAACAGAAATACAGCATCGATATTCCTGTGTCGTAAGTCACTTCGACCGTGGGTTTTCCTGAGATCTAAGGGACCTTTTCCAAAGGATGGGTGTAAGCACAAGAGATGAATTGAATGGCGTAATTTATTGTGACGTTGCTACCCCTACGAGTGTAGGCACGTCCCCCATGACCCGAAAGACATCTCTGATTTTCTACGTAAAAGGGGAAGACACTGTGTACCTTCAACCAGACGAAAGTTTGGGAACAACATGCTGCTGCAAGTTATATGCCTGATGAGGTGGGGATAACAAATCAGAGTGGGATCCCCAAGGCTTTTGTTATGTGCGCTCTGAGCGCGGATGGCAAATATGTACCTCTTATGGATATTGGCTACATTCAGTCAGTCTCAGAGAACTTTTGGGTCATTGACATTGCTCACACTGAACATCCAATAGAAGCGATACGACGGTGAAATTGGCGAGACCTGTAATGGTGCAAGCTTATACGTCCAATAAATGCTCGAGTACGAGAATTCACAATTCGGAGTCACGTATAGTTGACATTCATTTCCTGCAGAAGTCGGAACATTGCTACCACCTGATGTAAAGGCATCTGCATTATTTCCAAATGACGGCGTTGACACTAGTAGAATATCTCACAACGTACGTTCAAACCCCTTGGTCGGAAGAGTTATAAAACAGTTTGCAGAATTTTCGGCTCTGGACCGACGGTGGAAGACATTTTCTTGAACCTGTACAAGAATAGAGAGTGTCAGTGTCAGACGATCTGGTGTCGTCACAACAATATCAGCCCCGAACCTCTTGTCTAGTTGTTTATTTGTATTTGACTTAACGTTTATTTATTGTTATGTATGCAATGTACCTTACCACATATTTTCGGTCTCCGAGCCCCTTGCCCTGGATATTTACTCAAGGCCAATTTCTCCTCTGTAAACCTTTTCACCCGATGAGATGAGCACGAGCAACGTCACCCCAAATCACCCATACTGTCCAACATCTTGTTCCTTGAAGTTGCTTTTCCGCTGGCCTGACGTGCCTTAGAAGTCAGTGGGGGTCCATATGAAAGATGGCTACTTCTATCACTTTCAAGACATCCAGCGTCTGGATGGTCATATATAGCAACATCCGTTTCGGGAACGATAGGCTATGGATCCTCTATCTACATTGACCAAGATTGGTCTTTCGTGACGCTTTTAGCTACTTCGTTCGACCAGTCTGAGAAATCCGGCGCGCATTATCCTCAAATGACATTTGTACATATCTCTCTCTATATATGTAGCCAGCTTCCTCATTCCTCGTTATAATAGTACATAATTTGTGTATGCATAGTACAAGTCATCACAGTAGAGTAGTAGGCAGATGGATATCCGAACGAAGGGAAATGACGACGACGACGACGACAACCAGGGGGGGAACAGAACAAACAAACAACAGGACGACTGATACCATTTCCACATGCATAGGTATACTGACCGTGTAACAACCAGGGCTGATCTTCAAAAGAAAACATCCAAGACACAATAAAGAGTGATAGGAGGAAGGCAGTCGGCCATGAGTATGGGGAACGACGAGATGAGCTTTTAGAACACGGGCCGAGAGGATATGAGTGGACAGGAAAGCATGTCGTGGAACGCACACGATCGGAGTCGACGAGATTAAACATGTTAATAGTAGCACAGTGCAACACGAAGACGAAGACAACTGAACAACAGGCGAGATGGTAGCACAGAGATGTACACAGGTTCATCGACATGGCCGCAGGGACTAAGACGCCCCAGATGCATGGGGCATGAGGGGATCATGCCATCTCAAACTGCATTCTGTGTTGCGTTGACATCTGCGTCCTTACCTCCGACGACGGCCGTTCCGCGACTCCATCCATACTGGTTTCATACTCCACAGTTTTCTCGATGCTAACCTCGACCTTGATTTGAGCCGAGATCCATCAATCATGCACCCGCAGGCGCGGAAAAGGTAGGCTTACGAACCTGTGTCTCCAAGGCATCCAAGCGGGGCTGGTCGGCCAGCGGCCTCGTCAGCGAGTTGGGAGACGCGGGAGACGTACGAGGGTCCCTTACAGTGAACTTGTTTACGCCGCGGTTAGCGTAGCCGGGGAACGCGACCGGAAGATCACCGGAGGGACCTCGTTTGTGCGTCTCATGTTCTTGTTGTATTATGCGTCTCGTGTTGAGGCTGTAGAATAACACGATCTGGGTAAGAAGGGAATGATTGAAGAATCAAGGGACGCACGTAGCAAGGAGTGAGTTGGCATATACTGGGGGGGTACGATTGTGTTAGAAAGGAACTGGGCAGCGAAAAAAACGCTTACGCTTGCTGATGACAAAGTGCAATCCCATGAAGATGAGATTGTAAGACATCACCAACCACTGCAGGAAAAAATAGGTCAGCCCGCGGTCCCCGGGTCAGAATAGGCAGGTTGCTAACGAATATCATTGATACGACTGTAGCGGCGCTGAAGTGTCAGGGGAATCAGTTTGGGGGGACGCCAAGGCAGTGTTCGCATACCCTGTCAATGATCCGGTCTCAAGGGTGTACAGGATGACCGAGTTAATGACGTGGTCCAGACTAAACACAAACAGGCTAAATTATTATTCAACACACGAGGCAACATGCGTACCTGGTGGACGCTTTTCGGTTACTTCTGAGAGCGTAGGTCAAGAATACCGATATCAGGATGTCTACCAGACACGATAGCGCAAGACCCAGCGTAAACAACCACTATGACGGTCATGAAACATTCTGATGCGAAAATTGGTATTGATGGTGCCTACCCGGAAATTCGCCCGAAATGAGCTGAATGTCTTCGTGTGAATCCTAAGCAATGATCAGATGCTTACGAAACCGGCCCGCGTTAGCAGCTCCCACTCACATCTCGGCGGTGCAGACTATCGAGAAACCAAACGAATTGAGTTCAACGGGGTAATAGAATATGCATCATGAAACATTTACGAGTGGCAGAACCTGAGACGGACTCAAAAACCAAACATGAGGCATGTGAAGGAGACACTCACATAGACGCAGGAATGCGAAAATCATCTATGAGTGAGGGGTAAGGTATGTTGGTTATAGTTAGAGTGGAATGCTTACGATGGGGATGGTTATACGCCAATCCCGACGGCTTACTGGATTCCTGTTACCAAGGGCGCCTTTCGCCCAGGGAATGGAACACACCTTTATGTATTCGACGAGCATAGAAACTGCGACGATGAGAAATTTGATGCAGCGATAACAAAACAGAACAGCATACCAATGAACGATGAATGTAAGAATGGCCTAGGTAGTCGCAATATGAAGTAATTTGAACTAGATGCACTGACACGACTCACTGTAAGTTGTATTGTGATCTATGGATGGACTGTTCAGATGATCACAGCTGGTATTCGAAGGCAAAGACGTACGGCAAGGGTTCTAGGACGTGCCAAATGGGTGATGCTGAGCATACATCAGTAGAGAAGTACTTACTTTGGGATTTCATCTATTTTTGAGCTCTCTCCGTAGAACTGAATGAGGTATATCCACATTGATGCTAGCACCAGACAAGTGTGTGCAGTGTCGAGTATCCTGCGGGCAAGAAGAGATTAGATGGCAGAAGACCTTAATTGCAAGAGCGTGACAGACCATACCGCGGCGACCTGTTGAATGAATCTCGGTCAGTAAGACGGGCCACAAGCAGACCAACAAGGACCTACGATTGTTTTTGTGGATACTGCATCGATGGGGAAGAGCTTCATATAAAGGAGGACTTGGGTGGTGACGACACCGGATAGGCTGTGGGGATTGTGCAGGTATGAATGAGGGGGACCTTGAGGGGGCAAGGGTAGAGGGGAACACTCACGCGGTTGCGATAAAAGCGCCTATGAGAAGGGCCCCGAATGTTGCGGGTACGTCGACCATTCTTCCACGCGATGATCAAGAGGTCGATGCACGGTGATGTTCGATGTGAAACTCCGGACAAGGGAAGAGGGAGAGAAATGAAAAGGATGGGTAGAAAAGCTCGAAGGGGTGATGGGGAGGAGGGAATTATTTGGGTGCCTAAAAGGTAAAAGCAGCCGGCCTCTGGGTCACCTGGTCCGGTACACGTTGTTCGGATGGGCCACACACTGCCCTGTCCACACGCATGTCGGTGGCACTTCTTTGATTGGGCGGTGGAGGAACAATGAACAGCCAATCATTGGCTCTCCGTCGCAGCCTAAGTATTCAAAATTCTCAACGGGTCATGCCATACTGTCGGGACGAAAACCCTCACTAATGCTCCTCGGCGTATTCCATATTGCTGAACATTGAATTCAACGAGTATGCTTCGAGCGCCCATGATCCTGTTGGCCTCACGTAACCCCGCGGGTCTACATGAACCTTTTGGGGAAATCACCATTAGTCAGATGCGGCCCATGAATGCTTCGATTGAGCAACGCATGCATATCTCGAGTCCGTTAAAACATCGAAGATCTGGGATTGGCATATAATGTCGGGGTGATTCGTTATGAAGGAAATTTTTCGCGCACGCTCACAGCCTAGCACAATGGTAGTACCAGGGACCAATGGAAACCAAGCTCGTTACAAACCTCCAAATTGCACCGGAAACTTACCCCAAGGCTGAGATATAAATCCACAGACTACCTTCTTAGCGTACGTATTGTATATAACTTCCTATTTACCCGAACGTTAGTATCCCCCTATCTTAGCGCACAACCTTACCTTCTTCCCAGAGGTCCATACTAATAGGATCCCCTCCAAGTTGCGCCAGAAATGCTAAGTGTATGACTGGGGATGGCCGCACCCATGGCGTTGAAAATTGCGCCAGGATGCGTATGGGCCACACATTGTAAAGCCTTGTGCCTGAATGTTCACGATTTGGATGATAGAAACAAAAGCAGACATCGCCTTCATTGGGTGGCGTCAGCAGCGGCACATGTATCCGGACGCCACCGTACCTTGAAAAATATCACAACGCCACTCGTAGGGGCGATGTATGGAGCCTTGAAGTCGTTCGCACACTCACCGAGACCTCCGTTATCCCGAGACTCTTCCACGGAATCAGACCACACAGCCTGACGTTCAATTGATTCGCATAGTTACCAAGATCAGTGCCAGCGTGAAGCTCTTCGTGGGACCAGAGTTATCCTGCAGCAAACCACAACTTGCCGTTTCGATGAAAGACTTATAAGGGCTCAGTCATACCACGACGATATCATCAGGACCCGATTATCGATATGGTAGTCGAATATCATGGTTTCAACGAGCGCCCGAGGTCCGCGTGTTTCCTGGCTTCTCCGCGTAGCACCATTATCTGATTGGAGGCTATGTGTTCCATCGCCGAGTTGTGTATATGTTTCATATAGGGTGGGACAGAGAGTTGAGATAAAACCCCCCATCATCTACCCGTGTTATGTAACATATATGGCAGTTTCGCACGCATGCGCTCCTGTCTGCCGCAATCCTCGACACTATTATTCGTGTTTGTTCACTGGCAACGTTAAAGTACTACCGCCAGCACGTCCTTGTTTCTACGCTTATCTGACATGTGTCTCGTTAGGCAGTGCTGCTGGTTTGATTCCTCTGTAGTGCGTTGAGGGGATGGCCGTAATCTCGTTTTATGGCCAAAGAATTGTCGACCTCCGTAACCGATTTTCAGTTCGTGACACGCGAAGGCTCATCCACCTCCATCCCTGTATGTACCATATGAAAAAGTGCGCCCCATGAAATTTTATAACGCATTCTTTTCTGAGGAACACTTTGGCGTGCATTTTATGCTAAGATGAAGGTCCCCATACGACCAGATACGGACACTCCATTATGCATTGCGTAGCAATGTTACTTATGTAAATTGGAACACCAACGCGGGAATAATGCATGTTTACGGGACGCAGGTGAGTGAACAGGTTATCCTTAGCCTCAAATCTTGATCCACACCAGCATCACGTATGACATTTCATTCCAAAACGCATTATTCAGTCTCATAGATTTCAGGGACAAGACTTGGCAACAACTACCCAAGCGAAAATGGAACGCACATTCCTCACAATCGAGGAGACAGGAACAGAGAGGGTGGGTGGCGCACGTGAACCCCTTTATCAGATCATGGCTATGCACATAGTACGCATCATATCCACCGCATTTGACAAGTACCAATGCATTTTGCCATTTTATCGTCAACTGAGCCAGAGTCTATATTCGTGGCTTGGGATCCACACGAAGGCGTTTTACATACCACCTTGCCCTGAAAAGCCGCGAAAAAGTACTCTTCGGTGTGCCGTTCGCATTGCAATTTGTTTTCTGCAAGGGTCCAGGCAGTGCACTCCACACTCTGCCCTGCATAAATGGGCGCTATTGAAGCTAATTGGTGTTGCCCGGGTTGCCAATCGATCAATGTGGTCAGTGGCGGTCAGTATGCCAATGCCTCTGACACAGGTTATTCGTGTCCACGACGCCATCGGCCCTGAATATTGATCGACACAATACAGCAGGCCTGCTGCAATGGTCAGTTTGCAATGCACGTATTCTATAATAACTCCAAATCATAATCGTGATTATGGCCTTCCATTGCAGGGTCAGTGGTACCCCATCATACCTTCAAGGGTGTGTACGTCCATAAGAGGTATGTACGCTGCGGTCATCAAAGGTGACAGTGGAGTGCCCACTGATGTGGGATGTGATACCCCTGAAGTTACCTCTCATGACCAATACGACGGGATTTGATTGTCTCAGTGAGGCGTTGTGTGGCAGCACTCACCACAGATATGGTCCAGGGTGTTGCATTCATGTCTCCCCCTTTGCATATACTACCCACTCCACGAATCCCTTTCCTCACCCTGTGATATTTGGGAAATACGGAAGAAATATTTTTGTTTCCCTAAATCAAAAGGTGACAAAATGTGGATTGCTTCTATCATATGTTTGGCGTCTTCGGTCTCTCGGGTAGTCCCCGCAGGAGAAAGACGGATTACTAAATTGAAGCCAGGCTTCTATCAACTTGTCCGACAGGGCCCACACATGTAGAAGCGTGCGCTTCCGAAGAACCGCGTTAGAACGGCGATCATGCGAACACCCCACTGAGTCCTGACTCACTGGACAAAGAACAAACAGAAGTTCTTCCTGCGATGGTTCTGCTGGTGGTGAAGTATCGTAATATCCAGTGAGCCAATCGGGGTGTATTGAGGATGGTTGGAGTCGAATAATTTGGTCCCGGGGACATTCCATAAGCAAAATAGAGTTTGGCACTGGAAACCTTGAAGTTTGTATCGTGAATATTTAGTGACATTTCTATGCCTTCTCCGCGATTACGGTACTGATGTCGGTGAAGTCGTATTAAGCAACTTGTCCGTGATACAGACAAGGAATTGTTAGATTCAAGGAGACATCACTACCACGTAGCGTCGCCCACTGTCATCAATCGGGGATCATGAAAAGCGGATACTCCTATCTTAGCGTCCAACACCAACTGGACCCGTGATCTTCCTTTCCGACACATTCACATCACGCGCTGAAACATGCGCCTTCGCCTGATATAGACTGTCAGATGTCACCGCATCGAAGGACCACACAACCGGCACCAAAGGAGCGCCGTGAAGAGCTACTAGGATCAGAACCGGATGTACCAATGCCGTGATGGTGGAGTAGCCCCAGTTTCAGGGCTTGCAATGCCGAGAATTCGAAGCTGCAATGTATGTCATCACATTTCGTAGGCCCGACTGAGGTATGTAGTGCAGTACCCACCCATGACCGCAAGTGCCCGGTAGTACGTGGCCGGTTACCTATACATCGCCGGGTCCACACTGAAGTTGATTTGGACTATGTAAAGGACGAATAGGGGCAAGTGCACACTCATCAGCGAGTAGTACTTACATTCTTTCATTCAACCCTCCGACTGAAATAAAGACATCGTAACAAGCTTGGGTTACTGATAAAAAGACAGGTATTCCAGTCGCGCCCGATATCACACACTTTGATAGTTAACAGAATGCGCAGGAGACCAGAAGTGGAGCTTAGCTTCATGACCTGTCAGAGTGGTGAAGTCACTTGACCGGAAATACGGAGTTAATAATAATGATGGACGGGGTATCAGGAAGTAGGAAGCCCCGATCCCTCCTGTGTGTATGAAATGCGAGACGTTCTTCTGTATTGACTGTCGGTGCTCCGTAGTCCGCCCCAGTTAGACGAGCGGATTCCGGATAACGCCACGCTGATAAGAGTTCCGACGAGCCTGACGTGTCCGCAACTTGGTCCCAGTCCATATCTTCCCCGACAACCACATCGTTTCCCGTTGGGCCGGAGGTTCGCGACGTTATGATATTATGGGGTAATTAAACGAGCTAATGACGTTGGCCAATGCACACAGATCCCTGTCAAGTCAATATTGAAAATTCCGATACCGATGTCAGTGTACTGCAAATCGGTGTGCGCTAGATCTTGAGTATGCCTGGCACAGACCAGCGAGAAGATGTCGCATCGGTGCGGCTGCAAGTATCTGGGCAGCCTAAGTGTGATCTCAAGAAGAGCTCTATCACGATCACCTTTGGCATTCCCAATCAATGCCGCGATTGCTGTCAGCCTGGCTGAGTAGCACCAACATCCCCCCGTAGATTAACCTGAAAGAACTTGGTACTCTGATTAAAAGATAATGTGTAGGGCGAAAACGGCTATGAGTGGGAGAGCGGGGATATATACGCGCATTTTGGGTTGTGTTCGTCCACTGGCTTATATATGGCAAGGTATATCATAGTGGAATCCCTGCCGGTGGAGGCTTGCGTAAGGGGTTGTCTTGTCGAGCCTGCTCGAGGAGCTCATCTAGTCCCCGGTCTTTCAACGCTTTCTGCAAAGAGGTCACATCAATTTACAAGTCAGAGAAGACCTCTCATCACTCGGGAATGATGGGACGGTGGGATACGCACCTGCACACACCCCTTGTATTGTCGCCACGCAGCTCCACAGTTCCGCTCAAACTCCTCTGCCTTCTGTTTCGTATACTCATTCCGCTGACTTTCCGAAAGAATTTTGGAGTGTGAAACAGCAGGCTCGAGATATCCCTCGAACCAGCTGTTAAAACATGAATCATACGCGTACTTGAGGGGTGTGCATTCAGGAGAAATGGATTGTGCCATGGCAATTGGAGAGTGATGCAGACCCTTGAAAGAGAGCAGTCGGTGCAATACAAAGACACCGCAAGGTTGTGTAGATGCCCTTGCCTGCAACGGACCTTTGGCGAGGAGATGACGAGGACAAGTAGATCCAATGTCCTCGTGGCAAGAATCGGAGCTGCAGTGGCACGCGTCTGTCACAGTCACGTCACACGGACTCGTTCCTCTCTCACAGCGAGTCTCGAGCCAGCTGTGTCTCGTTCTCGTTCTCCTTTTCTTCAAAGTCCCCAAATTTTGTTATGCTACATACCCCAGTACACATGGATGAAGATGTGCTCAGCGATATTGTACCCAGCAACATCGTCTCGCGACAGGTAAACACTCCTTTCAGCACTTCAGGCATATAGACTGCTCACACACGCCCGTGATCGTGGTTTTGGTAGGAAAGCGAGGGCGCGGATGACGGAGAGAGCGAATACATAGATGGGGGCGCGAGCGCGGAGGAGGACGAACTGCAGAGCGATCACGAGGACGAGGTATGCTCGTTCCGTTTTAACCATGTACTATGTATAACAACTCCCTCAGGGGCCTTCCGCCAGCACTTCTTCCCCGTCAAAATCGGTCAAGATGCAACAAATGGCACAACGACTCGAGAAAAAACAAAAACGTAAAGCAGACGAGAGCCAGCTGCATGCAAAGAGGCAGGAGATGGATAAAGCCAAGGCACGTTCCGTCATGGTCCCCTTTTCGTAGCTCACCTTAAGCTTGTGTAGATTTCAGACGCTGTGAAGCGCTACTCTTATCTCCTTGGTCAAACCGAGCTCTTCAAGCACTTTGTCGATCTGAAGGTCAGACCATTTCCCGCCTCACCATCATTTGCTCACTCATATTTTGCAGAAAGCCCGCGATCCACAGTATGCTGCACTCTTAGATGCCCAGCCCAAGCAAAAGGGCAGGGCTCGGAAAAAGCCGATGTAGGTATCTTTATTTCAGGCCAACCACCTTGTCTTAAAAACACCGTTAGCGATCAGAGTGCTCGTCACAGAAAATCTGAAAAAGAGGAAGACGAGGAGATGCTCAAGGATGGCGAACTTGCTGCCGATGGAGACGACCAGCCATACGTTTTCGAGGAGTCGCCCAGTTGTACGTCATCCTGTGTCACGCGACCCCCCTCTGCTAATGGCTCTGCAGACATCATTGGAAAAATGCGACCCTACCAATTGCAGGGTTTGAACTGGATGGTTTCACTGCATCACAACGGTTTGAACGGCATCCTTGCCGACGAAATGGTAACGCGGTTGCAGCGATGATAGGCTGTGGTAACTGAAATCATCCGCAGGGTCTCGGAAAAACGCTCCAGACGATCTCCTTTCTTGGGTACCTGAGGCATTATCGCTCGACACACGGTCCCCATCTCATTGTTGTGCCCAAATCCACCCTCCAGAACTGGGCTCGCGAATTCGACCGTTGGACCCCGGACATTAACGTTGTCGTATTAACAGGCACGAAAGAGGAGCGTGCCGAAATCATTGCAGATCGACTTATTCCACAAGACTTTGACGTCTGCGTTACCTCTTACGAGATCTGTCTCATTGAAAAGTCTGCCCTCAAGAAGTTCTCGTTCGAATACATTGTCATTGATGAGGCGCACCGAATCAAGAACGTAGACTCGATTCTTGCGCAAATCGTTCGCTCATTCATGTCCCGTGGCCGGTTGTTGATCACGGGCACTCCGCTGCAAAACAGCTTGAAGGAGTTGTTTGCGCTGCTGAATTTTATCTGCCCCGAGATTTTCTCGGACTATGCAGATCTAGATGTATTCCTTCACAAGGATGACAGCGGTGCTGGCGATGAGGAGGCGAAGAGCAAGAAAGTCGTGGAAGCATTACACAAAATCTTGCGGCCTTTCCTCCTTCGCCGAGTCAAGTCTGACGTCGAGAAAAATCTTTTGCCGAGTAAGTAGTTTTATGGTGGATGGAACGGTTGTTAATCGTCCTTTAGAGAAAGAGATCAATATTTATGTCGGCATGACCGAAATGCAGCGCAAGTGGTATCGCTCAGTCCTCGAAAAGGACATTGATGCTGTCAATGGTATGTCTTTCATATTATTTCTCCTTGGTTCCGTCTCTGAACGGAACACCGCCCTTCAGGCTTGACGGGGAAGAAAGAAGGCAAGACCCGTTTAATGAACATGGTCATGCAGGTAGGGAATCTGGAACATTACTCCATCATCTCTGACACGCCCATTGCAAGCTTCGCAAAGTGACATGTCATCCGTATCTATTCGACGGCGCTGTGAGTAATTTCCTTCTCGTGGCACGACATGCCGTGTCTTATCCGTGTCCCCTCCTCATTCACTATCCTCCTTACTGTTGTATATAGGAACCCGGCCCCCCTTACACGACAGATGAGCACCTGATCGACAACTGTGGAAAGATGATTATTCTGGATAAGCTCCTGGAGTCGATGAAGGCCAAGGGTTCACGTGTTCTCATCTTCTCTCAGATGAGCCGCATACTCGACATTCTAGAAGACTACTGTCTTTTCCGTGGATTCAGTGGGTCCCCCTCCCCCCCTTTCGTTTTGGCGTATGAAAATCTCTGACCTCCCCGTTTGTAGAGTATTGTCGCATTGACGGAAGCACAGCGCACGATGACAGGATCGTTGCGATCGACGAGTATAATAAGCCAGATAGCGAGAGGTTCATATTCTTGCTCACAACGCGAGCGGGCGGGCTTGGTATCAATTTGACCACAGCTGATATTGTCATTCTGTACGACAGCGACTGGTGCGTGTCATGTTTCCTGTTTTGCTACTTTATTGTTGCTGGGTGCAACACGTTTGAGAGGGAGAATTGATGTGGCTCACATATGGGACATTAATATAGGAATCCTCAGGCTGATCTGCAAGCTATGGATCGTGCCCACCGAATCGGGCAGACGAAGCAAGTTTACGTGTTCCGGTTTATTACGGAGGACACTGTCGAAGAGCGAATGTTGGAGCGTGCGGCACAGAAACTGCGTCTTGATCAGCTTGTTATACAGCAAGGACGCCAGCAGCAGTCGAAGGGTGAGTTATCGGTGGTCCCGCTTTGGATTGTAGTGTCTCTGAAGAGTTGGTATCAAATCAGCTGCAAGCAAGGAAGAACTGTTGGAAATGATCACGCATGGGGCAGAGAAAATCATTAACTCCACAGCAGAGTAAGTCAGATCTTTATTTCTATCGTAATGTTGATTGTGATCCCTATTTAGCTTCCTAATCAATGATGATATCGATGCCATCATCAAGCATGGCGAGGAGCGCACTGCGGAGCTGAGCAGCCGCTATGAGGGCCTGAACCTCGAGGACCTGAGCAACTTCAAGTCGGACAGCACCGTCCAGCAGTGGGAGGGTGAGGACTTCAGAGCTGGGGTACGTAGATATTCAGCAGTTGACAGACTTGTTGTCCCTGCGTTTAATTGGTCCATTCCAACGCTAACACGCGTACGCAGCGCAAGGGCCTTAACCTCAATATGCTTTCGCTGTCGAAGCGCGAGCGCAAGACGAACTATTCGGTGGATAATTATTTCAAGGATACGCTCCGAGCTGGGCCGTCGAAGACGGAGAAGGCACCCAAGCTGCCTCGTGCGCCGAAACAGGTTCAGATGTGCGTGCTTAATTATATTGCTGGGAGGTGTAGTGCTCATAAACTCTTAGTCAAGACTTTCAGTTCTTTGATCCAGCGCTGGCGCAGCTCCAAGAGAGGGAACTTGCTGTGTTCAAGGTGCGTGCCTCTTCTTCTACCATCCATTGTTCTGATGGGTCGTTATCGTTGCGGTTTGATTAGCGGTTGAATAATATTCCTGCAACGGTCAGGGAGTCACAAAGCCCAGAAGATACACCCGAGAAGCTCGAGGCGGAACGGGCAGCTGCACAGGAGTTTATAGATACGGGTAGGCTTACTGTTACCCTGATGTTGATCTCAGTGCATTGATCTCTATTTTTCACTCCCCAATTAGCTGAGCCCCTCACGGAAGTGGAACAGAATCGCAAGGAGCAGTACATTGAAGACGGTTTCCACGATTGGAGCAGGAGGGACTTCCAGCAGTTTGTGCGCGCACTTGAGACGTACGGATGGTACGTAGCTGGCATGGCGTGATTCTCAGGGCCCTATTAACGGTCCAATTTTGTTGTCGTATAGGACTGACGATTACGATCTGCTCGCGTCGGAGATACAAGACAAGGATGCGAAGCAAGTCAAGGTGTACTATTTGTATTTCAAGAAGCATTGGAAGGAGTTGTCAGGTATGCTTCTGCTTTCCCCTTTCTGTCCATTCTAGTCGATTGATTCCTTGTATACAGAGCATCCCCGAATCGCAGCGCGTATCGCCGAGGGTGAAGCGAAGCGCAATAAACGGTCCAACCTCGAAGCACTCCTCTCCAAAAAGATCTCGAGTGTCCAGCATCCTATGCAAGAGCTCGAGCTCAACTATCCAACGACCAAAGGCAAAGTCTACTCGGAGGAGGAGGACCGGTACCTCCTATGCCGGCTGCACCACTACGGCATGAGTACCGAGGACGTCTACGAGCGTATTCGGAGGGATATATCGGAGTTTCCTGTGTTCCGCTTTGACTGGTTCTTCAAGAGCCGGAGCATGCAGGAGCTGCAACGGAGGTGTAATACGCTGCTGGGGATGATTGAGAAAGAGGCGGAAGCTCAGGCGCAGCAGGAAGGCAAGTCCAAGACCAACAGGGGGAAGGTGAGCTGGATATTCTTTTTTTTCTGTTTTGTTTAGCATTAAGAGGAGGGGGTGACAATGATGGTGTCGTTTTGCAGAAGCGCGGTATCGAGGAGGTGCAGAAGGACGATGAGCTGAAAGATTCGAGATCGCCGACACCCGTTCCTGCTCCGGCACCGAAGAAGGGGGCGAAAAAGAAGAAGACGTGAAGTTGGCAGTGAGTTGTAGGTCGACTTGTGGCGACTTGGAGGGTGATGATGATGGCCTATCTCTACGCTGTGAATGTATGTTTTTTGACAATTACATAGATGGACTATACGTTATAGCAGTTATTTTCCGGAGTTTCTGGCTGAGACCAGCCTTCTATCATTGTGCGCTTTCTCATTACCCACATGGTGAAAACACTGAATAAATGCACCACTGAACATGATATCCTTCCAGGATCAAAAGAAATTTTGTGGGGCTTTGTCTTATCCGGTGCTGGTACCATCCAAGTCGATCGGTGTTTAAATGCCAATCAGCGGGTGTCTCAAATGCGAGTCGCACCTACCACACTCACGGACTCTTTGCTGTTCTGTTGGGCCGAAGGTCCAAATATGATAAAATGGATACTTGAGAGATTGGTCGACGGCTACATTTCGACACTATACGAAAGCGGATTCCAGATACAAATAACTGCAACAAGGCCGAAGCTCAGATCTCAGAATTGATACACTTGAAGTGAGCGTTGATTACTGGGCTTTCTTGCTGTCTCTCGACGGAATAGTCCCGCTTCCTCGTGAACTCTGCAGGGAGCCGAAATAATGTTGACGTTTCTCCAGATCTGGGACAAACGATTAATACGCATGTATAAGAAAAACAGGAAAATTAGAGCCCTTGGGGCCGAGCATAAAATGGGAAATGAGGACTAAACATCGCATCTTACCATGTGCCCACATCGCAGCACCTATTCTGTTCGAAATCGTAAATATAAGCCCAATGATGGGCAAGCCTTCAAGAAGCGCTGCCGCGAATCCAAATACTGTCAGTGGCAATGATGAATGCATGGTCAGTGGGAGAAGAAAATACCCCGCACATCTATAGTCCCATTTTCGTTCCTCGGTAAATATAGCAATCTGGTGAGGAGTCATCTTTTTCGCTTTGAAGTACTGTAGGGAAGTAGGTGGGTGGAACGAACAATATCGTTCAGCAAGAAATTTAATACACATACTGGTCGATGCAGATAGTGGGCGGTGTCCATGGCCTTCAGTGCAGCAACTGCGATGTTGCCCACAAAGGGGTAAAGAGACAGTGGGATGATGATCACTAGAAAAAAAACCCCGGCCCCACTACCTTCAGCAACCTGGGACAAGGGCCACGTCCGACCCACATATACAAAACCCACCCACCTTTCTTCACGACCACACTCACGAAGAACAGTCCGAACTTATTCATGACGCGAGAACTAAAGTCCTCTTTGACAACAGGAGGGACATCCCACTCTTCGACGTACGGCTGCCAGAATTCGGGGCCTTTTCCTCGAGAAGCGACCGTCTGGTCCCAGGCGCGCTTTCTGGCGACGCGGATGTTGCGCGACAGGAAGAACGTGAGCATGGCGGTGATCTGCGCTCCAATAACGAGAACAGTCACATCTGAGCTCGAAAGAGAACAGCCTTGTTAGAAGATCGAACGGCCAACAGGGGACAAGCATACATGTGGAGATAGTGAAGGGGAGCCTAATCCCCAGGAATGTCTCCTCCGACAGGTCATTGGCAGTCTTGGAGAGGCGGATAAGGTACTTGACGGAGAATATGGAAGAAGGGTTATTCAACAACGCGCGCACAATGCGCTTTTGGACCCTGTAGGTTAGACAAGCCTATTGATGTATGTATCAAAGGGTATAAGTTAATTGATTGTTAACCTCCGCCCTTTGCGAGTCGAGAACCGTTTGAGACGCACCCATACAGATCCCACAATAGCACCACGTTGTACACCATGTCTGCACTTGTCCCATGCAGGCTTGGACAACGACTTGTCTGTGAAGAGCCTGTAGACACCTACCACGACATAAGAGGGCGGAAAGTTGAGGCGGAGTGTCGCGCGTTGCAGGTGTTCTGGGACGTCAGTATCTGGAGGCGGTGGAACAGGCTGCAGTGACGACCGAGACATGAAGTTGAGCGCAGGCTTAGGATTGGATCTGGGTCAGACCAAGCGCAACAAGTGTGGAGGTGTACAGCCACGAGACAATTCGATAGGTACACAGCCTCATGGTTGCGGTGAACGAGGCTGTGACACAGGTGTCGTCTCTCCCTTTGCCTTCTCCTCCTCATTGTAAACCAAACCATCCTCTCAACGTCTAACACCAGCGATGCCAAAGAAAAACTGCATGACTACAGACAGCCAATCTAGCCAACGCAGGGTATGCGAATCCCACACCACACGAGGGGGGACTCTGATGTCGTTTCAGCATTCTCCTTACCCGACTCCCTCTGCCTCTGGGGGGCCGAGTGTCTTGACTAGGTCCCAGCGCAGACGACAGCAGGAGGCTGAGGGACGACCACGTCCCCATGAGTCATTTGTCGCTAACTCTGCTACTTCAGTGGGGCACGAAGGGCCATCTGCTGTGTTCGAAGAGGTATGATGTTGTCTACGCATCCGCGAGCTGGATCTGAAGTGTCTACATCTGGCGAACCACATAGCCCATGGCGATTGACCTTGAAAACGTCAGGGCCGTCGTACTCAAACCTTCCACTTTCACCGGTCCTGGAGAAACCACGGGGAAAGAACGTGCTGCTGTTACCCACGAGGTCCGTGCACATGCAGTCATGCATTGCTGACGCTTATCGATCCTACCAGGTGCCAGGCGATATCCAACCTGTTCTGACAGTACTCGGCCACACACAGGACGCACATACGGACCCCATTTCTGGCCCAGCGGAGATTGCTGTTAATGCGCTCGGTCTCGTGGACACTAGATATCGCCAAACCCTTAGCACTTTCAGTACAGTCATCAATGGCATTACGAGAGTTTGTCATCCCAATGGCAGACAGTCGAGCTTGACTGATAATCACGCATAGATCCATCCATACGCTCAGATTGCCTTGAGTGCATTGAACAGAGCCTCCAAGGTATGCATTGATCACGTCCGATGTCTTCGATTAACGGGAATCTGGACAGCTGCTGCTATCCCATGCGAGTATCGACGCATCTATCGAGGGGCTCGTTACTACAATCGAACGAACTTACGAGCTCATCCTGGAAAACAGGTCTTCATCGAAGATCAATGCCACGAAAGACGTCCTAGTGGAGATCGCCCAAGTCGTACAGGAATGCGCGCAGTTCATCACAAAGTACTCGGAAACGAAAACTTTCTGTACGCCACCTATTCCTGTAGTCTTCATGAAACTCATCTTTTTCGTAGGGTCGTGGCTCGGGAAGAGTGTTCCCTCGGAGACAACGACCAAGGTCGTCAACTATACCTGGAAGTTAGAGAAGCTGATGCAAGAGCTTCGAGATCGACCAATTCCAGACATCCAATATGGCATCAAACAGATCTACGCAGATCTTAGCTCGAACTGCTTGACCTGTGCGGACAGAGTCGGACTCAACGAGGCAAAGAAGTGCCTGGATGGCACGAGAATCGAGATCTTGAATGAAATTGTTGACTGGATCAACAACACAGACGCTACTACACCGCGCATCTTCTGGCTCTACGGACAAGCTGGAAAGGGGAAATCGGCCATAGCGCACACAGTTGCTCGGCTGGCCCAGAATCTTGGCATGCTTGGATCGTGCTTCTGTTTCAGTCGCGTTAGACAGCACGAACAGCTCCATACGAAGCTCTTCCCGACCATCGCGCGTGACTTGGCTCATCGCGACCTCCGTTTGCGACCGCTTTTGGTTGAAGTGACGACCAACAACTATTCATTGAGGGACACGGCAGACGTCGCAGCACAGTGGAACAAACTCATTCTCGAACCCCTTTCCCAATTGAAGAGTTCCCCTACTGGAAATGTCGTAGTGGTCATTGATGCTTTGGATGAAAGTGGTACAGAAAGAACCAGGGCGACTGTCCTTAACGTCCTTGCTGCATACGGTGCAGAACTTCCGGCCAACTTCCGGATCCTCCTGACTTCTCGGCCACTCGTGGACATTGGGGAGGCATTACACACCAGCCTGCACGTCTATGCCAGGTCGCTCGATGCCATTGATGCGGAGTCGACTATGCGCGACATTCACCTCTATGTTTCTACCCGTCTGCAGACTCTCTGTGGCACGTTCACCGACGAAAATTTCCAACAGCTCGCCGCGAAATCTGGTGGGGTATTCGAATGGGCACGTCTGGCATGTGACTTCATGTCCCCCAGAAGTGGAGTGATTCCGAAGGACAATTTCCATCAAATCATGTCTCATGCTCCTGGCGATGGAAGGACTCTTCTCGATGAAATGTATACCACGTTTTTGAAGGATCTTTTCAGAAGGTCCGATGAGCGCCAGGTATTTCGTTCGGTCATGCAGCAGGTCCTGTGGTTGAAGGAACCACTCCCTATCAGTGCATTGGACTTTATGCGTGCCAGGTTTCCCCGGGAGGATGACCGCTATCCTGTAGGGATCATTCTCAACTTCATGGCATCACTGCTTGCTGGTGCCAATGGGCTATCTACTCCTGTCCGCCCCCTACATGCTTCGTTCTATGATTTTTTGCTCGATGAAAAGCGAAGCAGAGAGTTCTTTATTCAGCAGGATGGTGCACATCGTGATCTTGCTGTTGCCTCGCTTTCTGTCATGCAAGCTGGACTTCATTTCAACATCTGTAAACTGGAAACATCATACATATTCAACTCAGAGGTGCCAGGTTTGGAAAAGAGGGTTGAAGACAACATTCCACCACATCTGTTGTATTCGTGTCGATTCTGGGCAATCCACCTCCAAGCTGCAGCATTTGAGCAAGACTTGGCACAATTAGTGAGGGAGCTGGTCACTGGAGAACATATGTTATTTTGGTTGGAGGCCCTTGGTGTATCAAAGTTGATTAGGGAGGCCTGTGGGGCACTGATCTTGGCTGAGGGATGGTTGCAGGTAAGTTCATTCATGCCTAATATGGGATGTCATCCCCCTAACATTGAATCAGCATAGAAGAATAGAGTATGAACAACTTTTGATGTTCATCAAGGATGGGATCAAATTTGTGCAAAACTTTGCTGGGATCATTGACAAGAGCACACCTCACCTGTACTTGTCAGCATTGCCATTTTCACCATCAAAGTCAATATTGGCAAGATCTCAGATTGAAAGGTTTGCACGGATTGCCCAAGTTGCTGTGGGTCAAAAGGATGACTGGCCCAGGAATCAACAGGTTCTTCAAGGGCACACTGACTGGGTGTCATCAGTTGCATTCTCACTAGATGGAAAGCACATTGTGTCAGGTTCTTGGGATAAGACAATCCTACTTTGGGATGCACAGACAGGTGAGCAGGTGGGCAACCCCTTCCAAGGGCACACAGACTCAGTCTTGTCAGTTGCATTCTCACCAGATGGAAGGCACATTGTGTCAGGTTCAAGGGATAAGACAATCCGACTTTGGGATGCACAGACAGGTGACCAGGTGGGTAACCCCCTCCAAGGGCACACACACTCAGTCTTGTCAGTTACATTCTCACCAGATGGAAGGCATATTGTGTCAGGTTCAGAGGATAAGACAATCCAACTTTGGAATACACAGACAGGTGGCCAGGTGGGCAACCCCCTTCAAGGGCACACAGACTCAGTCTGGTCAGTTGCATTCTCACCAGATGGAAGGCACATTGTGTCAGGTTCAGAGGATGACACAATCCGACTTTGGGATTCACAGACAGGTGACCAAGTGGGAAACCCCCTCCAAGGGCACACAGAGTCAGTTGAGTCAGTTGCATTCTCACCAGATGGAAGGCACATTGTGTCAGGTTCTTGGGATAAGACAATCCAACTTTGGGATGCACAGACAGGTGGCAAGGTGGGCAACCCCCTCCAAGGACACACAGACTCAGTCAAGTCAGTTGCATTCTCACCAGATGGAAGGCACATTGTGTCAAGTTCTTGGGATAAGACAATCCAACTTTGGGATGCACAGACAGGGGATCAGGTGGGCAATGACCTCAACAAGCAAACTACAGATTTCCTCTCAAGTACATTCTCACCAATCCACTTCTCATCTTCAGCTACACATGGACTGTATGATGCTCAGAGTCTTTTTGTTGACATGTCTGATGTCAGTGGGGACTGCCGAGACCTGATTCATTTGCAGAATGATGGCTGGATTGTGGGTCCCAATGGGAAACTGTTGCTGTGGGTGCCTCCCTCATACCATAAATTGTTTCTCTATACTCCCTGGACACATCTGGTAATCCCAAGAGGTAGTCCTGAGCTTGATTTGAGCAAGATGGCTCATGGCCCTGCTTGGCATAGATGTTACACACCTCTTCCTGAGCATACTAATTAGATATTGAGACAATTATCAGTTACTTCACCTTTTGATACCTACTAGTATTGTTTGAGTTTTATCAGTGTGATGACCTTTCTGCTTCTTTTCATTTTTTTTTGTGATACATTAGTGACATGCAGAGGGAAGCTCTAGCCTAAAGAAGTTGAATTAAGATTGTGTGAAGGTATACAAGTGGTTATGGTACCACATAAACTAAGTAATAAAATCATCAGCAAACCAGCCCTTTGCTATACAGTGCCACACAGACTTGTACAGAGTCATGGAGCCCACAGAAAGGTACATACCTTGTCTTCACCAATGATGATTTCCTCACATCTACCAAGCTTAACTAGGTCAGAGGGATCGAACATGCTCGCGATCTCATGATGGGCGACAGTTGTTTTCCATCTTCGAAAACAGCATGCTCGATTACCATGGTGCCCTTCTCGGCGAGTCGGAGTTCGGGGTAATCGTAGATGAGTGAAGCATACCGCCGTATGCAGCGACGGCTTCTACCTTGGCTTTCATCTTTTCTCGTTCTGCGAGTTTTCCTGTGAAATCCACTTTTTAACTGCTCTTTATTTTGACAGTATAAAGCCATAGTATCGAGGGGACCTGTTCGTACATATATTGGCTATCAGTATATTGGTGTTCTCCAAGCGTTTTGAGTTGACCGCGATCGTTTTGTCATAGATGAAATCCAAAACGGGTTTGGGCTCGAACAAACACTCCTTCATTCAAATAAGAATCAGTTAGTTTTCCGCCGACCCCGTTGGTGATCTGTTTACGCTCGAGACTGGCAGTCCCTGTGTCGGAGGGTTAGAACACGCAAGAAAATAGCACATGCGAAGCACAACATCCACTACCAGGTAATCTTTGTCTTGTGAGAACACCTCCGTGTGCTATTACTTTCGATAGTGAGGCTGTGCCAGCGGTTGAGCTAAGACGAGCCTTCGCAATCTCGTGTCCGCGCCATGGACAATGTTCCAGCGTTCGATTGTAATGCTAACCGGACATTCACGACTCCTCGCTACGCGACCGAACGGGCGAGACGTAATGGACCGGATCTAGATATGGTGAACTCGCCTACAACGTATTTGTAACGTGTCAACTGACTACGCATCGGTCGTCATGCGAGCTACTCACGGAGACTGTGGCTAGTTGATGCGCAGGGTTTGAATTGTCAGATTACTCCTCAGTGTAATGTCAAGGGGGCCGGTTCAAGTGTGTTAGTTTTTCCGTGATCCTAAGGTACACGAATTTGAAATGATTTCTTTGAGGCGACCGTTCCAGAATTTCCTCAAGTCGTGGTCAGTGTATTCGGTGGCATTTGGGTGGGGAAGCGATCACTAGTAGGGAGAAGGTGGACTCAACCAGCTTCCTATGACTCCTTGCTCGACAACAGAACATCCATCGCAAGTGCATCACTTGGTTGAAAACACGATAATATTCCAAATAAATTGGCACATCGGGCCAAAGTCTTTATTGTAGAGGTAATTTATCCTGTCGAGAGTATCATAAGCTTTTATCAGCGAACCTATCTGAAACACTTAACTTACAGCTGTGCAAAGTGCGTTTACGAACCTCCTTGATATGATGCATATCATGCGAAAAAGGTTAATCATCCATACTCGGGATAAATGTTGTGAAACACCCATTTCCAGGAAATTCAACTTACCTCTCGAATGACTAGCTCTTCGCGATGGCTGAGGGAAGTCGCCGAGACACCCGATTGGAGTGAACCACTGGGGGAACGGTATTTCGTCTTATTCCAGTGTTCGAGCGCCATAAATACTTGTAAGAGAGCTAGGGCCATCAACCAAGCACATAACCTTGGTGAATTGACTCGAAGCAAACAGCGAGAGTGGCGGATATCTAGCAGACGTCACAGGTTGGATTATTGCATAGCTGAGAACCTCCGTTAGCGCTTCCGGAGGGATCAAATAGAGCTCAAATGTCTGGTTACCACATGACCACGTACCAGCTGGTTTCTGAGTAATGGTATCACCGCTCGGCTGAAAATAAACACCTCTCTAGTGCGGAGGCTTTCTTCCGCTGCAATACCAAGGAAGTCCACCACGTATCGGCCAGCTCAGAGCCATGATATCAAATTTCCGGTTGGCTAGTCGCACGGGCATGGTGTTATTGAAATGAAGTTGAACATACACCGACATACATTTCCGTCTTTTGCCCGGTCTGTTACTAGGGACCACGATAAGTAATTGTCCATTCGGACAAAGTAGCTGTGACAGAGCAATGGCACTCGTTGCCACACCTGAACAGTTGCTCTGGGAGTATTGCCTAGTTTAGGGAGGATAGAATCAGGCCTGTCTACGCACTATAGAATGAATCAGTATCCATGCAAAGCTTTCCGGACCTTCGCGGCAAAAAAGCATGAACCCACAATAATAAGCGCCTCTGTAATTCTACCTGACGAACAGGCAATGGGAGTGGAAAACCTTTGTCTCCATGATTCGGTGCAAGTTGCACCTACGAGAAACCCCAGGGTTCAAGGTCTCGAGGAAATGAACAGCAAGTACATACATCATGACCATCGAGCACAATATTTTGCCCCCACGTGACCGCTATGTCAGCCAGTGAATAAAAAGAGCAACTGTGGGGTGCTTCGACTAATACCACGGTAAGTATGATATCAGCTGCCCGCTTTACGATCACTCGATTATATAAGACGCTTCCTTCATCGCTACCGAACAGCAGAACGTCTTCCTGTCTCTTCGTCTTACCTGCTACCCCACCAACTATCCACCGCCGCCCCATTCAAACCATGAGTAATGTTCAGGACTTCGTAGAGGTTTGTCTGACAGCGATATAAATGTGGATATGCATAGTTAACCGTCCTATGGAACACACAATCCAGTCTACTATCAGAGATAACAAGATAGTTGTTTTCTCAAAAACCTGGTGTGGATACTCTAGAGCGGCCAAGGCATACTTTGCAGACGAGTTCCCCAGCGAGAAAGTCGAAGCAGTCGAGTATGTCTCTGTCTGGATCGGTTCTACGATCACGCATTCTGATCATTCGGTGTTTGTCGTGTAATTCAGGCTCGATCAAAGGCCAGACGGGAGCGAGATTCAAAGCTATCTCCGGGACCAGAGGACGAAGCTGCGTACCGTCCCACAAGTATTCATCAGTGCGTGCTCTGACGTTATTTACTCGTCATGCCAATACATATCTCTTACTCGCAGACGGCCACTTCATTGGAGGCAACAGCGACTTGCAGGCCAAGCCAAAGGATGAGGTCCGGGGTTTGATTGGTGGTCCACATGTGTAACTAGTGGGTTATCAGTTTTGCAATCGATTTCATTTCCACTGAATGGACACAATTATTCAGACTTCGAAGAAAGTAGGGGATGGCTGAGTGAGCCATAGCTGGATTAGGTGTTTGAACATCGACTGTACTTGTATCTACTGGCTGTAGATGGAGGTTCGTGGCTTTTGCTGAAATCTGTGTCTATTGTCACCGCTTGTGGCCAATTGACAAAGTGGACGGAAAGAGAACTCAAATTTCGCATTCCTTCTTACAAATGATGCTGAATGTACATGGACCAGTAAGTCTGATTCCGAGAGGAACATTCTTAACAGAGATTCTAGACAATCGGTTTGCACACCTTAAGACAGACAGCATATTACTTCCACGGTGACAGTACCGGGCCAGTGACGTGGAATTTGAAAGTGCCAAGGATCTCAGCTCAGTGATTTTTCACCATCAGCGTCTCCAGAGGCACTCTTCGAATGGAGACTCGCATCGGTGAGAAAAATCCAATAGAAATGAAATACCAAGGAAGCAGTCACCCGTTTATGTATTCTCACGTTCGAACGATGCCAAATGCTTGTAAGAACATTAGTCCCCCATAATCACTTCATGCATACTGTGGTTGTTCTGCGAACATATGATCTTCAAAATGAATTTGGTTAGTGGAGGCTGCGAAGCAAGGTGAGACCAGAGTCTGGATCAGGCAGACACGTAACAGATTGAATTGCTGAACGCTTGAGAGCATTCTGAGTGAGTTGGAAGGATCGACCACCAGCTGGCTTCTGAGAAGTAGAGTGCAACTGAATATACATACCTCTCTGGTAAAATAAATTTCTTCGGCAGCACTGCCGCGGAAAGTCTACCATGTGGCACTGGGCATGATAGATTGCCCATATCAAATTTTTCCCCTTGGCTGTCGTATGACTCGCATGGGCATGGAGAGTTGAAGGAATAGAGATTAGTGTTCACTCACGTTTTTGGCACGTACATCCCTGTCTTGCTTCCGGTTCGGAACTAGTATCCATGAATGGACGTATCCTGCTTGGAGAAAGTAGCCCTGGGGAGCGGCAGTTGTTACCAAACTGGTATGGATAAAAAGAACATTGCCTAGTTTAGGGAGGATAGGATTGCACACGAGTCCCGGAATGATTCTTCGAGGTCGAAGAGAGAGAGTCTGGTTGTAACATTGGTGGCGCATTTCACAGTTGCTGACGTCAGCAAGCGCTGTTGAACTAAAACCCCTATAATAGGTAGACTCTGGAAGAACTTCTCCTGAAACATACTGGTTATGATATCAGCTGCTTGGTCTGCCATCGCTCGATTGTTTACGACGCTGCTGCCGAACAGCACATCATCCTCCGACAACCCTATTCAAACCACGAATACCATCCAGGAGTTCGTAGAGGTTCGTATGAGAGTGCCATAATTCGGGTCTCTAGAGCTAACTGTCTTGCGCTACCGTACTACAACGATCCAGGATACTATCAGAGATAACAAAACAGTCATTTTCTCAAAGAGCTGGTGTCCATACTGTCATGCATCCAAGGCGTACTTCGGGGAGAACTTCCAGGAGGAAGCCATCGCAGTCGAGTAGCACCCTTCTCTGCATTTGTCATATGGACACACTTTCTGACCGTTCTATGTTTGTTGTGTAACCCAGGCTCGATCAAAGGAAAGATGGAAACAAGATTCAAAAATACCTCAAAGTGAAGACGGGCATACATACCGTTCCACAAACATTCATCAGTCTGTGCTCTGATGTCACTCATCCATTGTTCTACACCAATCCATGTCTCTTCTTACTCGCAGATGGTCATTTCATCGGAGGCAACAGCGACTTACATGCGAAAGACTCCGAAGATATCCGGCGCTTAATTGCTGGTCCGCACTTGTAAGATCAGTGCGTTACCACGTCTGTGCAGTTCATGTCATTTTGCGCACTGAGTCTCAGATTTTTTAGAATTCAAGCAAGTCGTAAATCCTTAGTTCGATGAAGTGTCAGAACATTGAATTACACTCGTATCTGATGCATGTTGTATTTGCCCCTTGAATCTGACTTGTCTGTTCAGGGCTACAAATACATCATACAGAGACTCATTGCGACTCGAAATCAGTCACTTGAGTCTACGTATAGTCGGTATGAATTAACATGCGTGAACAGACCGAAACAAGCGACTGCAAGATGAATGTGGGGTTATCACGAACTGTCACTATTGGCAAACACCTTCATCCCGTGGTGAAAGAGGACATTAGACAGGCAGGAACATCTAACCAACACAGTTTCCATACCCTCAAAACCGGTGTCAATTCCATATTTTATTTTGATTTATCGAACGTTAGCTCTAAGAGTGGGTAGCATTTCTTTGGCATCTGTGAGGATTGGTGCAGTTAGTGAGAGTACCAACCGGAGAAGTTGAACAGCACTCACCAGAGCCGTTCTCGAAATTGGTTAACGAAGCCGACATTCTTTTACAATGCATGTCTATTTCTTTCACGGGCAGCCAAACAGTGCTCAAGTGACTCCTGGACTGCTTCGTCTAGAGTGTCAATCGGTGAGTATAAGTTGGAGGAGACCTATGACTGGCCAATGTCAGTTCAATAATTCCGAGCATTTCCCAAGTCCTAACTGGCTTGCTTGCGGCCAGGTAGGGTGTGCTTATATTTCTTCGGCATAGTAATATGCCTAGGATTCCTGGTATTGTGCACGGAAATCTCTTCATCAGATGACAAGGCTCTAGCATTCTAATCTTGCAATACTTCTTGGAAGAACGACTGTCTTCCGTCGAGTTTTTGATCTGCCTAGGGAAAACTAACAAGCGATGCTGGATGAGTACATCAATGATCAATGTACACAGACAAAAGTCTGATTCCAACAAGAGCATCCTCAACAGCGAGTACCGACAATCCTTCTGTATCCTCCCTCCATCGTCTGCTTCCAGGAAAAAAAGACCATATGTTGCCTTCATGGGTTAGAGGCACTGAATTGTCAGGTGCGGACGCCAGCCGACTACTCGAATGGCGTTCAGTGTTATTTGAGGGATCAGCAGATTCTCTACGAAGGTAAACCAAGGGATGTTCGCTGCGGAAGGAGCCGGATCAGAGAGGAGCTAGAAGAGAAATAGTCGGGCTTACCAATTGAATTACACCTGCCCGTTCTGCTGGAGGTAGCATATTAATTTGCTCGGGCGTCATGGAAATCACGCGCATAATCATAGCCTAACGAGATTTGTGTTAATACGTGGACATTCACATCATAGTTCGAAGTGCCAGGTAAGAACCACAGCACCAAATGAGGTGAGATTGGTGTTGAAAAAACATGGAACACTGAACGGGAAACAACTCACCTTTTGTTCCTCTGGTAACGAAGCAAGTGCATCTGGAAGAACCGTAGAACTCCCACTCATTCCCTGCGGTGCCAATGGAGGGGTTGGGTAGTTGCTTGAGGAACTATATTGTTCCTGGCCCATGTATCCCTGGTTTGATGGCTGGGGTGTGTGCCCATGACCGTTATAATGCGGAGGGGTACGCGCCTGCGGAGTTGGCGTGCGGTATTGCGAAAGATGCGGAGGAACTGCGGAGGCAGGTTGCATAGCCTGTGCTTGAGTGGGAGGTTGGGCCGTTGGTGGAGGTATAGTTGCCGAGTACGTTGTGAGCGTTTTCTGTGTTATAGCCAATATGTTTGAAGGTTCAGTGGAATAAAATGACGTACGGAATACTCACCTGCAGCACCTGTACGTCTACGGCGTTCATTTTGACCATAAGGGTAATGAGAGCATAGGCAATCTGTGGCGTTGATGCAAGAATGGCACGGGATTGGTCTGGAGTTGTTTTCTGTACATTATCAATTTCTTTCGAGTCAGAGACAGATGAAAGTACCAGACCTTAAGGGTGAGGAGTAGTTCGATGAGCTGCTCTTCTTGCGCGGACATGGTAGCTTTCAAGTCCGAGTTGGCCACGCGCTGACTAAGCAGTGCTAACCCCGGAGCTTGTAAACATGTTTAGCTACCTCCTGACCCGGCTTACCAGTTGCCCGTCCCATGAATTTGGTGGGCGATGGCATAATGTATTCGCCGTTGGCGTGAATGACTAGTGTGCATTTTGTTCGTGTCAGGTTGGTTTCATATGACTATTTTGCGTGACTGAACTAGCCACTAGGAAGTTCACTCGGAGCTGGTCTACTATTCAATGAGCGCTGCGGTGCAGGGCCAGCAGCTCATGCTGTTCCTCTACTTTTCCTATCCAGTAACCTCAAAAATTTCAGCAGTTTTCTTGGAGGCAATTTGACGATGACCCTCATCCCCGCTGTGCGCAAGTTTCTAAGGTGGTTGCTCCGCTTATTGTCAAGAAAAGCCGTCCGGGTGTTCGTCCTTCTCATAAAATTTCTTCACGAGCTTCATGATGGGTGTCGGTCCCGTCATGTTACCGAATCGTCGCGTCGGCGCAGCTCCAGTGTTCAACGACGTGCCATCATACCGAGCATGGACCCTTCGAACCGAAACAATCAAGTCGGACACACTGGAGATATTTCTCATAAGGGCGAAGATGATGTCCTGATGCCTCAAGAACCTAGGCTCACTCCAGATTTGGGTTACGGTGCCAATCCAATTCCAAACGAAACCAGAGCAAGTCGTGACCTTCGCATCTCCGTGGGCGGTGTCGCCGTACCGCCTGCTATAGGGAATGTCAATGGCCCCCATCAAGCGACCTCCGTCACATACACCGAGTCGTCGATACCGATGGAAATGTCCCCAGTAGAGGTAGCACCTCTTGGGAAAGACTCCAATATGGAGTTTACGCCATTTGGGGCGACAGAGATTGATAGATATCATCGGAAAGTGTTGATGTACGTGCTTTTGCATGTTGTTAGGACATACGGTTGATGTTTGCCGGAAGAAAAGCGACCACAGAGTTTCCTTCTATACGGGCTGCACAGAGGGAGTACAAGGAGTATGTTTGATTTTTCATGACTTATGGCTTCGAGTTCTTGACATGATATGCAGTCCAAGAGACCTTGCTAGGAGCTGGAGGTCTTGCACACATCCCGAGGGTGTTCTCTATTTCTGCGATACACGTCGCGTAGGTACACGAGCTGTACTACCTCTCGGGACATCCGCGTTCACACAGCTCTATTCACAGCGAGTATACACAGACATTGACCTTCGCCGCCAGAAAAACTTCGACGCGGTCGAAAAATGTATCTTGGAACTCACCGAGGGCGCAAAGAGATATGGTATTTCCTTCCCTGACCGTAATTGCGAACTTGTCCTCGATATCCAGAAGACAAGGCAGAAAAGGTTCTGTCGCTATTATTTCGTCGATTCTGAGAGGAAGCTATTGTTCTGGGTGCACGATTGGACTCCGCGTGAGGTGTATGATAACCTGAAGGGCGTGAAAGAGCAGACGCATATTAGTACGTTCGAGAGGTTTCTGTTGACAATGTTGCCTGTCTAACTGGTGCATGCCACGATACACAGAGAAGGCCTTAGAAATGCAATACTGGTGTGTGACTTGGAGGTTGGTGCATTCTGTGGCACAATGAACATAAAATTGACCCCAATTCAGATATGGTATCAGACCCTGCTAAACCGAAGCATCGGGGTTGAATCTCAAGGACGCATTGTGAACTGTATCCCTACAACAGGAACTTCGACAGAGTCGTTATAAATGAACTTCGTGGTTTCGTCATCCATGCTAATGCTGGTATGATCTATCCCAGCTTTCACAGGACAATCATGTTCATGACCTGTCCTCAGAGTCGGTCACGTCCGACACATCCCTCGTACCCTTCGACATTGCTGAGGTGTCCAGGATGATGGATATCATGACGGCACTCGAAAGTTCGTGAACAATGTTTTCGAATTCTCTGAAGCACCAATAGATTCCGTAACAGAAACGACAGATATAGGAAATGATCCCATCACATGTGTTATAGGTGAGGAGGGTAAGGATTGACCTTGTGTGATATGACTATAATAGAATTTCTAGCACGGTTTATGGGGATATTCAGTACGTCTACCTATATTCTTTCAGCATGCCTGCTATGCTGATTGCACACTTACTTTCAAGCTCGCGTACACTACCACAACTTCCATGGACAGCCAGGTGCCCGGCTGGATGTAGATCAGTCTGTCTACGAGTCTTCAAGGCAACGAGCCCGAAAATCTATGGCGTTGCGTATTGCTGACCTGTTCCTCTTCGGTGGACCTTCGAAATATCTAAAAACACTCCGAAGTGTTTGGGTCGACCATACTGTGATTCAGCCACGCTGGCGAGCGTTCATTGATGCCTTGAATGCAGAGTGGGCAGGGTTTACGATTTATGTGAGTCTGTCGCGTGGTGCTAAACGAGCCTCGTTCTAATGTGTACGAACTGTATGAACGGGGTGAATGTAACCCTATGTACAGTCTACAGTCATGTTAGCGGTTGACGTGGGCTTGTTGAGTGCTCCGGGCGTTGATCGAGGAAAGGAGAATTACCAATCAGTGGCCGTTATCGCAATTTACTTGTCGACGTTGTGCACAGTCGGTTCGCTCGTCGCTTCCGTCATCTTGACTGGAGAAAGTAGGCGGTCCGCGGGTAATACATCAGATGAAATGGTGAGTTGTGTACCCTTATCAGTTGCGCAATGTTGATGACTCCCTGGAACATGGAGGCACGATACATGACGGAAATGACGTCCTCGTTAATTGGAATCGACCATATGGCAATAATGTACAGTGTTCCGTTTGGACTGTTAGGCTGGGGGTACGTGACTGTACCATACATTCTAAGTTCCATTCGGCTACTCCTGCATCTATGCTCCCTTTCTTATAATGACACTCTACTCACATACCTCTTTTTCCCTCCTTGACATTCTAGGATGATGTTCTTCGTCATAGCGTTTACATCCGTCATCTTCAGTTCGAAATACTCACCAACCCTCGTAACCAATGGTTCTGCTATTGTCCTCGTATCTGTCTTTGTCGCATGGCCGATCTGGGTTGGTATCGAGAGGTCCATATCGGAGCACGTCCTCGGGATGAGAGTAGCAAGGAAGGGCACAGTTACCGCTGCTGGGACCAGGTGGATATGGGAAATACTGTCGGGTAGTCGGAAGCGACGGGGAACCAAGTTGTCAGAGGTTGACAGTGAGAGGCATGGTGAATCTTCTCGTTCGTCCAGCTTCACTGTCTGAAGATATCAGTTCTGGTATGCTGAGAGATGATGTGTTGGTAGCAATTTTACGATATAATTTTTAGGAGGTTTTCATGGTCTTAAGATGGGGATTCAATACAAAAAGTAAACTTCCAAGTGGTTTGCACCATACTAGGCCACAAAAGATGCACCAAGCTCACACTCGATTCTATTCTTGCAGTCATTACATCGTATATAATTATCATCGTCTTTACATTTCTGACTACAAGCAAGTCACACACCGGGCATTTCGACATTTTCCCGCCGTTTATAGTGCATTGAAAATGTCAAACAACAGTTTTAAATTTTATTTTCACATTTTAGTGCCATTGAAATTTGAAATCATCATTGTCAATAAAAT
>Ga0307518_10000294_pt1 | contig 37899 bp, 54 predicted proteins | sample 25_EM_MG_FD_203889 | JGI IMG/M metagenome (GOLD analysis project Ga0307518, IMG submission 203889) | Populus trichocarpa ectomycorrhiza microbial communities from riparian zone in the Pacific Northwest, United States - 25_EM | ecosystem: Host-associated > Plants > Roots > Unclassified | place... | reverse complement strand
GCCCTTTGGGCTGTTTACTTGTCACCGTAAATACTCGACCCTAGTCCTCCTTAGTATAATTACCCAGTACTCCGTCCTGTACTCCTCAGTCTGAAATCAACCATAGTCACTACTCCAGTTTCTGTCTGTCTCCGTCTCCGTTTCCGTCTCCAGCCTCTTGACCGGAACCTACGCAAGGGATCAACGCTCGTTGTCCTTGGTCATTGAATCCAAGCAGTCACCAACTCCGGCCGGACTAACTCCTTGTCCAGCCCCCTGCTCTCTTCCTTCGTCCGCTTTCGTCCGGACTTGACCGGACCTCCTACCGGAGTAGACCCGGACTTGACAGATAGTTTGTGTATTACCATGCCTATCATAATGTATTAGGTTGCCATTACCTATAAATTTCTTGCAAAACTTAAAGCCTTATGAAGCCATGTATGACTATACTTGTCAGATAGTCATATATAATACAGGGTACTTATTGCAAAGTGCATTGCAAAGTGCATATATAGCATTATCAGAAAAATGCAGTCCCTGTGATGACAACGCCTGGTTTACAGCGTGCCCTCACTCATCAGCTTGAGCCATTCAAATGGTATGATGATCCACCAAGCAAGGGTTCTGCCGACGCAGGCGGAATTTTGAGTACTATAATGGTGCAAAACAAAGAAGTGTTTTCGAGTGTTCTCTGATTCATTCCCTGTGTGTTTGTCCGTCTCCAGAAGATATCAACTCATCTGTAATGCCTGCCATTGTACTTTTGTTCTTTGGTCCAGCTTCTCGAGGCGGAGGTCCTCGTTGCGAAGATATTCGCTAGGATGTTGCGTGAACAAGTTGTCATCGAAATCTCTGAGAAGTCGATTGGATTTTTGGCCGCGGCTTCGTTCGGACAGTGCAACATATGCATTGAAAGGCGTGAGTCGGCTGGTTGTCATGATCGGCTCTTCCGCCATCGAATTCACACAGCCGCTGGCATGCTGGGCAAGGTACCTGCCGTCTATGATGGCGCAATTTTTCTGGTGAATCACCAACCTTGTATTGGCCAAGTTAGACTATGAACACTTGGCCCGGATCAGTGAAAGGCGACTTGTCACAGCCCGTACATAGAACTTAAAAAGCGGGGTAAACCAGTAAATATCGCCTTATATTACTGATTAGTAGCCGGAAGTTGTGCTTGTTCCATGACATTAAGGCCGCTGTCAGCTGGCTACGCAGTTTTTTTTGCGAAAAAAGTCGACAACGTAGCCATCCCCTGAACGTTCGCTTTCTTCGACTTCACTACACCTTGAGAAGCCGTCTTCTCTTTCTTTCGCTTTTTGTTGTTATCGTCGGAGACGGTAGTAATTGCTTTCCGTACTTTCTTGGGTGCTGTGGCCACAGGCGATGGATCTAATTGTTGGTGCTTCAATGATCTAATGTGTGCTTCGAGTTTTGCGAAGCTGCCCGATCATAATTGGTTAATCCAAAGCTGAGTGTGATGCTTGATGACATACTCATATGATGCAACTACTTCCGCCAGGATCACCGGTGGCAAGTACTGACCCAATAGGTCGCAAGCAAGCCGCGTTCTTCCCACTCCAAGGTAATGGCTTCAAAAATGAGGATTGTACCCTCAAAAAGCTCACACTCACGCTCCAGCAAGTCCTCGTGATTGTCCTCCATAAGGGCATCTTTCGCAAGCCCGCGAATCAAGGACCGGGACATCTCCGTAATTCGAGGACTGGTTAGTGTCGTGACTTTTTCCTTTAGCTGCTCTTGAAGTTTTTTCTGTGAGTATCTGAAGACCGTGATTTCGGGCGTGATCTCTAGTAGTGTGTTCAATCCAATGCTGCCAATAGCTTGCCAGTTTCTGTACCTTTAACCTCGCATACACGTCTCATCGCATGTCTTGTGCACTCCAACGCACTGAACCTCACAATATCGTCAATGGTAATAGCCAATGACGGGTCCTGTGATGCGGAGAGCTGAGTCATCTCTGCCAGATTTGTGGCAGCTTCTTCAAATATATCATCTGCTGGTCGGAAATTGACTTGTTCACCTTCACGCTTCATAAAGTGGTATCAGTATAGTCCACCGCATGGATCTATCCACTCTACCTGCTTGCATGCTGCGAGTAGTGGTATCAGAAGAAACAGTGGATCTATCGGTGTCATTACAAGGAGCCTCCCATCTACAGCAATTCTCCAGTTTACTACTCACAGCAAAACGGCGACACTCACCCGAGACAATGTTTTCTCCCATGAACCAGGAGCGGGCATTTGGCGGTGCCACTGCCTGCACTTCGAGCATCATTGACGAAGGTTTTTCGGTGGCATTTTGAGTCTGGTGGGGCAGGAATAAAGAAAGAACTCCTAGACGGCTGGTTTGAGGAAATTTTATGTGCTGCTCATATGAGAGTACAGACCTGTCCGAGGATGAGGAAGACGCAGGAAACGCGCGGGAGTTGGTTGGGTATCAACGTTCAGCTGCAGTATGAGCGTGTCTAAAACATCTGAAAGTATGTTATAATCGATCTCAATGCCCAATGGGAGCGCACAGACCTGATGGGAGAACAGCAAAGTATGTGTCCATTCGGCTCATGGTGTGGACTAGAACGACAGGCGCTTATAAGGCAGCTTGACCCCTGAAAAGAGTCCTTGAAAGAATCTTGTTAAGCACTGTTCCTTAACCGACCTTAGCTCAGTTGGAAGAGCGCGAGACTGTAATGGTTAACTTGACATCTTGAGGTCGCCTGTTCGAGCCAGGCAGGTCGGATGTTTCTTTTTTTTTTTCAGACACGTCCAAGTCGCAGTGGTCACTCGATCGTGTATGCACACTGCACAACTTTTATTGATTGCACAATGCATGAAAAATGAATTATTACAATGTCGAGAACAGCTGTTCCTATTGGTACTTCGGTGACGTGTCCGTCACACGCGACTTGCTCGCGTTCTGCCACCACTGACTTGCACCTAATTCATACCCTACGCCGTCAACACACAATCACCCCTCACCCCTGTTTATCACAACCTCAGGGAATGTGGCTCTCTGACGGACAAAGTTGGTCTCGTTACGTTTTCTGAAACTGTGCTCAAGTCGTTCCCGTGTAGAGATTGGCGTTGCCCTCACAACGTTTGGGTCGCTCTTCATGGTCCTGGGAGTGATGCTCTTCTTCGACGCAGCCCTCCTCGCGCTCGGTAACGTGCGTTTTCATTCAACTTTTGACTTCGTGCTCAACATCACAATTTGTATCACCTTGCAGCTGCTCTTCCTTTCGGGGCTTACGCTCATCATCGGCCCTCAAAAGACGTTCTACTTCTTCGCTCGCAAGCAAAAATTACGCGGAACCTTGTGTTTTCTCGGTGGTATTCTACTTGTATTCTTCAAATACCCATTCATTGGGATGATTGTGGAAACATTCGGGTTCTTGAATCTCTTTGGGTACTTGCCCCTTCCTTTGGCTTGCTTAGCGTACCTTACACGTTCGCTTTACAGTGACTTCTTTCCAGTGGTATTGACGTTCTTACGACAACTACCCTTCGTCGGCACGCTGTTGTCCTTGCCCTACATTCGTCCCGTACGTGACTGGAATGAACTAATTACCTGAGGTACATCTGACGTGTATGTCGTAGGTCGTAGATCGCTTGGCAGGTTCCAGAGCATCCGCGGTATAGTCCCCTCGACACGCGTAGATTTTAACTAGCAGATCTTCTTTTGCTCCACTGGCAATCTTACTTCCGGAAACTGTAGCGTCAATATGATAATTTGCATTGGGGTAATGCATATGTGCATCATCCACGATAGAAAGGCTGCGGAGATGGTGCAGTAAGTAAAGTATCATACAAGCATCTTTGGTGCTATCCGAGGTGGAATGATCGGGTTGATCATGCCACCTGAACGGGTTCATTGTTCGTCGTTTTCTTCTCCGTGCTGCTCCGCATCTCGGGGGAGGGAGATGAGCCATCTGTCACAGCAGCTGAGCGGTTAATGAGTGTGAATCCATTCTGTGTCGTTTGATGGATGACAAGACCGCTGTAGAATGAGGGGATTGGGATTTTTGTCGGAAGATGGCAGAAGTAAACAGGAACGTACATGGCGTAGACGGTCATGGCGATAAAACCAGACATCGGTACGAGGTACGAACGTCTGGTATTAGCTTTGTCGGCCAAGGCACCCTGAGCGGGTGGGTACCAGGCTCCACCTCCGACACCCTATGGACGGCACAGTGAGAAGAATATTTTGCTTATTTTCTGAAAATAGTCTACCATGACAATTAATCCAGATCCTCGTTTGGTATGGACACCGAGGTTCTTTGTGCCGAGGGTGAAGATACAAGGATAGCAAATGGACTCAAAGAAGAACAGAAGGAATAGACATGCGATACCACTATACTTGGGTAGTTGCGATACCAAGATGGCGAACAGGGTGCAGCAGCAGCCATAAAATGAGAGCAATAACGCAGGATCAAGGTAATTCAGAAGAAGCACGCCAATAAACCTAATCATTAGTGGTGTTAGCTCGTCAGAAAGTGGGGGGCACAAAGGCACCCACCTCCCAGCAGTAAATGTGATCTGGCAGAAGGAGAACAGATTGCTGGCCGCAGCCTGACTGATGCCCACGCCCTGATCAACCAAGTAGTTGACAGCGAAAGACGCGACACCAACTTGTGCTCCGCTTATTCGTGGGGTGGGTTCAATAGTATTCAGCTGGAATGTCTTATAGACCTACACATAGGCTGTCTGCGCAACCCATCCGAAAATGCAGCGGTATTGCTTCCGGAATGGTTCTTGCTCTCCAGGGAGCTCTTCGGCAGGCGCCGCGCTTGTTATTTCAGGTAGTTCAGCGAAACTGGCAGTAATGTTTAGTTTGTAATGACAAGGAGTGCGCGTACGTACAAGAACAAAATGTTGAGGACGACACCAAGCACCGCGACTGCGAGATAGACCCTGTCGTCAGTAGTTCAATACCTCCATCCGGATGACCACAATTGTACAGACCATTGCACTGTACCGAGAGATGTAGCATTGGCTCCGGTGAAGAACCACCTGGAAGCGATCAATGGACCGGAGAACGAAGCAATACCTTGGAATCCTTGACTGAAATTGAGTCGAGCAGCGGCATATTCAGGGGGTCCCAGCACGGATATATAAGAGTTTGCTGCAACCTCGAGAGTAGCAAGACCGCAGCCTTGCATCCACGATAGATGAGCGGAAGTAACGCGACAGTAGGGAGGTGCAGTTTACCGATGACAAATGTACTACCGACGAAACCGCCATATTTTTCGAACTTGGCAGATGGCCAGAAGAATATGGCACCCAATGAATACAGTCCAAGACCAATATGGATGCCCCTCTGTTTTTACTTTGAAAAGTCAGATGGTAATGCTATAGGCAAAATTTGGAACCTTATAGCCGATCCTACTCATCTACGCGGTTGTCATAAATGATATCCACAACTAAAGTCCAAACTACCCACAAATTCACCCGCAAACGGTGCCCATATAAAGTAGGCTCCCTTGAGAAAATTGTTTATGAGTGGTTGACAACGCTGTCAAAGGGACACACAAAGTAAGCGAACTGGAGCAGTGTGCTCTGCAGTTTTGAAATGCCGAAGACAGTTTGGAAGTGGGCATTCAAAACATCAAGAAGCTAAGGCAGGTTAACCTGTTGAGCCTAAGGAGGGGATACGACAATGATCTTACGCCATATGAGAAGCCCCCTGATAGGCATCAGCCCCAATCGCAAAGATCAATAGCACTGCGCTTACATGTGAAGAAGAGCGTTGTTACAAGGGCAAAAGCGTATATCCTTTCCTTGCGAGTGAGCTGAGTGCCTGTACAGTGTACACCGTATGTTCAGTGCGCACATTCGGTGGCAAGGTTACTTGTGGGAACAAGAGCGTACCAGATGTTCCCGTAGGAGCCATGATCAAGGGAAGATGGAGACGCAGAACCGAACCCGTGAGACCCTTGCTAGTTTATATTATTATCCAAGGAGGCTATTGAGTTATACCGACGACTCTCCGCTATACCGGGACCGGGGGGTGTCGCCGCCCCCATATTTCCGCGGATGGTGTCCTGCAAATAACTCTGCTCCACCACCGTGATAAAAGTTGGGCGGGAAAGGAAAACTTGTGATAGTTGCATCCGACGGGTACTGTTCTGTAGAGTCTGAGTGCGGCCATCAAACCCTTCTCCCGAGATGTCGTCTCCGTTCTTGTCGTATCTTGTCGTAAGTCATTTTCCAACCCGAGCAGGAGACATGCGGCTTTACCTTCACGCGCAGCAATACTATCCCGAGGTGAAGAGGCAATACCCTAGAGAGGGTCGTCGCAGGTGGAGACTGCGAGTAGCTGAACAGTTCTGGCAGCGGAACAGGGAAGTGCACTTCGAGTCGCCACTATCTGTGCGTTTCCTATGTATGCCCTACACGATTGGCGGTGAAGTTAACACGCCCAGGCAAATGCAAATGTGCATCAAGCATCGGAAAATGCAGATTTTGTCTCCGACACTGACCCCCTGGATGAGGTATCTATCAAACGTTCGGAGCTTGGGCTCATCGTAAGAACAGATTTCTCCGACGAGGGTGCATGGGCAACTTTCTGTAGTCGCCTGGAAGAAGGGGAGAGTGAATATACTGCGGAGAGCCCTTCTGGAGATCCAGCTCTTGACGATGATCAGGGACTCACGGAGTGCACTACCGTGACAGAAGACAGTTCAAGTGACGGCTCTGATGACGAAGGGACACCTCCGCCAGTCTTCTATGTCATCAACCCATCCACTCCCCATGAACGTGCCCTACTGGAGAACATATCAAATCTCACTGCCCTGCGCCTCCTAAACGACGTCAACGTCCGGGCTGCTCCCAGCCCACCCCAGGGCACGAAGCCCATCAGGACGCCAAACAGACTTGTAGACTTCAATAAATGGCAGGAGATCTATTTTGGCAAGACCATATGGGTGTACGACTCAAAGTCGAACGTCGACCAGTGCGTCCGTCTTGTCAGCCAGAGCGGGGACATGTACGGAACAGCCACGTAAGTGACATTAACGCTTCTCGATGTTAAGGTGAATCATTCTGTCCAAAGAGGCGATAGTTGGCGAACAAGAGTTTCTCACATCTGTGAACTTCAAGTCAGCCTTTTTTCGGGCCAGATCAAAATTGATTTTGGAGGGCTGGATCGCTGGGACTTCACTGAACGCCAGCGTAACATGGCGGAAGCAGAACAAGTGTAAGTCATGTACCACACTTACTGGACTGGGGAATTGCAAACCAATGGTTCAGGCAGAAAATGTGATTTTTTGTATGCCAGCTAAGGAGAAATGTTACATAAGTGATCCCCCTCGCAACCTCCCCACAACAATTTTTAAGAGCTGACAGTCCAAACACGGACGAGATCATCGGTGAAGCCTCCGAATAGCGTCTGGCCATCTGCTGACCATGCAAGTGATACACATTCCGGCTCCCGTGAGTCGGCACCGACCTCGGCAAATTCAGGCTTGAGCTCATCGACGATCGATCTACGGCACAAGGGATAAATCGGTGTTCAGTAAGATTGATAAACAGTGGACCCACTTGCTCTCGAGGTCAAAAATTTTGATGCAGCTAGCAGTAGCGGCACACAACCAGTACCGGTTGGGAGAGAAGACAAGTGCGTTGACGATGTCACCAGCCTCCAGAGAGTAGAGGTGTTTGCCTTCGTTGAGGTCCCAGAGCATGGTGATACCGTCTTTGCCACCAGACGCTGCCAAAGAGCCGTCAGGGGAAACAGAGATAGTATTGATGTAACCGGAGTGGCCGTAGTGGTTAGTCTTCAACTTGAACTTGGAGAGTTCCCAGACCTAGAACAAATATGGGCTGTAGCCACTCGCAGTTAGTTATACAGTATGAGTCGCACCTTGACCACCTTGTCCCAACCACAGGAGACAATAACGGGATTCAGCATGTTGGGACTAAATCGGACGCAAGAAACCCTGTAATACCAATACAGTGAGAACAGCGTAGATGTAGGATTCCCTTGTATAGTTACCACTCGGTGTGACCATCATCCTTGATGTCATATTTGCACTCGCCGAGGGTATTCCAGAGCTTAATGGTCTTGTCCCGTGAACCCGATACGATCTGTCTGTTGTCGGCACTGAAGCTGACAGACAGGACATCCGAGGTGTGGCCGACAAATCGGCGAGTAGTCTTGCCATTGTTGAGATCCCAAAGACGAAGTGTATGGTCCCATGAGGAGGAGAGTGCAAATTGACCGTCAGACGAAATAACGACGTCAGACACAAAGTGGTTGTGGCCCTTCAGAATGCGCTTTGGATAGCCGTACGTATCCTCGTCACGGGTCAATTGCCAGACAATGATGGTCTTGTCTAAGAGGGGTGTGAATGATCAAAAACCAGTGGAGACAAGGGACAAATACCACGAGAAGCTGTCAGAATCATGTCTGGGTTCTCTGAAGAGGTTGCAATGGCCGTGACCCAGCCCTTGTGGCCGGCCATAGAGCCGAGGAAGCGCAGTGATTCAGACATCGTTGGTTTCGTTGCTCAACGTCGCAGATGCGAATATCGAGATTGTGGCGTGACGTGACAGCCACTGTGACATGGCTGCATAGTTCCTCGGCTGTTACCGTCAGTACTTGAGTCTGAAACTGAATTCCTGAACCACCGAACCTGAACTCCATAACCTGAGGTGAGTGCGCTTTTCATGCATTCAAATGATGTTACACGTTATATTTGCTACTTCAGAGGGTTTTCCCAATGAGACAAATTTATCCACCAAGATCTCTGATTCTTTTTCTGCTGTGTTGCATTCAAACTGGTCACTAACTAGTCTTGCAGGGACCAGTGCCATCAAAGATGTTGGATAGAGTTCAAGATAGAGTTGGTACTACTGCAACATGGCCCGTACCGTACCTTACTGTCATATGTATTTTCCATAAGATGAAACGTGGAATTGTGACCAGCATCTTTCTTTTCTTTCTCCCTGATGGCCCCAGCGAAGAGGATGCCCGTCATCAGTATGCCTTCAACACATCCCGTTGAGCATTTCAGCTGAACCCACCCAAGTTGATACAGATCCAGGTGTCGACGACGTCCTAGCAATGTCGGGCTCTTGGTTGCCCCGAGTCACCTGCACTAATGCTCTTTCCACAGCTTGTTGGCACTGGCTTCTCCGGAGCTCGAGATCCTGGCATACGTTGTCTCTTTTGGTGCGTGGTATATGTGTACTGAAGAGAAGGCGTTCAACGAGGTCCGAAACAGGGAACACGGATGTCCACGCCGTGTGGTTGAGTCCTCTAACCTGTCTCCCTACACCTATGTATTGAAAAGAGACGGTCAGCGAAAACATTTACAGATTATATCAAGCTGTTGGTCGTCAGATTGCCTCACACCCTGAAGATAAGGCAAGGTTTCCGAATTATGCCCCCGATGTCCCCCCTATTCTTGCTCTTGGTCCCGATGGTCCCCTCCAAGGTAACCGTCACTTGGCACGCTATTTTCATGGGAGGTGAGCCCGTTTGGTAAGCATCTAGAGGATCCTGCTTAGTCTGTACTTGCACGGCATAGAGACGGCCTGGGAAACATCTCGGAAAGCCATCCGGATTTGAACGTATCATCTGAAGACAAGCACGACGCCTTCCGTGCAAATTTTACGACTACGTCAAAGTCTGCAGTGCAGGTTGTTTTGGAACTGCTGCAATCCAAGGAAGAGAGAAGTATAACGTATATTGCCCTTGGACCTCTCACCGGACTTGCACTACTCATGCATCAACACCGGGAAGTGGTGCGGAAGAGGATTGGGAGGGTGGTCATCATGGGTGGTGCTCTGGACGTGCCAGGAAATGCGACCCCTGTCGCAGAATGTAGGATGATATTGTCGCTATTCAGCTATCTGCTAATAAACCAGCCATCTGTTGCTTTCCCTTCTAGTCAATATATTTGCAGACGCATATGCAGCGAAAGAATTACTTTGCCCTGACAACCCAGAAGATGGACTTCCACTAGAGAGGGTCATACTACTGCCATTGGATATCACGAACTTGCACGAACTATCTTTCCCTTTCTACAACGAAAGAATTGACTCGACCTTTGAATCGACCCGAAAGCCATCCGTCGCTTCGAACAAGCACCCTCTTATTCACTTTTGTAGTGCTCTATTCGAACGAACCAGAGAAGTCATGGTCACATTTGGCAAGGATGCACTGGAACTGCATGATATCGCCGCTGTTTGGTGTGCTCTAGAAAATCCTCCAGACCCTGCAGATACACAAGACGACTTGCCATGTATGTCCTCTGGCTGGGTGGCCGTGAGACGCAAATTTGATATCGAAAGGTATGTTCCTCTGTATGTACCCAATGTTCATGTCCCAACAATGCCAGGAACGGAGAATTTACAGCGGGGATGTTGATTGTTGACAGAAGGATTCGAACTCAGCCGGAGCAGCACCCTCATATTGTTGACCCGATGGATCCTAATGTCCTATCAGCCCAAGCGGAGATAGACGATTTAGAGACACCTAAATCGAATGAAGGCATCCACTGCATCGTTGAGACTCCAGGACCAGAAGCCCTTTTACAGCTACTCACGAGGAGGGTGTGGGGAATAGATATTTGATTACCAGCTGAGGACTGGGCTATGGATAGGATTGCCCTAGGATTAGATCAAGGTGCACTTAGAGCACTGCTGCTTGCATCACACCTTTAAGCAAGCGGTTCCAGCTGGCGTTGAATGCATGGTTTACTCTGTTTGCTTTGTGACAATCACCAAAGCAATGCATGACGAGCAAACGATTCAAAAATCCGCACATACGAACTATCCGAGTGACTTCAGATAATATTCAAGCTTTCGGTAATAAAGCGGCTACAAGACTTACTATACACAGTTGCCGTTGTACAAGCGTCCTGATTGATCTTGGATTGATCCTTGGGATAAAAGCACGATCAATTTGCTTCACTCGAATAGGCTTCCCCGGGACAGGATTCATTCAAGTGGATTAACGAGATAACGACGTACACGCAGTGAGCTTGAAGTTTCAGCTATGGTATGCTACATGAAATGCAAATACAGTCATAGACGTTGCAATTTTTTCTCCGGTGAAGTATTATACGTCGCGTATTTCATATGGATGTCGCACCAACTCATCGTAGAGATCTGCAGGTAGATCTCTAACGAGTGTAACAGCGATTCCAACAACGGGAGTGGCTTCGAGTGGGGGGAATGTTCTTAAAAGTCTCATAGGGCTGCTGGAGGGCTCAGCATCAATCCACTATGAAATTCAACGGATTACCTCGAGGAACTCATAACTTCATCTCGCATGAGTAGCAGCTGTGCGATAACGCACAAAACGTTCAGGTGTACCCCGAATGCGAGTAAAAAGTCCCATAATCGGAGGACTTGGTCTAATGGAGGCGTACATGCACATAGCGTGAGCACCGCTACAGTAAACAGAAGAATCAATGACAAGTTCCAGCAGAAACGAGGAACGACGGACAAGGAAAGGCATATATCTCTGCGGAGAGGTTTTTCATCCGAAGGTAGTTGAACAGTTCAGGGTCCACAATCTTCAAACACCGATCGAGCAGCTGGGACCATAAGCTCATCACGAATCTGAAAGAACATCAAATATTCAAGAAGACAGACCTTGAGCCCCTTGTGCACCCCTTCGAGGGTGGGTTGGACATACAAAGGACATGCCTCCTCTATAAACTTGGCGAAACAGAAGAATGCTTCGAGTTCAGAGGGCATGGTGTACAGGAATGGGGCAGCAAGTACGTTCATCCCCTGCACGTATGTGAAGCCCAGCTGTTGTGTCTCTTGTCTGTCTAGAAGAAGTGGTAGACAGTATAAAAAGGTGTCCAGCCCGATAACGATGTGGCCATTGCCTACCATGATTCCGCCATACGAAGGCGTCTAGAAGGCGAACTAGCATGTCTTCGCGCACACGCTCTTTGAACCCGCGATCAGTTGCCAGAGTCCTGCATGTGGTTGGGTTGATAGTGCTTAGAGACGAGTAAGCGGTTACCTGAAAGTGTCGTTCCTGATTTTCTCCCTGACCTCGCATGGTCCCCTAGAAACATATTGCAAGAAGGTCTCTGCCGAAATATTGTCTACTACTCTCAAGAAAATCTTCCATATCCGAGGGCGGAGGGTCGGGTCCTATTGGAATCAGAAGATGAGTCCAAGCGGTTATGGCAGATGCGGCTGCGACGGACAACCGCAGATGGGATACCCTCCACCAAAATCAAGCGCCTGAGCTTTTTAAGGCTCTCGTCGGCATCTCCGGAACGTTTAGACTTGGATGACTTCGGTTGGTTCAGGATCTTGTTAAGGGAATGTGCGGCTGCTGCTGCTGCCTTGTCCGAGGGAGACATGGAGGGATATGTGTTTGGCACTGCGTGTGTTGCATTCTGACAGACGACAAGCGCCCAGTGTCGATGCTACCAATAGAGACACGACACTCATTAGTACTTGCTGCTGAGGGCGAGGTGTTTCTTGCACTCAAGACCGACGTTAGATCCTATCCGCCCCAACACCAAGATTTGAAGGTCCATGGATGTGCCATTTCTCTCGTCAGGCGCGATGAGTCGCGTGCATTACAGTCTCATTCGCAGAGTCGAGGTTGCCTCGTCCGCCCAAGCTGCCGACCAGACTCTTCTGAGTGAAATCCAAGTCATTCGATCCACCTTGGAGCAACCCCGTTTGTCTATCGTGCGTCGTGTCCACAAGCATCGGGACCCTCGCTAAATCGTTTATGGTCCGCAGAAAGCATGCAAGGAATCCTTGGTCTTACTGCTATACTGTACCATGGCTCTCACTACAACTTCGCCGGGCGACCTGAACTTTGCATTCCGCCACGCCATAAATTTGGCAGAACAAGGTCGAAGTGTACTGGATAAGAGGATTGGTACGCGTCGATGACCGAAGTCTTCAGAGTCCGCTTGACCTTGGTACAGGCTATACCTTCTGTGTAGAACTAATGCCACCAGACCACGAGCTCCAGCTCATGCTGGTGAATACCCTACGAAAGGTGAGCACGGCTGAATACTTGGATGTTAATATCTAAGGTATCCCAAGGACCTCGAGAGTGCCTCAGTTGGTCGCATATGTCTTGCTATGGATGTGCTTATGCAAATGCCGAATGAGGACGTTGCACCGGCAGTCCATACGCGCCTCCAGTCCCTCCTCCATGACAAAAAGTGAGCCAAAGGACCGCTTCCCTCCTCTATCAGCCCTGTCGACTATTAAATCGCAGTGACTTGGTTCGCCGGCGCGCCTATATGGTCTATTATATTCTTTTTGGTAAAGACCTCGACCATGTCCAACACCTAGAGGAGGTGCTCGCTGATGTCAGCCACTCGTCCGCTTCTAAAGTTATAACGTCTGCGCTTACGTTGGCTAGTAAAGTAAGCAGGTTCTTTTGGGTGCATATCTTTCTGATCAGCTCCTTAGCCTCAGTCTGAGTCCCTGGCTAGGCTACTGAACTCTCGTTTACGACATGATTTGTCTGGCAACGCGGATTTGATCCACGCCATTCTTAGGGCGCTTCGTAATGGAAAGGCGAAGTTTGTGGTTTATCTCTGGCTCCTTTGGATTCCATTAATTAGCATATAGCCTGGATCCTGTGAATATCTCGCTTGTTCTCGATGTGATCAAACATTCTTCAGACCCCCCCAGTCAAGGTAAGTCGTTTCACAATTCGCTTACCTCGGCTGAGTTTAGCACAGCTCTTGTTGATGCATTTCCATTGTTATCTACCGTCACTTCGGACGCGGTTTGTCAGTCCCAGGCTGAATTGTCATATTCACCTGCGGCTGCCATCCGCCACTTACTCACATCTGGGGATCCGAACGAACAGTATATATTTATATTCTGCCTGAGTTGCCTTGATCCAAGTACATGGGCAGGGAATTCCCCGGGGAGTGCAGCTGTGTTTGACGAATGGGAAGTTCAACAGATCATAAAACTTCTAGATTCTCAAGATGGCTTGATCAGGAAGATGGTGAGCTGTTAGCCTTAGATGGCGTTCCGGGACTGATCAACGATTGTTGCAGACGCTGAAAGTACTTTATTCTGTCGACCCAGGCATAATCACGGCTTATTACACCCAGCTCGTGCAGCAGATGCCACTCGGCCCCTCTGTGACTATGAAAGGAGAACACGTCTCTCGTCTACTTGACATCACTGAGATCCAATGCCAAGAAGATTCAGAACAATATGCGAGGCAACTCAAAGAGTTATTCGCAACTGTCGAAGGCAAGGAACGGGCTCTACCTGTCCTAGAGAATTGTGTTGAGAGGATTCTCAACCGTGTCCGAGATAGTAAGTTTTGCTTCTTCTTTAACTCCTTGACTTTTTGAGCTGTATACAGTGGAGCCGACTTCACAAGTCTCCTTTGTGACCGCACTCGCTATTTTTGCTGCAGAGGTGGAAGTTCATATCGGGCCAACATTAATGGTTATCATTTGTGCTCTTGTATGCGAATATTGTGGCAAGGTTTCGGCGTCCCCATTGGAGATCATTCGTGGAATGGCGACAAAGCTCGATTTACTTGCCTGTGAGTAAAAAATAAATACCTGTAAAGGTTGATCATCCGTACTCGTGGCCAGCTTCTGTACAGGATGCATGTTTGTTATCCATGTTGCGGTTGTCAGCCGAGTGTGATAAAGTGCCTCAGGAAGTATATACGGCCGTCCAGGAGTTGTCCCAATCCGCAGGGAGACATATACGAAGTGTAAGCAAATAACTAGTTGTGGAGTTCAGGAACTTATGAGTTACCTCAGCGATGTGATCAATTCTTTACTTTATCTCCGCAAAGGCATATCGTCAATGATATAGTATCTCGTGCATTTTCGTCCTCTGTACGTCGACCACTTCGCACACCACGTTGCGGTCATTGATGAGAACACAAGCTACCAGACTTCGTGTCTGCATTAACAAATTATCAGCCGGGCTCCGTTGGCGATTTGTCCCCTCAACTGGCTCCAGATAGTCCCAGGCGAACACTCCCCCGAGCTGGGACAACTTCAAACAAGCTACGATATGATGCATATGCGGCACCTCAACCCGTGCATAGTCTCCGACATCTCCTTAGTTTGCAGCAGGTTGAGGGTTCTTCAATCAGTCCACAGAACATTACGTCAGGTGAAGACGGCACCTCAATATATCTGAACGAACTGGCACGTATGGTGACACCCGGGGAAATGACACACCTAACTGCAGAGTCTCCATTTGACAACGTCCATGTACGGCCTTATTGTATATACCTATTGCGGCCAACTGAAACCACTGGCAAGCAGATCAATGAAGTGTCTCATCGTTCAGATAAAGCGAGAATGGATGATAAGGTGCGATACATACTGATATTCAACTTTTACTTATACGAGGACAAGGCATTGAGGGTAGATTTAATCGCGCTAGATTCACCGTGCACTGGGACGGAGTGCGCGGACAACTCTCTGGAACCCGATTTTGAGGAGATATGGAACTCCATGGAGAATTCAAACGTGCGTGGCTGGTGTGAAGTGTCAATGGACGCCATAGTGAGGCTGCTGCAATCTTTGCAACTCCATATGCGTGTCATTGCCGTTGACCAGTCACCCTTTGAAGGTTAGCCCTGCCCGGTTTTCTTTGCTATCTGGTTATTTTCTTATCTTTTGTTGTTTCCACAGGCGAACTTAAAGTCCTGGTTATTCGGCTACTACCCGGTGGCAAATATGCCGCCCTGCGCCTCCGGGACGGCGATGACGACAGCTGCCTGTGGAAATTGCGGTGTGATGACCTGGAGCTGCGTATTACGATCAAGAGGCTTCTAGAAGACGTCTGAATGTAGACCGCGATGGCTGTATGACATAGCAGACCTGCAGGACTGAGTCAGGCATAGCATGCAGTAGGGGCATACCGTGTGAAAAGCATAGTGCTGACATACAAAAACGATTGGAAGCAAATTTTCAGCAAGGATTGTTCCTTCGAGTTCATCCACTCGACCTCAACCAACAATTGCTCTGAGCTTTCTCTTCGGAAATCTATGATCTTGGATCCGCTTAACATGTGGGTTGGATATGTCCTCCTGCCCTTCCCCGGAACTAACGAACGTTCCTCGCAGCACACCGTACTTGATTCGCCATCTTATTCTCTTCGGACCTGTCGCAACCTCTCTCCTCAACACTGACCGCCCACCTTAGGACCTAAGCCATTTCTTAAGCGCTCTTCTGGCCCATATTTCCTGCTCATGGGATAGGCCCCTCTCACTTCTTGGTGCTAAGTCGTCAAAACTGGGACCACCATAGTTCCTAGAACAAACACAACACGGAAAACCTTCATCCATTAGACTATACTTCCAGATATTATCCACGATGAACTACGCCCTCAAGCACCCATCCCTTTTCCGGCCCACCAGCCGACCCACCTCGCCAGCCCCTCCTCGACTAGACACAGCCAGCGGCGCTCGACCACTCAACAAACTACCCTTTGGTGGTTTTAGGCGGACGTCATCCGTTCCAGTGATAGCTCCACCTGGCTCGGCTCCAGCTCCACTGGTTCACGATGGATCTTACCTGGAAGCCCTCAACTTGAAGCTTAGTGAAGCGGTCTCCAAAGCACTCGCACAGCCATCAGGTCCTGCTAACCCTGGTGAACTCGTGGGGGGCAAACGACCCATCCCCGCTGGACGGGGTCGTGCCCTTGGGCTGGTCATCGCCTCGTAAGTGTCATATCCCTCCCTCCACTTTACTCCTGTGAATGTTCTTGTTAGTGAGTTGAAGGCCACGCGAGACAACAGCCACTTGTACAAGGCCGCGTTGCGCTCTCTTCACAAACCTCTGTCGGTGTTGCTGAGCAATCTATCAGCCATGCTCTTGCCCCTACTTTCCTCCCCTGCATTTCTACTGCCATCAGCGCCAACCGTTCAGGTACCAAATCTCAATGCAACGCAGTTGCATGCTCTCGCTGTTACTGACTTCGCCGGGGAACTTCTGACAAGTTTTGACGAATTTGGTCTCGGTCTCGATAAGGATACGCGCGGGGACAGTTTGAAGCCTATTCGCGAAGGACTTGTGTCGCTAATTGCACGAGTTATTAATCCCTTGATCAGTGGCATCAAGTCAAGTCTGGTGCCCCTGATTGATGCGCTCGAAAGTCCAGTCGCGGTGACGGTAGCCAAGACAGGTACCAAAATAGGGCCCGCGCTCCATCCCTCCATTACTGCGCTACAAGGACTAATGCCCGTATACGCTAAGGCACTGTCAAGGTATACAGTGTCGTTGCCCTCTCAGGCCCCGCTTGCTATGTTCTTGATATCAGTGTTGTGGAGGGCGTTGGTTGCGTTGTCCCATCGTCCATATGCATTACCGTCCCCAGCTTCTCCTCCTGGCTCTCCACGAGCGCTGCCTAGTCTGTTGAAGAGACAGCCAGCATCATCCGGGGGTACACCACCTGTTACACCACCACCGGGACGATTTGTGCTCAAGTTACCACCTTCCCGACCGCCGTCGCCACCGACGATTACTGTTACTCCAACGGCAGCCACTGATGCAAAAGTATTGTATGAGCTCATGTTACTCCTTCCTCGACCTCCCGTTCAGGACGAGGCTACGAAGGTTGCTCGTGAGGCGGTTGACGAAGCATTTGAGGATCTGAAGATTCTCATGGCCTTACTTGAGGCTGCGGATAACCCATTCTTTGCATTGAACAAGTCCTTCGAGGAAGTCTCTACTGAAGTCTATTCTCTGACGGGAGAGCTTCCGGTTCTCGTTGCCTTACCTGTTCTTCTCCGGGGCCAATTCAGTGGAGAGCGTCCATCGGTAGCAAGCACCACGGTTGCATCTCTCGCCAACGTTGCCGAAGAAGAATATAGGAAAGGGTGTTTGTCCGGGTTCGGGCCAGCGGATGAGTGTGGAAATGCTATCGGTCTCAAAGTTCTCGACCCACTACGCAAGCAACAGGACACTGGTCTTGGAGACAAATTACTAGTGAAGTGGTTGGAAGCTCATATCGAACCGACCACCCATTGACTGCGTGATGGGTTCTACTTGGTTACGGTGGTCTTATTTGTTGCAACATATTTTCGCTGCCACCAACTTGACTTTGCCCTTCACGGACGGTATGTAGGACACAATGTTCTATCTATTTTGGTATGCTTTGTATTTAGAATCTTACGAAAATCTAGACGTCTTGGAATTCATCTGATTCTCTTTGCCAAGCCGTAAGTTCAGAAAATGAGCTCGATCTCACAAGCGGACAAGGCAGTCGACTCTTAGCATCATAATCATCGCGTCGATTTTAAAGCACTGGGGTTGGGGATTCATCCGGAAAAGGTATGACTCTCATAGGAGGATCGTGGTACCCGGCCCGGTTATAATATGGATCTTATTAGGGGCATAAATGATGCAACTCGACCGTCATTCTGGAGCGAGAAGCTTTTATCAATTTGGGTACCCCACACATGAAGCAGGCTTAAAAAGCAGTTGCGAAACATATGTTTGTGTTGCCCTCACCCCCTTGAGATGTTCAGAACACTCGTCGGTATGGTCGTACTTTGCGGCCTTGCTTATGCCGCCCCACCTAGCCAGGTTTATGCCGCCCCGCCTCAACTTGACCGTGCTGCCCCTCCGCCGCCTTCACCACCTTCTGGTGGTGTCGATGTCTCTCCTGATTCTCCGCCACCTATATATCACACCTTGAGTGATTTCGACTTCCAGTCACTGGTGCCGTTGTGTTTAACTTCTGCTATTACAACTTATGTAACAACGCTCACAGAACTTGGCTCTCAATCAAGAGTACATTGAGCTGGACCTCTTTCACTATGGTCTAGCCAGGTTCTCAGAACAGGAGTTCTTAGATGCTGGCCTTAGCGCTGAGTATCGTTTCCTGATCGAATACATGGCTGATCAGGAAGTCGGCCACGCTGAAATGATCACTAACCTCATCTACCGTATGTTTGGGGTACATCTTGTTGTCCCCTTCCACGTGTTGATTTTAGCAATAGCGGACGGCGCGAAACCGTGCAAGTACCAGTACCCCTTTAACACTGTCCGCGAGTTCTTTGATTTCTGTCAAAAGGCAAGCATTCCTCTTGCCTTGAAGAGGTGTGCTCATTTTCGGTTCAGTTGACCCGTTGGGGTGAATCTGGTGTTTATGGCTTTTTGCCCCACCTTGACAACCGCGCTCCCGCCGAATTGCTCCTCAATTCTATCACCACTGAGGCCAGGCAGCAGATGGCCTTCCGCCAGCTCCAAGGGCTCTTCCCAATGGCGGTCTGGTTCATCGCTGGAATTCCCCAAGCTTGGGCATGGACACTGTTGTCGCCCTACCTCGTTACTTGTCCCGAGGAGAACCCGTATATCAAGTGGCAGGTCTTCCCTTATCTGACCGTCACGGTAAGTGTTCGCTTTCTGTACCCAAGGCTGTCGCTGATCAAGTAACGCTTCTAGAACAACCCCAATGCTATCAGATCTGACAGCAAGGCTGCGGTGTCAACGAATGTCTCGGCGATTTCGTATCCCGGGTACGAGGTTCATTTCAAGTGGGATGAACCTGGCCAGCAGGTCAGCTATGACAAAAAGTACACGACCACCACCTCCGCTGGTCCGGCTAAGGTATGTCGCTCCTTATTTGTGGTTTCGTGGATGCTAAAAATGGAGGACAGTATGCGCTCTGGGTCTCCCAGTTGAATGCGACGTATACACCCTTGTATAACATCGACAATTACACCGCCAGCGCTAAGCAGCCTGATGGTTGCGTCTTCGGTGATAACACTGCTCCCATTTTCAATGACACTATGTTAGTTTCCCACTCTGTCATCACTTACCTCGCTAAGTTTCGCACCTGTGCAGGTTCGTTGCCCTCACGGACGACAACCCATACGTCACCCCTTATAATTTATCCCTTGTGAATCCTCGCATCGTTGCTGGGCCTGCCATCTACCAGGCGGGTTGAGTTGAACGAGACCGCAATAATGGACTGACGCACGTTGGACTGTTCTTGTCTATTTCATTTTCATTTTCGCTTCCTACATTGTGTATTGTTCGGACATGTGCCATGGACACCTACAGACTAGAATGTAGTAGATCGCTACAAATGTACACAAGTCGTGCAGACAACGGTATTGCAATATGCTAAAGCAGTGTCGCTCCGAGCTACACTATTGTTACAACTATACAGCTGCAACACCGAATCCGATGGATGACGGTGCACAGCGAATAATGGTATGGATAGAAAATATTTAATAAATCGCGGAGTATCGAGGGTATCAAACGAGTAAATAGAAGACATTCCCTTCTGCTCTCTTGACGAGCTAAATCATTTGCGTCATCGCTGATGCTGCTGCTCCCGAGCAGTAAATACCCTATCCCATGACTCCTTCAACGGACTGCGATGAGTGAGAACGGACATATGTGCATTCAAATATGGCGGTGGCAGCAGTGGGTGAACCGCTTCCAGGTAGGTGGTTAAAGTGGCTGGGGGGAAATGTGCTGTGTACTGTGGCGTGGGCGGTCGGGTAGTGGGGAGATGTGCCAGGGATGCAAGCGCCTGGACAGAAGTGGAAGATGTCGAGGACATGGAAGACAATGTTCGATTACGATCATGCCCTTTGCCAAGGTAATAGCTTTGGCTAGGGAGTGTGGCAACAGAGCGCGCGGAAGAAACGGATGTTCTTCTGTTCATCATAGGTCCTGCGTACGTCAGCGTCACGCTGGATGGGGAACCGGGTAACGTTGGGGAAGTTGTTGTCCGAATGGTGGATACTTCGGACATCACCATCAATGGAGCGAGAGGTTCTAATCTGGGAGCGACAGGACCGAGAGATTGCCCCCGAATCAAAGGGTGTGGATGCAGGGGGTCTGACCTGTCAGTCACAGTGTGCATTGAAGGTGGGCGGGTCGAAGCGGAACGTTTGAAGGGAGTGCGATGGACGGGTGACGCTGTCTCCGAACGTGACCCCATAATGTACGGCTCGGTGAAAGGTAGGTGTGAATGGTGGTTCTGCTCCGCCTGATTCACAGAAGATATGGCCAGCGGAAGCGGGGGCATTGGCACACGTGAGGACGACACAGCAACGGAAGGTGATGACGCCTTTCCCTGTGACTCGGCAGACGCACGAATGGTTGGTACACGTGATAGGGACGGATGATCACGCTGAGCCCGGGGCGTATCTGGTCGATATGTCAATTCGTCGATAGTGGGTTGGTCGGTCCTGGAGATCATAGGCTTGTCGACTGGTGTTTGTGACCTGGCAGAACCTGAACCGGGGCTAATGGGCGTCGCCGCGCCGCTCTCGCTCGATACCCACTCGTCATCTTCGTCTGCACTACTGCTGGCGATGGTAAAGCTTTTCCCCTTGTTTTGCGGACGGTGGTTCAAGGAAGGATGACGCTGGGAAAGAGGATGCTCCATTGAAGCTAGCAGCGCACCCTCGTTCGTTCGAGAGTGTTGCGTACCATTCCTTCCCTGTGGCTACCGAAACCGAAATCAATTTTCACAAATCTATGCTGAAAAAAAAAGTGCGATCACCTCGTAGACATACCCATTCTTTTTGGGCCTCTCTTGCTGTTTGTGTGTCACTGGGTCCTTTTGGGTGAAGTTCAGGTTAAGGGCAGCTTTGGAGGATCCGCTCGACGAAGAGCGCGAGTGGGTGCGAGGAAGGCCAGTCGCTGCAGCACGATGAGCCTTCGGTGCCATCACAAAGAGAGTTAACAGTGGTAAGATTTAGGTCTCCGCCACCTAGCTGATTATCGTTCACTGGGAAGGACACACCCACAACGGTGCCTGTCGAAGAGTAAGTTAAAGCGGGGAGCACAAAGCCACAAGGTTAGTCAAGCTGGAGATAAGACTCAACAAAGTGTGACATCCTATATTTACAAGGACTACATAACGACTTTCTTACCTTACTACACGGTGCGGGGTAGTCAAGATGGAGAGGGTCCAGTTCCAGCAGGAGCAGGTATGTCCTGTGATTGATCACTCCCCCTTCGTTAACCAGAACAAAAATACGTAGATGCTCGCAGAACTAAAAGATCTCGTTTTAAAAGGTGTTTTCACCCAAGTGAGTGAGCCTCTACATTCTGCATACACTTCCAACTGAGATAGCGTCGATCTCAAGGCTGAAGTAAAGCAGATTATGAGGAAGCGAACTCAGTTTGAAATGGCTTTGGTACGCAGGATCGCTAAAAAGTGTGACTTCTTGCGATATGCTGCATACGAGATGACATTGGAGCAGCTGCGAAGGAAGAGACTTCAACGATTGAGTAAGTATGGCTCTGCAGCTTCTCTGCTTTGATATTAATGCAGTCTCTTAGACATGCCGACAATGAAAGCCACTATTTCCGACTACGCTCTCGTGCGCCGACAATTCCACATATTTGAGCGGGCCCTGAGGAAGTTCAAGGCAGATGTTGGTCTCTGGATACAATATATCCAGGTTGCAAAACGGGAAGGTGCGCCCAGTCTAGTGGGGCGAATTACTGCACGGTGAGGCGAACCAGTTATGTATTCGTTTCTCCGCCGATATCTGAACTTGTGTAGTGCCCTCCAATTACATCCAAATGTTCCATCTCTCTATGTTATTGCTGCATCACACGAGCTATCGCACACGTCACCATCCGCGGCGCGCGCTCTGTTACAGCGCGGCCTTCGACTAAATGCAGGAAGTATCGACCTCTGGAGGGAGTACATCCGAATGGAATTGCACTTCATCGAGGGCATGCGCCGACGTTGGAATGTCTTGGGAATTAGTTTTGATGGGGGAGCCGAGCCGACAAATAATAAGCAACGGATGGAAGTTGATATTGATATGGACGGTACAGGCGGCCCCATCATCATCGACGACAACGAAGAGAAGCCACCAGACGAAATGGTTGCTGCTGAACATGGAGGGGACGAAGGTGAAGCTGCTCGTCGGGCAATTATGGAGGGTGCTATTGTGAAGTCGGCTATGTTAAATGCAGCCAAAGGTATGTTGTATTACAGGATCACTCAGGCGAACGGCTGATCCGCAACATTTGAAGCCGTACCTCGAATACAGCTCTTCTCGCAGCTTGAGAACCTTATTCGTACCCAACCCTGTCAACACAGTCTCCGTGCGAGTCTAATTGATGAACTCTATTTCCTCTTGCAAAAGACAATACCAAGTGACCCCGAGGCAATCAAAATGCAGGCAACCAGACGCCTTCGCGAACTAATCTCAGAGACAGCAAAAGATATGGCTGAGGCTGATCGATCAGAAATTGAACGTATGGTTGATAGCATCCAATACGCCAATGAACAACTTGTCCATGCTGTCAGCAACCCCCCAAGTGATAATGCAAGGCCCCAAATATCAGTCATTTATGCTGACTTCGTCAAGGAGTGGTGTCAATCGCCCACCTTGGATCCGACATTGGTAAACTATTCTTTCTGGGTAATGAATGTAATGGCTGATGGTCGACCCTTTTCAGAAGCAATACCTGATATCTTCTTTGCGAGGGATGGCTCAACAGCCAGGCGCTTTGCCTGTCCTACAGGCGACACATTTACGCCTTCTTCTGCGTGATGGTAAACCTTCAAAGATGGCCCTCAAACTGGCGAAGAGATATTCCCTTGCCACGGATTCTCCTGATGTTTGGCTGGCCCGGCTGGATGTGGAGAAGGCTGCCAATGAGCATGACGTCCAATCGACATGGTCCATAGCTTGCTCTACTGTTCACAATTATTCCAAAAAGGAAGACATTGAAAAGATCTGGTTGTGGGGACTCGATCATTTGAAGACTCGGGATGGTGAAAGAAGTGTCCTGTTCCAGGTGAATACTTTCATGCTGTCATTTTCTGAACTGCACATCTGTTACAGAACTTGCTCAAAAAGAGTATGCAAGACTCGTCCATTCGGAATATACATGAGACTCTACTTCTTCGGTATATTTCCGATGTGGTGTTCTCGAAGCGCATCGACGACGCCGAACGCCACAAACTAATACAAACAATACCGATCACATACCTCCCTACCAAAGCAGTGTGGGAGCGTCTTTTCTCGCTCGGGTGCTTGTGCGAAAATGTCGGTAAAACTGTGCTCTGGAATATATACGAGCATTGGCGAAACGTCGATGGCGTTCGAGCTGCGTTGGAATGGGCTGGATGGCTGACCGATCACGGAGACGGCAAGGAGGCTATGAAAGTTATTACAACAGCGACAGCCCAGTTGCCCTCTGCCGAGCGGGGACACCTGAACCAACTATGGAATTCCAGATTGAACCAAGACATGGGGGATGGCGAAGAAGCAGAGGAAAAGGAAGAGGAAGGAAACATGGGAGAATCTCCTGATGAGATGCCAATAGTTCTGACAATTGATTAGACTCGTCGGGTGTGGCATTACTACTATGCATGGCGCTGTTACACAAGTGGCAGATCGATGATCGACCGCTGAGACGCTATAAAAGGCTGTTGGTTCACACATACACCCTTGTCAGTGCAAAAGCTGATAGCTTAATGACGTGCCCCACCGTGTACATTGCGGTGCACGCTGGTGCAGGGAATCACAAGAGGTCATCTGAACACTCGGTGAAGCTGGCAATGAAGAGGTAATGACTACTCACCGGTGCACTACTTTGCTATTCACGATGACCGATGAATCAGAGCCTGTACAGAAGCTCTTCGAGCAGCGTCACTACCAGGCGCAGACGTCTTGTCCATTGTTGAACAAGCCATCATCGAGCTCGAGGATGACCAGAACCTCAATGCGGGTAGGTCAACACTCCACCTTTCAATTTCAGTTCCAGAGAATGTTCTGCAATTTGTTGCAATAGGATCTGGCTCTAACCTGACCCTCGACGGCGCGGTGGAGTGTGACGCCGCTATAATGGACGGTAGGACAGGCTCATTCGGTAGTGTCGGCGCAGTCTCAGGTGCGTCCTCCACTTTTACTCTCTAGCATCCCCAGATCATCCCCCGGAGAAGGGGTCAAGAATCCGATCAAGCTGGCAACTGCTATTCTGGATCATTCTCGCAAGCCTGACCAATTGGGTCGTATTCGTCCGCTGTAAAGTATTCTGAGATTCCACCCATTCGGATGATGCAGACTAATTCTAAGGATGCTCGTTTCGCACGGTGCGCATTCGTTTGCCACGAGGAATGGGGTGGAAACAGTAGCCCCTGAAGGTATGATATCCTCAAGATCCAGGATGGATTGGCGTAAGTGGATGAAACGGTACAACAATCCAAGCGAAGTGGAGGACCCGGGACTAGGAGTGATAACCGAGGACGCGCTTCAAGATACGGTTGGCGCAGTTGCATGGGACAGCTGTGGCAATGTAGCTGCTGGTGTATCAAGGTCTCCCATTGGATACCAAAATTTTCCTTCAGAAATACTGACCGCACCGCCAGCGGGGGACTTCTCCTCAAGGATTCAGGTCGCGTGGGCCAAGTAAGTAGCGACTTCGGATGTTAGGGTCGACAGGATAACTCGGAGCAGGCAGCGATATTCGGTGCTGGATGCTGGGCGCAACAAACGTCTGATGGCCAAGCTGGTATGGCCTGCAGTATTTCCGGTAAGCAAGTGCACACAGGCCATTGTCCACTCAACGTAGAAACTAGGTAGCGGCGAGTATATCATAAGAGCAGGGCTCGCTCGTGCTATTGGGAATGCCATGCAGGTGGCTGAGAGCCCGGGGAAACTAGGAGAAACTGAAGTGGATGTTCACGATTTGCTCGTCACAACTTTATCAAGACAATTCAGTGGTGAGTTGGAATAATAGTTTCCTTTTCAAGGCCACGAACAAGAACTTAGGTCCAGTAAATGAAGATGGCCTGTCTCACCCAAATGTTGGGGTCCTGTTACTGACAAAAGAAGCGCAGGAAGGGGGCGATACCATCCGTACGCCTCCGATCTTGTCAATGCTAATAAAAGTATTATCTCACTGGTCACCTAGCACGGCTGTGGTGTGCATTCACAGCAACAAGTATGGCTATTGCATATGCCAATTCCCAAAGGCCGGTACCGAAGGTAAAATGTGCCGATGTCCCATGAAATCTACTTACGGCTGTACATAGGCAGTGGTCCTGCGGCGACCTCAAACTGCCAGCAGACCTGACCTGTCAGAAACGCACCCCATGTTCATTACTGCTCTTGGGTTGCATGGGTAGCCAGCTAGGGACAGCAACTATACATGGTGGATACAATGTGAGCATAATCTAGAAGCGCGAGGGCACCAATTTACATACATCGTGTTTGGCAGGAGTCACCTCAGCCGCGGAGTACCACCGTTTGGAGTCTGTACTGTCCATGATAATGCATTATTGAGATTAGCTAGAGGTCGAGGAGTCGTCAGCACGGGAGAAGGGCATGCTGCTTTGAGCCTTTGCAAACTCTTGATGGGGAATTTTGTCCTGTGAATGGTCGGAAACCTGTATATCTACCAAAATCTGCTTCAATACTCACCGGCAAGTCGAACAAACAGGTACCGGTTGACAAAATACTGCAGCAAGATCTCAGAACCCAACCTAAGCAAGACACATACACACAGGCTTACTTGACAAGCAAACTGAGCAGACAAAGCCAACGTCCACGATATTCTTATGACAGAAACACGCTGCTCGGAAGTCTATCTTGTCTTGTTTTGGAATCACCAACACCTTCCGAACTGAGGGCGGTGGCAGAAATGACATCTAGTAGACAATCACAACAAATCTAGACGAAAGGAGTCACCCATCGTACAATAAGATATTGAAGCAACGCATCACGCTGTTCAAGATAGATGTAGGATCCATTCGTCAGATGCGCGGCTTGCTGCAAGAAGACGGTATCTGGACCGTAAATCTTGCAGACGTCGATGGTAACTTTCTAAACAAGCAACGATAAATATGTAACATATGAATACTATGGTGTATAGTACTTACCAGTTTTTGTGCAGAGAAGATGGCATTCATGATTGGGATGTAGGAAGAGGACAGATCCGGGGAAACGGAAAGAATCAAAATGCGGGGATCAGATGGAATGGCTGGATCTTCTGCAACGTTTGCTACAGATGCAGAAGGTTGTGCAATGCGGTTGATATCTGCATGGAGTTAGTTTCATGAAATGGATAAGATGTGGCGACATGCAGCAGAGGGCTTTTGTCAGTGCACCAACAAGAGCACAAGGGGCTGAGAAATACATCAATGCGGCGATGCTTGTAGCACAGACTCAATATGCGTACGTTCTTCCTCGAGTTTCCCTATGACATCTAATTCACGAGTGATGCGTTGCAGCACTGTCGTGTCCACCACTTTGAAGGGTGGAAAAGAATTCGCGTCCAAGGGAGGGGGTTCATCGACTAACGACTCGGTAGAAGCATAAAGCATTGCACTGGATCGCACGATGTCAGTAACCCTGGACCGACAGATAAAAGAGACTTGCCTTTTACCTGGAAAGGCGCCGAAGGCTGCCAGAGTATTTTCGTTTTTGGAGGCGATGTGAGCATTGAGGAAAGCAAAGAGTTGGGATAGGAATGACTGAAGAGAGAGTGGGTGGGGACTCGCAGTCGCGCTCAGGTGCCACTGGGTTGGAGACAAGTCTAGGATCACGGAGAGATGAGAGGCTCTGTCAACTTGCAATGTCATGTTTGCAGACTGCTCTCAGGCTTCAGCCTCAAGCCTTTTATTTCCATCCAGAGATTTGGTGTATTGGTAGCACCTCACGGTATATCATTGAAAAAAGCTACACTATACAGTACGCGACAGAGGTGGGGTAGTCCTGCCCTGGATGAAACACGATGTCCTAACCAGTGAGATAGATCACATCAAGGGACTCGTCCTGCACAGCGACGTGGATTTCGTGAGCGCGCGGCGCACAGCAAATGCGTGACGTGACATCTCAGCGCCAGGAGAGAAGGGGTGTCCCAAGACTGTGGATGATGGCATGGGCTGTGTCTTCCAACACGATGCCACCACCGTGGAGGTCGACCTGGAAGTGGTATCGGGCTAATCGTGGTGAGAATGTCAGCAGACGGTGTGCTTCTCGAGTGCACTGCCCAGCAGTTTCCAGCACGGTGGTGTCGAAGACGGTTGAGTTGCACACGCACGCTGTGGTCGTGCACGGCGACGAGGGGGTGGCAAGCAAGGTTTGGCCACAAACGCTGGATTGGCGGGGACGAGCGACACCATAAATGGGAACTTATGGCAGAGAATAATGTGCGAAATGGCGAGTTTCGTGTCCAAAGAATGTGGCACGGGACAACCGGAGTTCGTCACGAGCGGTGACGATGGGGCCCTGCCCGGCGTTGTCCGTAGCGATGGCCACGCGTGCGAACATTTTCGTCAACAGCATCCTTGACGACCTCTCCCACATCCCCTCTCTCTCCCCTCAACCACCACCACCCCCTCGCCATGGCGCTCAACCCCGACGCCCTCAATCTCAACTACGACAGCGATGACAGCATGCAGGTCGACTCAGACAACGACCAGCCCCTCTCCAACGGTGCCCACCTTGGCCATAACCCTGATCCAGACGCAGACGCCGATCCAGACGCGGATGCGGAGGGTGACGCAGAGTACGTCGATGATACCATTTCCGCCGCCTTAGAGACGCCCGTCGCGGGTCCCTCATCCTACGCACAAAAAGATTCAGTAAGTCGCCACATCCCCTCTCAGCGCTCCTCAGCTAAGTGCTGCCTATTCCAAGGACGCAGACGATTCGGTACGCCACGCATACACTCACATACCATTGTCCATGCTCATCCCCTTTGTGTTTTAGGGCTATGAAGACCAGCCTGCGGATGACGACGATGGCGATGACGGCGACGACGGCTCCTATGCAGATGATGAGTATGGCAGGAAGAAGGCACCCAAGAAGAAGAAGAAGAAATTGGTCCCCTCCTCATCTACTCCTAGGCCCAAAGGTTTGTGCAACTGTTTTCTTCTCCGTTGTACTTCGCTTCATAGCAAGCAGCAGCTATGCGTCATGCATCGTCAGACTCGGATTCTGATTACGGTGCGCGATCGAAGAAAAAGAAGAAACCTCGTGTTTCTGGAGAGGAAATCCGCGTTTCTAGCAGAGGGAGCAAGATTCCAAACTATTATGAAGGAAATCAGGATCTGGGTATACTTTCAGAAGAGGAAGTGGACCAAGGTTACTACCCCGATCCCACCCTGCATCTCAAGGAAGATGACGAAATTGAGGCCGTCCTTGGTCATTGTAGAGACGAGGGCCGTGAAGAGGATGCGGCCGATCTGTGGTATGACAATATTGTGCGTATCTTGCACCAAATCAGCTCGTAAGGTAGTCGTATTGATACCTTTTCAGCGTTTTCACATCAAGTGGAAGAATTTCTCTCATCTTCATAATACGGATGAGACATACGAATTCCTAAAGCGCTTCAAGGGTCTGAAGCGCGTTGACAATTACATCAAAGCCTACAAAGCATACCTAGCCAGGCTGAACATGCATGGTCTCTCTACTGAAGATAGGGAGGCTTTACTTCTCGACAAAGAACGGGAAAAGGAGGAATTGGAGACTTACAAGACTGTAGAAAGGATTGTTTCTCACAGGGAAAGCACCGAGCACACGGAATACCTCTGCAAGTGGACAGGGCTGAACTATGAACATTGTACGTGGGAGGAACAGAGCGAACTACGCCACATTGCCAAAACGCAAATCGAGGGGTACCGCGCTCGTGAAGCGGAAGCCAAGTTCCCCTATAAGAGCACCCAGTATCCACGCCATCAGCGACCATCGTTCCAAAAGATCGTGAAAGACCCGGATTATATCTCTCAAACAGGTGGTCAGCTCAAAGATTTCCAGCTCACTGGTCTAAACTGGCTCGCATATCTCTGGAGCAAGGGCGAAAATGGTATATTGGCGGACGAGATGGGCCTCGGCAAGGTAACACTTCAGAATCCACTTTTGATGTGGCGTATATCTGAACTTCATAGACCGTTCAATCAGTATCTTTTCTTTCATATCTGTTCCACGAAATGCATCAATACGGTCCCTTTCTCTGCATAGTGCCACTTTCAACAATTACCGCATGGCAATCTCAATTCGCTACTTGGGCACCGGACCTGAACGTTATCACGTACATTGGGACCGCAGCAGCACGCGAAGTTATCCGCACCTATGAATTCGGCTCGTCAAACAAGCGACTGAAGATGAATGTGCTCCTCACTACGTACGAGCTGACTCTTCGGGATGCGAAGGAACTAGCGGACATTAAGTGGCAGGTGTTAGCCGTCGATGAGGTGCGCCACGCATCAGGCTGGCGTATATTTGATCTGTTGATCACGGGTGGTATTAGGCACATCGCCTGAAGAACTCTGAAAGTCAACTGTATGAGGCGCTGAGGTCGTTCGCCGCATCGTCCAAGCTTTTGATCACCGGAACTCCATTACAAAACAATGTGAAAGGTGTGTTGTTCATTGGAACTTCAACACATGTTACTCATCTTATGCGCGGTGTATAGAGCTACTGTCGTTGATGCACTTCTTGATGCCGGAGAAATGTGAGCCATCCCCCCATGACCTTACCTCTCAGTTCTAAGTCATCGTGTAGTTGCTCTGACCAATGAGTTTGATCTAAATGACGCCGACCATGAGACCAAAATCAAAGAACTGCATCAACAGCTCGAGTCCCTCATGCTGAGGCGGTTGAAGCGTGATGTGCTTACCTCGCTGCCTACGAAGAGTGAGCGTATTCTTCGTGTTGAAATGAGTGCACTACAAACGCACTTCTACAAGAACATTCTCACCAAGGTCAATCAATATGTTCCTACTCTTTTATTTTATGGTGACCCCGTTCAAACAGAACTTCCAAGCTCTAATCAAGAGTGCAAATGGTAATAACAACATAAGTCTGCTCAACATTGCTATGGAACTCAAGAAAGCTGCCAACCACCCATACCTTTTCGATGGCGCAGAGGCTCGTACTGAGTCTGCAGAAGAGACGCTCAAGGGTCTCGTTATGAACAGTGGCAAGATGGTCTTACTCGACAAGTTACTTGCTAGGCTGCGGCAGGATGGTCATCGTGTGCTCATTTTTAGCCAAATGGTCCGTATGTTGGACATCCTGAGCGACTACATGAGCTTTCGTGGATACCAGCACCAGCGCCTAGATGGTATGGTCGCCTCAGACGCACGGAAGAAGGCGATTGCACATTTCAACTCGCCAGGATCACCTGACTTCGCATTCCTACTCTCGACACGTGCAGGCGGTCTCGGCATTAATCTTGAAACTGCCGACACCGTCATCATCTTTGATGTGAGTAATCTCATTTTTACATGCTCCATCGTCTGATCCTCTTCTAGAGCGACTGGAACCCGCAGAATGATCTTCAAGCAATGGCACGTGCTCACCGAATCGGCCAGAAGTCGCATGTGAGCGTCTATCGCTTTGTGAGCAAGGATACGATGGAAGAGGACATCCTGGAGCGGGCAAAGAAAAAGATGGTTTTGGAGTATGCCAGTGAGTCTTCGTCGTATTGTATACAAAGACCTTGCCCTCAAATTCTGTTGTCAGTCATCAACCAGATGGACACTTCTCAGGCTCATCTCAGCTCCAAGGGTGATAAACCCAAGGATTCTGTGAAGCCGGATAATTTAAGTAAAGACGAGCTCACAGCTGTTCTCAAATATGGTGCCCAGAAGATGTAGGCTTCAGCACCAACCCTTACAATGACTGGAACTGACAACACCACAGGTTCGACAAGGACGACATCCAACAAAGCAAGAAGCTCGATGAGATGGACCTGGACGATATCTTGAACAGGGCAGAAGACCACGAAACTATTGCGGCTGCAGGTGACGGCGGAACTTCACTTGGTGGTGAAGGGTTCCTTGCGCAGTTTGCTTCGGTCAGTGACGTCAAGAACGACATGAACTGGGAAGACATCATCCCGCTAGATGAGCGGCAGAAATTCGAGAAGGAAGAAGACGAGCGAAAAGCGGAAGAACTGGCTGCCGAGGAGCTGCGTGATCGCAAGCGATCTCATGCACCCGTTTCTTATGAGGGGATGGATGTTGACCACCCTGCGTCTTCTGCAGCCCCGAAGAAGCCTAAAGTCCCCGGCGCCCAGCGTAAGTCTGCGAGCCAGAAGGCCATGGAGCTGAAGGAGCGTGACGTCCGTGTGCTCATCCGCAGTCTGCAACGGTGGGGTGACATTCGTCAGCGATATGATATCATCGTAAGTATTTGTCCCTAGGCTTTATATGCTGAACTTGACCATCTTTTCTAGGTCAAAGAAGCTAAGCTTGGCGATAAGCACAGTGCTATGATCATTGATGTTGCCGATGAAATCATTGAGGTTTGCTCTCAGGCAGTAGAGGAAAACAACCAACAGAAGCGTGCACGGGTGGCTGCGGGGGAGACGTTGACAAATGCACAGAAGAGCAAGGCCGTATTGGTGACTTACCGAAACGTGGGCAATATCAACGCCGAGACAGTTCTCTCGAGATATCGAGACCTACGTGTTCTATACAACATTCTCGCCGACTCCTCCCATGACGAGCTGTACAACTGGTCAATCCCTATCGAGAATATAAGGCCGGTTCTGAGTTGGTCTGGACGCTGGGGTCCTCAAGAGGATTCCATGCTTCTCGTCGGTGCTTTCCTCTATGGCTTTGGTAATTGGGAAGCTATGGCAAAGGATTCGCGGCTTGGACTGGAAGGCAAATTCTTCCTGGAGGAAGGGAAAAAGGGTGAAGACTCCTCTTCAAGACCTATCCCGAACGCCATCCACCTTGTCCGGCGGGGTGACTTCCTACTTGGGCTTCTTCGTGAATACGATGAGAAGCTGCGTTCATACGAGAGCTCATTGCGCAACAAGGGCCAGCTTAAGTTGTCGGTTACGCCCCCTCCAGCAACAGGTGCTTCGTCGTCAACCAGTAGTAGGAAGAGACGGGCTGAGAGTGAAGCTATCGCATCCGTTGACGACAGTACTACGACGAAGAAGCGCAAACGGAGACCCACGCCTACATTCACTGATTCCGAGTCGTCAGACGAATGGTGAGAGCATTGTTCTTGAATTGCACCTGTCCTAACAAATTTCCTTTAGCCCTTCGATGGATGAGGCTACTACGAAGGAGGAGTTGCGACCCGTGAAGAAGCAACTCGTATGTATTCCAGCCTATTATGAGGAGTAATACTGACGAGTGCAATAGAAACAGCTAAAACTGTCCGGAGAAGACATGCCTCGAGACGACAAAGTTGCTATCTTGAAGGATTCCCTTGCCGCAATTGGTCGGCGAATTGAGAGCGTCCTTCAAGCGAAGCAGGCTGCTGGTGAAGACTGTGATAGATGGAAGCGGCATCTGTGGACGTAAGTCCTGATAACATTCTCCTGGCAACTGAATGCTTTAAATCCATTTACTTGCAGATTCGTTACCCTTTTTTGGCCCAAGAAGGTCAAGGCTTCGAAGTTGGAAGAAATTCATGCCAAAATGGTCATGAAGGAAGCTGCGCCACGGCCATCCTCGGACGCTGCAAGTGCAGCCAAGAGACCTCGACCAACTACGAGTGGAAAGTCGTTGTCTTCCACTAGCCTGGCCGTGAAGACCAACGGCAAGTCGCATAGATGACAGACCCTGTTTTCTTCGTCCTACCCCATTCATGAGACACGCCCTTCTTTATGTTGTATTACACCGACCCCCTGCACTAAATAATTCAAAGCTGTCCTAATTTGCACTCGCCTTTCGTTCTCTGGTGTATTTAAGGTCGCATCATTGTTCATTGTTCATTCTAGTCACATTGGTACAACACGTGAGCAAAAGCAAGCTTCAGAAAAATTTCGGTGTTCATGTGGCACCTGACTTAAAGTCAGTTATCAAGTGTGGTACCATGTCCTGATTTGAACTCACTCGTCAAGGGGTATCACCTTTGCTGCACACGCATGGCCGATTTCAAGTTAGTGGAAGAACTCTGGCTGTGGTGTCTCTGTCGTGTTACATTGACGGTAACGGCCGAATCAACGAATTCCTGGGATGTGTGCCGGGGATGGCTAGTATGCCGCTCAGCTCGACGTTTTTCTGTATTCTGGATGGTCGACGAAGGGACATCGATCTGCCCTCTTTGTGTTTCCTTGATCGCATTGACTACCGACTTCAGTAAACACGACGAATGAAAAACCCGAAATGATGAGCAACTGACTTTCGAGAAAACGGGTATCCGCTTCACGAGTGAAGCTCTTTGTCAATGCGGTGTACCTCTTCACCTGCCAACTCATCTGCGCCGCACGTGCCGTGTTTCCCTGCGACAAGGCCCACTTCTTCTCTTCTTTGAAGCGCCTCCGCTCGCTATCTGCGAGGGATGCACGCGCGCGTAAGGTAGCAACCTCACGTTCGAGTGGGTCCATAACACGATGCGGATCAACGGTATCAGAGGTGGAGGAAGTAATGGATGGGACGGATGATTCTGTGCGCCACTTTCGCTCGGGGTCTTGTTTACGAGGGCGGGGAAGTTTGCTAGGGGGAATAACCGAATATTCGGTGGACGACTGGAATTTAACCAGACGTTTGCGTTTGACGGTCACATGGGATTGCTCGTGTTCGCTCTCCCCATCACCTCCGAAATCATAGAGGTACCCATCCTCTATGAGCTGGGACAATACGTCTGTGACCAATACTCCCAACGCGACGCCCAGTAGAGTCGTAGCACACTTGCCAACATCTTGGAACACCATGAACTCGATCGTAAGACGAGCGGCGATACCGAATGCGACTACCAATGCAAAGTCAGGGAATTCCATCAGCACATAATACAACCCCACGCCCTGAACGACACCAAGAAGGACAATATCTCCGAGAGATTCAGAGACACTGGGATCGTCCGGGGCAGTCCCAGAGAACGTGTCTAGGGCAATCCGGGTGCCCAGGCCAATGAGTAGCGCAGCCGCTGTCGAGAACATCGATGCCAAGTTAGAGAGATGGCTTCATTGTCCAAGCAGGAATTTACGTTAGCTAATACTGTTTGCGGCTGCGAACTTCATGTGGTAGCCAAACACAACAGCCAGATGAATTACAACGTACGGTAAATACATAAACAAATACAAGGATCCAGTGGTGTAGTAGAAAATTAATAAAATGCAGAAAGACTTCATTGATCAGATACGGTCTCATGGCATTTATTAGTATGCATCTTTATCCACGTAGTTGGCCATGGGATCCTCTGTTTTCCGGCGGCTCATTCGATAGGCCTCTGGAATCAAAAATAAGAATCCAGGTCACAACAGTGGTGACGAAAGGACTTACCGAGCTCCTCCTCCGTCACATCATGTGTTCCAATCTCCTGGGCTCTCTTCTTTTTACTATGGCGATCTGCTTCTCGGTCTTCTTCATTATCTCCCCATGCTTTCCGTTTCCTTTCATCAGCCAATGCTTCTGCCAGTCTCTCCTTGTCCAAAGTGACGTTTCCCTCCCCAATTCGTTTCTTCGAGTAGTTTTGTTCAATCCGTGCCATCGTCTCCTCTGCTGTCTTCTCGCCCTGAGTCGATGACGACGCAAGTAATGCTTGCGCAGTCGACGACCGTGAGGCTGCCTTGCCAGCCTCACCAGAACAGTAGGACATGTGGACACTTGAATGGCAACATGAATAACCCCAATTACCCGTTGCCATATCGTACCACGAACCCCAAATCGCAGTGTGGTTGTTGATATAAACTGGACACCATTAGTCATAAGTTGTAGAACAGAAAGGATGTCACAATAACATACCGTCTTCGAGATATTTTGACCGCGCCTTCACACGCTCTTGGCCCTTGACAACCTGACCCGTTCGGGAATACTCCACATAATTCTCTGAATGTCCGTCCAGCACCTCCCTCGGTGCACGTTCCAAATATTGCTCTCCACCGTACTTGGCGAGTACGCTAACCTTGTTGACGTCTCTCATCTTTTCTTTCTTATCTTGGTACTCTTCGTGCAAAAGCTGGCCTTGGGTCGGCGCAGCATTGAGGTGAATGTCATTGCCTCTCTGGGAAGCTTGCCAGGCGAAGAGTTGGAGATGTTGGACTTCCGGGGCTTCTCCAGTATATCGGAAGAAGTTTTCCCCAGCAAATCTCGCCTAATAGATTCAGGATACGTGAACATAGAAGAATCACGACACATACCTCTTCTGGTGGAACATTCTTTATTGGAGCATCACGCATGGAGCGGGTTTTAGGGTCATAGTAAGCACTTTCAGGATCGAGGTTGATAAGATACTTGGCGGTATCCTCTCGGATACGCAGGTTGCGGACAGTAATCCGAGTTTTCGTGTCCAGTTTCTGGCCGACAGCATCAGCAGCATCAGCATACTTGTCTTCATCTGCATCTTCCTCATCACTGGAGCCGAAGTCCGGGTCTGCATCCTTTTTCTCTTTCCCTGCGTTGGCAACTTTCCTGGCTGCAGCTAAATCCGTGGTCATTTGCTTATCGATTTCTTCTTCCCTGTGCTTTTTCCGTGCGGCCTCAATGGCGTCAAACTCCTCGTAAATTCTCGTGTGTTCTGATGGGTCGTATCCATTCCATCTGTCCCTTTTGGCATCATAGCCAGCAGGCACAGCCTGGATAACTTCATCTGCTTGAATGTCTTTGTTCGTATATTTAGCACCTTTTTTGCGTGGACGCTCGAGACAATCCTGCTTCTTGTGTGTAATGGCGCCACAGTTCTCGCATGCTCCTTTGCGGTACTTTTTCGCCGCAGGACCCCGTGCGCCGCGATCGTACCAGGTGTCAATTTCATTGGGAGGTTTCTCAGTTGCTGGTCGACGTTGGTGACTGAGCGAAGGTGCACCGGTGTCTAAGTACCACGGCGCTTGGGAGATGTACTCTGAGGGAATGATAAGTACGTATAAGAAAAACTAAGGAGAAGTCACATACGAGGAATGTGAGGGTTGATGGGTTTTCCCTCTTCATCGAGGGCAGCAGGGGCTGTACCAGCCTTACGTGCTGCGTCCAAATCCTTCTGGCGGCGAAATTCCTCTCGTGATACTTTCCCTATAGCTGAAAAGAGAATGAATGAGAGACACGCATGCCGTGCATCACAGCTGCACGCACCTGATGCAGATGCCATGACGAAGCTTTGAGACCTTTGCTTCAAGGTGCTCGGAGGACAAGCGACTTACGGGCGTTTCGTGCAACATTAGTCATATCCACTTTTGGAAGGCAACCTTTAACAGGGTCGATTTACCAGATTTGTTTATCAGGTGGCAGGTGCTCAAGTCATGCCTCCAACATCACTAAAAAAGGGGTTTAATTATATAAGGTTTATATAGACATTGTAAAGTCAGTAATGGTTAAATCGTGTGGAATATGTCAAAGCTCGAGATAAAGATTTCATATGACTTTATATAGGACTCCTCCCTTGCCAATGAACATGTTTATTCTATCAATTCCCAACTGACTTATGTCTGGCAGCTTGTGACAAAGACAGGCATTACAGCGCTTTTCACTATAGCGCGGAAAACCAAAAACCAAAACTTGGTCAGCTGGGATTGCCAATTAGGACCCCAGAAGTATCCCTAGTACATTTGTAGTCACTAGTCGTAGAGAAATTTTCTTTGTGCTACCATGTCGTCTCCTCCTCCAGAGGATGATGATGGTCAACACTTCTCAGTCTCATTGATGGTCTACTCAAAGGTCAAGAGTACATCCGCCAAGGGGAAGACAACATCCAAGATAGAGAAGTCCACCAAACTCAAGGAACTTTCATTTAGCCTCAACAGTTCCAACTACATCAACTTGCAAGCGATGCTACTCAAGCACAGTCTAGATAACTACGAGGTTACAGAGAACAAGCACTTCCCATTCAAGTATCTCCCTCCTAAAACAAAAGGGTGCATTTTTCTAATTACGATAACAGGTTTACTGACTGTCTTTGTTAGACAATGCGCATCCGAGGCAATTGATGTCAATAACAAAGCTGACTATAAGGAGATGGTCAAGAAGATTACGGAAGAAAAGCCACTTACGGTGAAGATCTACGTGGATATGTGGAGTGTTGAAAGTTTGCCCCTGTCAAGTCCGGGTCTACTCC
>Ga0307518_10000293_pt1 | contig 37924 bp, 15 predicted proteins | sample 25_EM_MG_FD_203889 | JGI IMG/M metagenome (GOLD analysis project Ga0307518, IMG submission 203889) | Populus trichocarpa ectomycorrhiza microbial communities from riparian zone in the Pacific Northwest, United States - 25_EM | ecosystem: Host-associated > Plants > Roots > Unclassified | place... | reverse complement strand
GATCTCTGAGACCAGTTAGGGTTCCTAGTGACCAAAATACTAGGTGGCGACTCCCACACCATTTTTCACTACTAAGAGACAACGAATTCCTTGTCTCCCCATATTTACCAGATATATATATCCCCATATTACATTTTTTGTGGGTGGACGATCGCCGCGACGTCGCTCACGTGCGACATCATGAATGAAAATAATAGGTCAAATGTTACTTTATAGATACATCTATTGATTTCAAAACAATAATGAGACAGAAAAAAAAACACATTTCACTAAAAGATGCAACATAATCCCAAAACACATTAAAAGCATATTTAAGAGAAACAAGTTTCTAATATTTTTTAAACAAATACATAAAATGTTTTCATTTAAAAAGTTTAACAACAAAAAGATTTGACAATGCAACACTCCTTCAATTTTCATAACAACTCTTTCTATTAAAAACTTGAGGATTATAAACCTTTATCAAATACCTCTTGCATCATACTTAGTAATCACTTGCTATGTCGACAATGTATTGGTGTTGATATAATATTTACCATTATTCTTCAAAAATGCAACATGGCTCAAATTTACCAACTTATAAGATTCTCATCACATTAATATTATACCATCTAGGGTACAATGGTTGTGTGAGATTTGATGAGATTGGAGTAATGTGTCCAATACTTAATAAATATTGGTAAATAAAGGCCATATACCAATTGGCCTAAAAAAATGAAAATTTTGGCAAATGACTCTAATATTAGGAAGGAACATATGTTATTATGAAAGTTCATAAAAGAGGTGTTTACCATCTAGATAATCAAGATAAGAAAATATATTTTCTTATCAATTAATGGTTGATCTCTAAAAAGTATTACACATACATGAGAAGCGTAATACAATATAAAAATCCTCAAAAAACTAAGGGATTGACCTACAAATCAAGGTGTGAAATTTCTCTAGATTTGTTGTACTCTAGCTTCGTAGTTAAGTTATCTTCATATTACAACATATATTTTTTTATTAACCAAAATAAATAAAGTTTAAGAAATTAATAAAGTTAGATGAAATGTTTTGTTCAAAGTTATAGAAAGTTGTGCAAAGAAACATAAAGTATTTATGTCATTTTGTTCAAGTACTAACATACATATACTAAATAAAATTGAATTTCATATATGAAAAAAAGGAGTAAACTTAAGAAACAATATTGAAAAAAATCAATTGCATTCATGGAATTACTAAAAGTACAAAAGGAAAAAAAATCATTATAATAGTAAAATACCCTGTGAAAAACTTATGTCTAAAATTAGACCTAAGTCTCTTCATCTTGGTTTTTTCTCCATCTGATTTGTAGAGGATCTAGTTTTTATATTATAAGAAAGGTTCTTTTCATTATAGATTCATTGGTCTAAAGTAAATAAGATCAAGGTAACCATAAAGTTTTAATTGAAGAAACGTCTTTATATATGTGTGTGTGTGTGTGTGTGTGTGTGTGTGTGTGTGTGTGTGACATGAAGGATAAGGAATCTTCTCGAATGTTTAAATACATATGCACTTTTTATCTTCTTTTTAAAGAAAAACTAGCAAAACATCAAGTCTATGTATGTGAACATAGAATAGAGAAATGACAACCAATAGTTTTTTTGGCCTAATAGGAATTCTAGACAGTTGAATCTTGTCCAAGATATTTTGATGTTTCCACTTCTCACTAAGGTGTTATTGTATTTTGTTTATCTAGCCAATATAGTCAATAGTAGCAACATAAAGCCATATAGGAATGGAGTTCTACCAAATGTTGAAGACCACATGATAGTTTTATGAAGGAAGCCTTTCTTTTTCAATGTCTTACGTGAATGAGTTGTTTCCTTCCTTGAGAGTTTCTTTTTGGTGTGGACCAAAGCCTAAGTGAAATTTAATGGTGCATTTCCAACAATACACAAGTTGATATGGAGCAAAACTTAAAGGTATCATCATTATGATTAAAAGGAGCTTAAGGTTTTTGGTTCATTTCTTTTCTAAGAATCTATGGTTTTTGTTAAAGGATAATTAAGGTTTTAATAGAAGAGCATGAACGAGCTAGGTACTAATTATAAAATTGATAGATTAAGTTATGGTTTAAATGTTATAGGTTATGGAATTCTAAGCATCACGTCTAAATAGCCCTAACATGCTTTGTTTTTTGACATGTCAAATAGAAAAGCATGGTTAACATTTTTGGGTAATTATTATCATTTAACATAACACTTATAGTTGATTTATTTGATCCATTTTATCATTTAAATGATGGAGGATATTCATTCATTTGTTCTAAATAAAAGAATATAGAGCGTATTATTTACCTAAAAATAAATATTCATATATCAACTAAATAAGAACAATAGTTGTTCACTACCAAATAGAAAAAACAAGGCTATAATTGATCGATAATAGTAAAATTGACTAGGGAAAATATAAAATGCTCGATTAAAAGAATTTAAAGTCATCATCGATCAAGGAATTAGAAGTCATGATCAACAATGAAAAGGCAATCTAGTTACTAGAAATGATGGTCAACCACATATACACAATTTATTCACAAGTTTTTCTATAATTTACCTAGATCTTTTATTGCTTTCTTTTTATTTATTTCCTTTATAATTTCTTTACCTTTTTATTGCATCATTTATTTATTTATGCTTTACTTTTTCTTTGGTGTTACCCATGATTATTAAGCTTGTTCAAGTTTACAAGCAAACGCATATGCTCCATTTTATTTTTTAGGCTGCTTTCTACCTTTTCTTAGAATTTAATTCTTAATTATATTTTCTCTTTATTGGAAAAAAAAATGAAGAACATATAACATATTGATCGAGAAGTCAATTATCGATTAGTATTTTGGTATTTGATTGATCATCATTAATATTTATTAGATCAATAGTCATTCAATGTAACTTAAGTACTAAAAGGTATCAATTCATTAATGTTAAAGATTTTAGTTCAAATAGACCTATACACAAGTGAAGCTTGAATGGACATAAAAACATTTTTCATTATTAGGTAAATCAATGCCAATAGATTATTCTTCTTTCCTAACATTAGACAAGCCATAATTTAAATATAAAACTAATCAATATTACTATTATATCCACCCTTGGGTTGATAATCCTAGGAACTAGCTTATATAAAACATCGTTCAAAATTGTTTTGTGAGCTTAAAAGCTTCAACATATTAAACATCAACTTGACATAGCACTAAAGGCTTTAACATCATCCTTAAATAACACATGGCATATTACATGTCGGACGACAATTATGGATAAACATCAATACATTCTTTTTTAATAAATACATCATAACCATTAGCAGAAAACTCAAAAAGATCATATAAGAACACCCGTGTAATGGTGATTGGTTCTTTATTAACCATATTCTTGACATGGTAAATTCAAACATAATCATCTTCCTTGTAAGTGAGATTGGCATAGAATTATATCATCATATCTATGTAGATGGACTCTCATACTTTAACAAAGTGTTTATATTCAATATTCACAAAAAGTTCTTGAACATTCGAGAAATACATCAACTTATGGAAAACCACCCAATGATATTTTTAAAATGAATTTCTTGTAAAGGTTGGTGTTTTAGTTCTTATAAGATAAGTCTAACATGAAGAAATGAAGTCCAAAGAGAGCTTAAAGGTATAGTTGTAATAGTAAGAGAAGTTTCCTCTTATTGATTGACTCATGAGTATTCTTTGATAATACAAAGCTCTTCCTTTATTATTTTGGTTTGCACATCCTTGTCATGGTTAGATGCATAAAATTTAAACTTCCTTCTAGCTCTATACTTTACTCTTAATGGCAAGCTTAAAAAAAATAAGACTAGGAAGCTTGAATATCTAAGTAAAAGTGAAAGATTTGTGGTTTTAATTTGTAAAAATAATATAGTTTAGGTCTGTCTATGGTTGAGGGCTAGAAGTTAAAGATGAAGAGGTTGAAAAGAGAGTTTGGTAAGGTTTATAAATAAAATACAAGTAATAAATGAGAGAGTTGTTTGGCTAGAGAAAGGGAACTTAGTTTATGCAAGTTTTGGTTAGAAATGGAAGGAATAAGTAAAGGAAATAGAAGTATAAAAAACGAGGATAAAATGACTTGCCAACTCAATAGAAAAATCAAGAGAGGCTATTTGGTTTTATAGCTTGTTTCTTTGTTTGTCCAAGGAGTTATCTTGTATACCTAACCTCTATTTTTATCTAAAATTGGAATTTCTAATGTTATATCTAGTTTAGCCATCTGGTATACTTGATGATTGCAGTTGTTCCCGTTTAGTTTCAATTATTTCAATGTCAAAATTTAGCGCAATTCACCAAAACTATTCCTAGTTCTTTTACCTTAATCATTATAATAAAATTATACAAGATACAATATATGATACATATAAATGACAAATGTAAACATATTGAACATTGAAAGCTAGACAACAACGATCAAGAAAAAGTAAATAAAAATAATATAATAGGTTTAAGTTCAAATAGGGTTACCCATTTCTAACTCAAGTAATGCATAAAATTGTTCTTCACTCAAGGATTTGGTTAAGATATCAACCACTTATATATTCATGATTGAAGATAAATATTACCTTTATGCATATGATCACAAATGAAGTGATGCCTAATTTCTATATATTTAGTCCTAGAATTGGATAGGGTTCTCAATCAAGTTTGTAGCATTAGAATTGTAACAATTTATTGAAATATGATTTAATTAGAGACCAAATCCCTTTGATGTTTTTTTCATCCATAATAATTAGGTACAATATAATCCCATAGTAATTTATTAAGCCTTATAGTTAAAGTTTGCTTTTCTACTAGAACACAATTCTAATGCATTTCCTAGAAATTGGCATATATCGATTGTGCTTTTTTAATCGATAATGCAACTGGAAAAGTTAAGAGTCTAAATAGCTTATAAGGCTCATGCTTGTTATTCGAGGATACCTAAGACCCAATTTAGGAGTGCCTTTGAGATATTTGATAATTTCTTAACACTAAAAAGTGATTGTTTAAGAATAATTTGTAATATAGAATATAGACATACACAAAACATAATATTAGAACAACTAATAATTAACTATAATAAGCTTATAATCATACCTCAATGTCTTTTAACCTCTACCCCCTTACCATTTTCATCATGGTCATGCTTAATAGCGGTGCTCCTTATCGTTGGACTTGTTCGAAGTTATTCCAATCCAAACTTTTTGAGAGGCTCTTTACTATACTTCAATTGGTTAACAAAAATTTTATGTGTTAAATATAAAGCTCGAGGAAAAACATCAACTTACCCATCATACTCATATCAAATTCCCTGTACTTACAATACTCAAATTCCTTCCATAAAATCTTATGGTAGCTTTGAAGAATATGTCATTAACATAATGATTAAATAACTAACTTCATGTTTAATAAATATAGTAAAGAAAATTTTGCTCATGTAAAAACCTTTTGAAATCAAGAAAGTGTTAGGTCTTTCAAACTAGATTTTAGGATCTTGCTTAAAATTGTATAAAGCCTTTTTTAGTTTAAAAACCTGGGGGTTTCTTAACATAAACTCCTTTAATGATAAAACCATTTAAAAAATCATTATTAACATCCATTTGAAAAGGCTTAAGTTTTTTCCTAAATAAAAAAATGTCAGTTTCATTTATTTGGACTCTAATCTAGAAAATTATGCATAGTCTCATTAAAATATATTCCTCCTTATTGGTTGTAACCTTTGGTCATCAATCATGCCTTGTTACAAACTATATATCTAGACTCATCAAGTTCATTTAGAAAGACCCACTTTGTTCCAAAAACCATGTGACCTTTGGGCCTAAAGAATGGTTCCCAAACTTTGCTTGTCTCAAATTGATTGAGTTCCTCTTGCATTATGAGTATCCAATACTTGTCTTTCAAGGTCTCCTCACTAATGTTAGGTTAAAGATGAGAGATGAAAATAACATTATTGATATGTTTCACTATGAAAGATATAGTTTGAACACATTTAGAAATGTCAATAATAATGACATCTTGAGTTTATCTTCTCATTTTATAGAAATTAGGATATCAAGAGAGGCTAGAACATAATAAGAAATTAAGCATATGGAAAATAAAGATAATTATACATATGTGTGTGTGTGTAATCCTTAATTTAGAATTCATCCAAAATGAACTTCATCGATGATCTTTCTCTATTTGTGCTATCTTAGTAAGCTTGAAGTTTGAGTTTGTTTCCAAATCCAACTTTTAATCCAATCATCAATTTATTGAAGTTGTTTTATATTGAAGCATACCTATAACATGATAAGCACTTTTTGTTTTTGGTCCCCAATATGTCTTGGGTCATGTTGCTTAGCTTTCATATAATAAATAAAAAGGTAGTTCTTTTAAAAATCATATCATTTTAACACAATAATATGAATTTCTCCGGATAAAACACGTGTGAAATATAACCATCAAAATTACAATAATCACAAACAATAGAATCATTTTTATTATAAGAATACGGGTTAGCAATTTGATTCTTTTTTCTTGATAAATTATGAGTGTTATGAGGTTTGATGGAACATGTTGCTCTTACAAAAGAGTTTTTGGATCGTCTACACCTTTTGAAAGATTTGCAATTGAAATAAACAACTTTTAAAAATTTTAGTTTTTCAAACATCTCAACAAAGCTTTTTTTTTCTTTTACCACTTTTGGAAAGATCAATTGACAAACCCTGAATATTCTCTAAATCATTTCCCAAAACATCACAAGTTGAGGCAACATTCTTAATTTTAAGAAAACTTTCTATTTTAGTTTCTTCAAATTCTTTTACCTTTAAAACCATCAATTAATTTTCTTTTTTTCAACAATTAAATTTCTATTTAAAATAAAAAATTCATATTTGTAAGAGCAACATTTTTCAAATAAAACTACTTAAACTCATTATGAAATGCATTATAAAAAAATATTGAAAAGAATCATCTATTATCTTATTGTCTTCATTCGCTTATAAAATATTAGTTGTTTCACTAATTAAATCAATTTTGCCTTGATTGTTGGAGGAGAGAAACTTATCACGTCCTTTTTTCATTGAACTAATTGAAGTTAGGGTAAAGAGATTACTCACAAGTTTTATAGTGGTTCAACACTAACCACCTACTTTGCTCCCTTAGCATAAACCTTGGACTTTGACTATCACTCACAATCTTCTTCACATGTGAGACCTCACCTTTTATAATTGATTCTTTTTTCAAGGTTCAATATTCAAAATTTCACTCACATGATTGTTTTTCACAAGCTCCAGATTGAAACATAACCAATCATTTTCATAGGCTCAAGATTGAAACCTAAATGATCTATTTTATAGGCTCAAGATTGAAACCTTCATGGTTTTTTCACAAGATTATGATTAAAAAAAAAACACGAGCTCATACACCAAAAAAATCAAAGTAAAAAATCCAAGTGGTTATAATGCCACTTATACTTTAACAAGATTTTTCACTCACAATTAAAAACAACACTCACTAATAAGAAATATATTACAATATTAAAATCTCAAGTCTTTTGTAAGAAAGTAATCTAACTCTTTTAGGTAAAGTGCATGGTGCAATTAGTATGAAAAGAAGAATAATCAAAGAGTATGTTCAAAGTTAATAATAATTTCTCAATGATTGCATCCAAATGTAAAGGTTAAAGGAAACACTAATTTATTAAAAAAAAAAATTGGCTAACTAGCCAACTAGAAGAAAGAGAGAATACGCCAAAAAAAATTGAATTCTAGAAGCTTCGATATAGTAGATGGATCAGTCTGGATAATGTAAAATATGTCCAGCTAGAGTAAAGGTGGTGGTATGAAGTGTTGAAAAGGATTATCTTGTTTGTCCTATGTGGCAAAGAGATGATAAGGGTATTATAAATTCGAATTTCATCTTGAGGAAAAGGAAATTCAATTTTTTATGTAAGAACAAGCTAGGTACATCTCTCACACACTTTTTCATATGAGAGAGAGATTTTTTAGATCATATAAGATTACAAGGGTTTGGTCACATGGTAAAGAAAATGGTAATTTTATTTGCCAATTGTCTAATGTTGTGTGTTTGGCATGGTTGTTTGCTTTACCATTTATCTTTACAATTTTTGTCTAGTGTGATTAACTTATTTACCTTATAACATTTGTTTAACCATAAGTCTTTGAATTTAGGTATGGTGTGGTCATCTAGTTTACCAAGGTCTTAGGCTTTTTAAGTGTGAAAACAAAATGCTTTAAGCTAATTTGGGGATAAGTTGTCAAGAGTTACATTAGCTCTTAAATAGACTTGATTTATAATAAATATAACCCTTTAAGACTAATCTTGAAGCAAAAGTCACATAAATGTGATTTTCAATTTTGAAAATTTTCAAAACATATTAGAGATCCTTGAGTTACATAAATAATAATGAAGTTTCATCAACACAAATTCAACACTTTAATTAGCAACCATTTACTAGTTTGACTCATCAAAACTAGTATCAATCAATACCTTTAGACTAATAGTAAATGTTATGGTTATGGAATTCTAAGCATCGCGTCTAATTAGCCCTAACATGCTTTGTTTGAAATGATTTGACATGTTAAATAGAAAAGCATGGTCAACATTTTTGGGTAATTATTATCATTTAACATATCATTTATGGTTGATTTATTTGATCCATTTTATCATTTAAATGATGGAGGATATTCCTTCATTTGTTCTAAATAAAAGAATATAGAGCGTATTATTTACCTAAAAATAAACACTCATATGTCAACTAAATAAGAACAATAGTTGTTCACTACCAAATAAAAAAAAAAAGGCTAAAATTGATCGATAATTGTAAAATTGACTATGGAAGATATAAAATGCTCGATTAAGAGAATTTAAAGTCATCATCGATCAAAGGAATTAGAAGTCATGATCAACATTGAAAAGGCAATCAACCATAGAAATAAGAGTTTTGTGATTGATTAAAATATTAAATCCTATTCAAAATTAGAGTCCTTAATAGATTAAAATGAAAAGTATTATAGATTATTTAGGATTCGTTTGATCTCTATAAAGGAGACACGTATTGATAAGAATTCAAATATTTTAGAATTTATAATGAAAACTTCTTATCTTTTATAAATAGTCTATTTAGGATTACGATTAAAAGTTTATATGAAACTCAATCTTTGTAATAGTATAAAAGGCCATCTAGTTACTAGAAATGATGGTCAACCACATATACACAATTTATTCACAAGCTTTTCTATAATTTATCTTGATCTTTTATTGCTTTCTTTTTATTTCTTTCCTTTATAATTTATTTACCTTTTTATTGCATCATTTATTTATTTATGCTTTATTTTTTCTTTGGTGTTACCCATGATTATTAAGCTTGTTCAAGTTTACAAGCAAACTCATATGATCCATTAATTTGTGAGGTTGCTTTCTACCTCTTCTTAGAATTTAATTCTTAATTATATTTTCTCTTTATTGGAAAAAAGAAATGAAGAACATATAACATATTGATCAAGAAGTCAATTATCGATTAGTATTTTGGTATTTGACTGATCATCATTAATATTTATTAGATCAATAGTCATTCAATATAACTTAAGTACCAAAAGATATCAATTCATTAATGTTAAAGATTTTAGTTCAAATAGACCTATACACAAGTGAAGCTTGAATGGACATAAGAACATTTTTCATTATTAGGTAAATCAATGCCAATAGATTATTCTTCTTTCCTAACATTAGACAAGCCATAATTTAAGTATAAAACTAATCAATATTACTATTATATCCACCCTTATGTCGACAATCCTAGCAACTAGCTTATATAAAACATCTTTCAAAATTGTTTTGTGAGCTTAAAAGCTTCAATATTAAACATCAACTTGTCATAACACTAAAGGCTTTAACATCATCATTAAATAAAACATGGCATATTACACGTCGGATGACAATTGTGGATAAACATCATAACCATTAGCAGAAAACTCAAAAAGATCAGAAAAGAACACCCATGTAATGGTGATTGGTTTTTTATTAACCATATTCTTGACATGGTAAATTCAAATATAATCATCTTCCTTGTAAGTGAGATTGGCATAGAATTATATCATCATATCTATGTAGATGGCCTCTCATACTTTAACAAAGTGTGTATATTCAACATTCACAAAAAGCTCTTGAACATTCGGGAAATACATCAACTTATGAAAAACCACCCAATGATGTTTTTCAAATGAATTTCTTATAAAGGTTAGTGTTTTAGTTCTTATAAGATAAGTCTAACATGAAGAAATGAAGTCCAAAGAGAGAGCTTAAAGGTATAGTTGTGATAGTAAGAGCAGTTTCCTCTTATTGATTGACTCATAAGTATTCTTTGATAATACAAAGCTCTTCCTTTATTATTTTGGTTTGCACATCCTTGTCATGGTTAGATGCATAAAATTTAGACTTCCTTATAGCCCTATACTTTACTCTTGATGGCAAGCTTAAAAAAAATAAGATTAGGAAGCTTGAATATCTAATTAAAAGTGAAAGATTTATGGTTTTAATTTGTAAAATAATATAGTTTAAGTCTGTCTATGGTTGAGGGCTAGAAGTTAAAGATGAAGAGGTTGAAAAGAGACTTTGGTGAGGTTTATAAATGAAATACAAGTAATAAATGAGAGAGTTGTTTGGCTAGAGAAAGGGAACTTAGTTTATGCAAGTTTTGGTTAGAAATGGAAGGAATAAGTAAAGGAAATAGAAGTATCAAAAACGAGGATAAAATGATCTGCCAACTCAGTAGAAAAATCAAGAGAGGCTATTTGGTATTATAGCTTGTTTCTTTGTTTGTCTAAGGAGTTATCTTGTATACCTAACCTCTATTTTGATCCAAAATTGAAATTTCTAATGTTATATCTAGTTTAGCCATTTGGTATACTTGATGATTGCAGTTGTTCCTCTTTAGTTTCAATTATTTCAATGTCAAAATTTAGCGCAATTCACCAAAACTATTCCTAGTTCTTTTACCTTAATCATTTATATATGATACATATAAATGACAAATGTAAACATATTGAACATTGAAAGCTAGACAACAAAGATCAAGAAAAAGTAAATAAAAATAATATAATAGGTTTAAGTTCAAGTAGGGTTACCCATTTCTAACTCAAGTTATGCATAAAATTGTTCTTCACTCAAGGATTTGGTTAAGATATCAACCACTTATATGTTCATGATTGAAGATAAATATTACCTTTATGCATATGATCACAAATAAAATAATGCCTAATTTCTATATATTTAGTCCTAGAATATTGGATAGGGTTCTCGATCAAGTTTGTAGCATTAGAATTGTAACAATTTATTGAAATATGATCTAATAAGACCAAAGCCTTTTGATGTTTTTTTCATTCGTAATAATTGGGTACAATATAATCCCATAGTAATTTATTAAGCCTTATAGTTAAAGTTTGCTTTCTACTAGAACACAATTCTAATGCATTTCCTAGAAATTGGCATATATCGATAGTGCTTTTTTTATCGATAATGCAACTGGAAAAGTTAAGATTCTAAATATCTTATAAGAATCATGCTTGTTATTCGAGGATACCTAAGACCTAATTTAGGAGTGCGTTAGAGATATTTGATAATTTCTTGACACTAAAAAGTGATTGTTTAAGAAAAAATTGTAATATAGAATATAGACATACACAAAACATAATATTAGAACAACTAATAATTAACTATAATAAGCTTATAATCATACCTCGATGTTTGTTAACCTCTACCCCCTTACCATTTTCATCATGGTCATGCTTAATAGCGGTGCTCTTTATCGTTGGAATTGTTCGAAGTTATTCCAATCCAAACTTTTTGAGAGGCTCTTTACTATACTTCAATTGGTTAACAAAAATTTTATGTGTTAAATATAAAGTTTGAGGAAAAACATAAGTACCCATCATACTCATATCCAATTCCCTATACTTACAATACTCAAATTCCTTGCATAAAATCTTATAGTAGCTTTGAAGAATATGTCATTAACATAAAGTTAAACTATGATTAAATAACTAACTTCATGTTTAATAAATATAGTAAAGAAAATTTTGCTCATGTAAAAACATTTTGAAATCAAGAAAGTGTTAAGGTTTTCAGACTAGATTTTAGGATCTTGCTTAAATTGTATAAAGCCTTTTTTGAGTTTAAGAACCTGGGGTTTTCTCAACATAAACTCCTTTAATGATAAAATCATTTAAAAAATCATTATTAACATCAATTTGAAAAGGCTTAAGTTTTTTCTTAAATAAAAAAATGTCAGTTTCATTTATTTGGACTCTAATCTAGAAAATTATGCATAGTCTCATTAAAATATATTCCTCCTTATTGGTTATAACCTTTGGTCATCAATCATGCCTTGTTACAAACTATATATCTAGACTCATCAAGTTCATTTTGAAAGACCCACTTTGTTCCAAAAACCGTGTGACCTTTGGGCCTAAAGAATGGTTCTCAAACTTTGCTTGTCTCAAATTGATTGAGTTCCTCTTGCATTATGAGTATCCAATACTTGTCTTTCAAGGTCTCCTCACTAATGCTAGGTTAAAGATGAGAGATGAAAACAACATTATTGATACGTTTCACTATGTTTCTCAACATATGGATTACACACACATACATGTTAGGTTTGAACACATTTAGAGATGTCAATAATAATGACATCTTGAGTTTATCTTCTCATTTTTCTTATAGAAATTGGGATATCAAGAGTGGCTAGAACATAATAAGAAATTAAGCCTATGGAACATAAAGATAATTATACAAAATGAACTTCATCTATGATCTTTCTCTATTTGTGCTATCTTAGTAAGCTTGAAGTTTGAGTTTGTTTCCAAATCCAACTTTTAATCCAATCATCAATTTATTGAAGTTGTTTTATATTGAAGTATATTTATAACATGATAAGCACTTTTTGTTTTTGGTCCCCAATATGTTTTGGGTCATGTTGCTTAGCTTTCATATAATAAAAAAAAGTAGTTCTTTTAAAAATTCATATCATTTTAACACAATAATATGAATTTCTTTGGATAAAACATGTGTGAAATATAACCATCAAAATTACAATAATCACAAACAATAGAATCATTTTTATTATAAGAATACGGGTTAGCAATATGATTCTTTTTTCTTGATAAATTGCGAGTGTTATGAGGTTTGATGGAACATGTTGCTCTTACAAAAGAGTTTTTGGATCGTTTACACCTTTTGAAAGATTAGCAATTGAAATAAACAACTTTTAAAAATTTTGGTTTTTCAAACATCTCAACAAAGCTTTTTGTTTCTTTTACCACTTTTGGAAAGATCAATTGACACACCCTGAATATTCTCTAAATCATTTCCTAAAACATCACAAGTTGGGGTTTGAGAAATCATCATTCTCAATTTTAAGAAAACTTTCTATTTTAGTTTCTTCAAATTCTTTTACCTTTAAAACCATCAATTAATTTTCTTTTTTTCAACAATTAAATTTCTATTTAAAATAAAAAATTCATAGTTGTAAGAGCAACATTTTTCAAATAAAACTACTTAAACTCATTAAGAAATGCATTATAAAAAAATGTTGAAAAGAATCATCTATTATCTTATTGTCTTCATTCACTTATAAAATATTAGTTGTTTCACTAATTAAATCAATTTTACCTTGATTGTTGGAGGAGAGAAACTTATCACGTCCCTTTTTCGTTGAACTAATTGAAGTTAGGGTAAAGAGATTACTCACAAGTTTTATAGTGGTTCAACACTAACGACCTACTTTGCTACCTTAGCATAAAGCTTGGACTTTGACTATCACTCACAATCTTCTTCATATGTGAGACCTCTCCTTTTATAATTGATTCTTTTTTCAAGGTTCAATATTCAAAATTTCACTCACATGATTGTTTTTCACAAGCTCCATATTGAAACATAACCAATCATTTTCATAGGCTCAAGATTGAAACCTAAATGATCTATTTTATAGGCTCAAGATTGAAACCTTCACGGTTTTTTCACAAGATTATGATTAAAAAAAACACATGAGCAAAAAAATCAAAGTAAAAAATTAAAGTGGTTATAATGCCACTTATACTTTAACAAGATTTTTCACTCACAATTAATAAAAACAACACTCACTAATAAGAAATATATTACAATATTAAAATCTCAAGTCTTTTGTAAGAAAGGAATCTAACTCTTTTAGGTAAAGTGCATGGTGCAATTAGTATGAAAAGAAGAATAATCAAAGAGTATGTTCAAAGTTAATAATAATTTCTCAATGATTGCATCCAGATGTAAAGATTAAAGGAAACACTAATTTATTAAAAAAAAAATTAGCTAACTAGCCAACTAAAAGAAAGAGAGAATACGCCAAAACAATTTGAATTCTAGGAGCTTCGATATACTAGATGGATCAGTCTGGATAAAGTAAAATATGTCAAGCTATAGTAAAGGTGGTGATATGGAGTGTTGAAAAGGACTATCTTGTTTGTTCTTGTTTGTCCTATATGGCAAAGAGATGATAAGGGTATTATAAATTCGAATTTCATCTTGAGGAAAAAGAAATTCAATTTTTTATGTAAAAACAAGCTAGGTACATCTCTCACACACTTTTTCATATGAGAGAAAGAGATTTTTTAGATCATATAAGATTACAAGGGTTTGGTTACATGGTAAAGAAAATGGTAATTTGATTTACCAATTGTCTAATGTTGTGTGTTTGGCATGGTTGTTTGCTTTACCATTTATCTTTACAATTTTTATGTAGTGTGATTAACTTATTTACCTTATAACATTTGTTTAACCATAAGTCTTTGAATTTAGGTATGGTATGGTCATCTAATTTACCAAGGTCTCAGGCTTTTTAAGTGTGAAAACAAAATGCTTTAAGCTAATTTGGGGATAAGTTTTCAAGAGTTACATTAGCTCTTAAATAGACTTGATTTATAATAAATATAACCCTTAAGACTAATCTTGAAGCAAAAGTCACATAAATGTGATTTCCAATTTTGAAAATTTTCAAAACATATTAGAGATCCTTGAGTTACATAAATAATAATGAAGTTTCATCAACACAAATTCAACACTTTAATTAGCAACCATTTACTAGTTTGACTCATCAAAACTAGTATCAATCAATACCTTTAGACTAATAGTAAATGTTTGGTAGATGTCATATTTGTACAAAACAACTCATAAAATTATGATTGGACTTGAATAAAGAGTGGTACTTTGTCAAAGTGAGTAACAAGGTTATAAATCTTATATTTGGTCTAATAGTGGGCTCAATTTCTTATCAAGATAATACTTTCTATTGCTATCATTTGGATTCATCATTATACTTATAGCAGGCATGATGTCTCGATTGGGTACTAATCACCAATGAAATTTCATGCTTTCAAGTATGTTAGTCTATATTATGTTTAATCTTTTATTCAATTCAAAAAGGTGAAATAGAAATGGAATTAGTCTTTTCATGATGTATTTAATATACTCTTCATTTCCTTGGTATTAAATAGTATGGTTCCTATCAATATTATTGCTTAGATTAGATAATTTTCCTTTTAATTACTTGTCTAATGTGAGCTTGGTTAAGAAGTGGAAAATAAATTTAATGCCATTTGCAATGATGTTTCCTTGGCTATCATTATGTTATGGTGTAGATCATTTTACTCTCTTAACAACTCATAGTGACATATATATATTAGTATCCTTGATTACCATGGTATTATCAAAATGGATCATAAAATAATGTATGATCGATTATGAAATGCATAAAAGAAAAAAATTTCATCTAGTGTGAATGGGAATTTTGATTACCTTAGTTCTTTTAACAACAAGCTCTAAAGGTCTAAGTTCTTTTTTCTAAAAAAATCTAGAAATTTCTAAATAAAAACATAATGTTATAGGGGGACTTTGCTTATGACATCACTTTTTTTCATGACAATAGGAGCTAGAAATATTACCTACATAAAAGCCCAAGACATATAATTGAAGAGGTGAATTAGGTGTTCTAAATACTCAGTTCTAGCTTGACTAACTTAAGTTATCCATGGAATGTTATCATAATATTATAGGGGGGCTTTGCTCATGACTTCACTCTTTTGCATTATAAGCTTTAAGATTCTTTTCACATTTTATATGTGCTCTTTATGATCTGTAAGACCATCGTATTTAACCAAGTCATGTCTATTGAACTATTAGAATGCTTAAGCTACATACATCAACCACACTTCCACTTATAAGAGGTGAATAATATTTGTAGTGGGTGAATAATGTATACAAGAAGTGAATGGTGATAAGAGGTGAATAATATTTGTAGTGGGTGAATAGTGTATACAAGAAGTGAATGGTGTTTATAAGATGTAAATAATATTCGTATGAGATGAATAGTGAATGAGCAAAGAGAATATATATATAGAAGTTATGGTCTTGTATGATATTGTGTGAGCATGTATCAATTGTCTCTTCCTCTTTTACCTAGTGACCTGTGGTATTTATAGATCTGCAGGCCTTATAAACTTACGTAGTGGAGGAAAAATGATAAATAGTATTTTCTTTTCTAGAAAGTTGAGTTATTGGTTGTTGTGTTTTCTATGTCATTGGTGGAAAGGTTGTCCTATTAGATAGTTATTTGTGAGATAGAATGGCTAGGCCAAGAGATTTGGTGTAGAAGCCAAGTGAGGGATAACCATTAGTGTAAGGAGATTTGGTTTAGAAGCCAAGTGAGGGATAGCCATTGGTGTAAAGGATGGTCATTTCAAGCAAAGATGGAAACTTTATATAGTGGTGCATGCTTGGGGAAGATAGCCATTAGCGAGAGAGTAGGTATTTTCTAAGAAGACAATGTAAGGGAGATAGCCATTTGTGTGAAAGGATGGCTTTTATAAGCACGTCATACTAATAAAAATGATAGGTTGAGAATTTTTTTTTAATTATATTGTGTGCTTGACAAGGTAGCCATATAGATATTTGTGGCTTGATGAGTGAGAAAGAATGAGAGAAGAAGAGAGAGTTTGGTTGGGCTTGCTAGGAGAGGGTTTAGTTGGGTCTTTTTTTAGAAGGGTATGGTTGGGCTTCCTTCAAGGAGGTTTTGATTGGCCTTTGAATTTCTTTTCCTTTCTTCCTTCCTCTCTAGGCCTCGGTTAGGCCTTCTTCCCCTTTCTTCTTGTTTCTTCCTTTTTCTCTTATTCCTCCCCTCTTAGCCTCAATTACACTAGTAAAGGTTTAATTAGGTTGTCTGGCCTTATTTGGATCTAGCATCTTTTTTTATTTTGCAACATCATTTTCCCTTAATATTTTTAAATATATCGTGTTTGAAAGATTTAATTAGTTGAACCAAGGGAAGATAAAATATTTATTGTTTTATATTTGTCATGTTACTAGACTTATTCGTCCTTGATATGTAACTTGTCATGAGAAGTATTATAAATGAAAGAATTGTTAGGAGATGAAGTTTAGTGATAATATAAGAAGTTGAGTCATTGATTATTTTGCCTTTTATGTTATTGGTGGAAAGATGGTCCTAAGAGATAGTTTTTGGTGATAAAGGGTGGTTAGGCCTGGAGAATTAGTGTAAGAGCTAGGTGAGGGATATTCATTAGTGGAAAGGATGACCATTTTCAGGCAAAGATGAGAACTTTTATATTGTAATGTGTGCTTGAGAGGGATAGATATTAACGAAAAAGTAAGTATCTTATAAGGAGACAAGGTGGGAGAGATAGTCATTGGTGTGAAATGATAACCTTTTTAGATGTCAAATGAGATAGGTTAAGGGATTTTTCACTATGATGTGTGTCTAAAGTGTAGACCCATATTCATGTGTGGCTTGATGAGTGAGAAAGAGAGAGAATTCAATTAGGTCACTTAGAGAGGGTTCAGTTGGGCTTCCTTAAAAGAGAGTTCAGGTTGCCTATATATTTCTTTCTCTTTTTGCCCTTCTTTTCTAGGCCTCAGTAGAATATTCTTTATTTTTTTTTTTCTTCCTTCTTTTTTTTTTCCCTCCTCTGGGCCTCGGTTGGGCTAGTGGAAGTTTAGTTGGGACACTTGACCTAGATTGGACGGGACACTCTATTTTTTTTTGCATTATCCAGCTAAATATTAGTGCTTAACAAAAAAAAAAAAAGTTCTTAAAACAGGTAAAACTTCCCGTTACGTGGAGAAGCATATAGATGGCGATAAGCACGAAGGAGGGAACAGTGTAGAAGGATATTGAGAGTTGAGTCTAGAGACAAGAATTGAGAAGAAAGAAGTACGTAAAATGAAAAAAAAAAAGAAAAAAAAAAAAAGAGCTTAGATGAAGAGAGAAAAGCGCCATGGGCCAGGGGAGATAAAGAGGGTTGACTAATATTTTGATTTTATTATACACTCTTGTAAAATACTATATAATTTTTTTAGTAAACACACCTCTTGTTGCAACTAATGGCCAACGCACACATGATATCTAGCGGCAGCCCTCCTCTACCTCCCATAAATATGGCCTCCCATTTTGTGTTGAAATCACCGAATCTGTAACATAGAATTACTTCTGGGTGGCGAGAGAGAGAGAGAGAGAGAGAGAGAGAGAGAGAGAGAGATGGGTAGTTATATCGAAGAAAACTCTGCTTCTCCAGTCAAACTGCCAACGATAAAGTTCACCAAACTATTCATCAATGGAGAATTTGTAGATTCAGTTTCAGGTATGTTTCTGTACCTCTCTATCTTTCCCAATCGTACTGAATCAGTCCTACGCGCACACACGAGTATTTCTTGCCTGATTCATTCACCTAACCTTTTCACCAGTAGCATTTATGATGGAATTTTCGTCGTGTCGTCTTTCCAAAATCAACATCTTCGCTATAGGCCTTCTCTTTCTTTATGTTTTATCATGAACAACAAGCTAATTAATATACCTGTTCATCGTCCCTGTCTTTGGCACCCCATCGAGCACGATCGATTCGGTGTTAGCTTATGTTGTTTGTCTATCTAAGGTGATTTTAGCTATGAAAAAAGATGTCTCGAAATGAAAATCACAGTTTTTCTCACCATAGACTCTCTCAAGGAAAGAAAAAATCCGATCGAAAAATGAAACAATTTTCTTCACTCTATCACTACAAAACGGCAGCAGCTGGAAAATATTATCGTCATTTCATTTACTGATTCCATCTGGGCTAAATGTTACTGTCAGTTTCTTTGTAGAACAGCTATCTGTGTCTGTACAATGTAACTTACCTGAGAACAGTATCTTATTTGACGAATTTTTTAATTTTTATTTTGTACTTGAAATTTTTTTATTAAAAAGGAGGAAATATCTATTTTATAAAATATTTGTTAAATAAAAGTCATGAATCATGGTGCGAATAAATTTTACATAATGCGACTCATGATGGCCTGCACAATAATCATATAATATAAAAGGGGCAACAAGAACTTATTAAAAAAATATGGATTGCTTGTCAGTTTGTGTATAGTTGCTCTAATATTTTTTGGTCGAATAATTGATTTAACAATGCATGATATTTTATAATATAAACTTTCGTGTTCACTAGTGACGCGCAGTGAATAAGACAGCTTATATTATAAAGTACAATTAGCACCGGTAAGAATATTTTATTTTCTAATTTTTCAAAATTATCTTAACCTTGATCGACTACGTTTCTGGTGGTGAAAAGGTATTTTTTTTTAATTTAAATACAATTTTCCAGGTAAAACTTTCGAGACGATCGACCCAAGAACAGGAGAGGTTATAGCTAGAGTTGCAGAAGGAGATAAAGAGGACGTGGATTTGGCTGTGAAGGCTGCCCGCCAGGCATTTGATGACGGTCCCTGGCCTCGCATGTCTGGTGCTGTACGTAATCCTATCTAACACTCCTCTTTTTTTTTTCTTTTTTCTTTTTATCTAAGCTATACATTAAAAATAAAAAAACTAAACGTTTTAAAAAATTATTAAATAAAAAATATACTATTCTAATTCGCCGTATAATTTATTCTAGCCCCTGCGGTAAGAAATTGATTGCGTGATTCGCAGTGCTTTGAGAAATTAGTGTAGAAGTAGCTGTGCCCTCCAAGCTAGTATATTGACGAATACGCTACAGTTTTCAACTCATGACATAACACGCATTTCTAAGTCATAATCTGCAGTAAGATTATACAATTCAATTTCAGGTTAGTTTATGAATCTTGAGCTTTAGACCGGACTAGTCCGGTCAGGACAATAAAGTATATCTTTATTATTCATTGAATAATATAGTATAGTTCATTTATGCAAAGCAGCTCTGTCATACTTTTTATCTCTTTGCGTTTCAAACGCAAAAATATCCATAACAATGAATTATGTTTTTTTTTTTACCAAACAGATTACATCTGTGTATTAAACAAAATACATACGCAATCTCATTACCAAACAATCTTGATAAAAATATATTTAATTAATTCCTTGATGAAAATATATTCATGTTAGTTTATGTATATGATGATAATGATGATGATGATGATGATAATGATGATGATGATGATTGAGACTAAATTAATTTCTAAGTTTAAAAATATATTTTGCAGATTGGTCTAATGTATTTAAAAGACTTAATAAATCCGCTTCCAAAATCCTAATCCTAATATATTTAACGGTGCATTATACTCTTGAATCCACCTACCCTAGCTACATGTAATTAAATAAATACCCTAGCTAGCTAAGAATTAATTATCAATATACACAAAATTAATGAGTAGCTTTACATGCATGAACTTCAATGGCAAAATACCTATCTAAGATTTGACTTCTAGCTGGTGGTGACTGCTGAGATGATGCTGAAGTTGACATTATCTCTGTCCATTAATGTTTGTTGCATTCCACTTCTCATCAAGGATAATAATAATAATAATAATAATAATAATAATAATAATAAAGATTTGTTGTTTAACTACCACAAGAGAAATTAAAAAAAATATTGTTACTTTAACTAGAAATTCTCATGTTCAAGTTCTTAAAACGGTGATGTCTGACTTAGTAATAGGAGAGGATCACAAGTAAGAAAGCTTTCGTTCGATCCCATTCTAGCCACAGAAACCATGATCTTGATGTTAATAAGTTTTTTATTTTAAAAGAAAGTTTGATTGAGGTAGTTTGATCCTTTAATCATATCTAAAAAGTAAATTGAGTTTCGAAAGTTTATTTTGATTTGATTATAAGTTTTTAGACTATTTAAAATGTATTTATCGTTAGAAATCAAGTTAAGGAGGTTTGTGGGATATTTGTTTGGTGTTCGTAGGCAGAAATATGTCAAAAATTTGTTTTTCAATCTAAAAACTCAGCTCTTGACTTTTCAATAACTAAAGTTGACCAGAAATTATTCCAGCGAACAACGTATGATTCATTTAATTAAAAAAAAAACATGCACCCCGGTTGGCTAAGTCCAAGAACACGTGGCCTTACATTACAGGTTATAGAATATAAACTTAAAAAAAAATGATCTTTAATGTAATGTGATTGGAATTAAAACCAGGTTATAAACTAAAAAGTTTTTTAAAAGGATAGATTGCAGATGAAGTGGAGCGCTATAAAGCAGAGGTTTATTTGGAAATTTACAGCTTCGACATTCAAAATATGAGGCAAATGGATATAACACGCATTTCTAAGTCATAATCTGCAGTAAGATTATACAATTCAATCAATTTTTAGAGACTTATTTAATAATTTAAGGTTTATATTTTTTTTTTATGGAGATTGTGCTAACCCTCACACCTACATAATAAATAGCTTCCTTCTATTGGAGAACAATAATAATCAAATAAATTATAAAATCATTAAAACTCAAATTTAACTAGTTAAGTAAGTTATATATATATATATATATATATATATATATATATATATAGATGAGTAATAAAATCTAAGATTTTTAGAAATAATATTAATATGTTAAATAATTAATTATTTTTTTAGTTTAAAATAATTTGATTTGTATCTGGATGAATGGAAATAGCAAGTGATAACTAGCAAACCAAAGTTGCCACCAGTGTTTGGCATTGTAGTTGGAAAGTATTTTTGAAAAATTTTGAATTATTTTTTAATTAATATATTTTTAATGTTTTCAGATTATTTTAATGTGCTGATATCAAAAATAATTTAAAAAAAATAAAAAAAATATTATTTTAATATATTTTAAAATAAAAAAAACCGCTACAATAACTTCTAAGATTACCGCTATTGGAGTTTTTAAAAGGTTTTAGCCGTTAATTTGTTTTTATTTGAAAGATCTTTTTGTTGCATGTTGATTGGTACGTACGCACACACGTAGTCCAATATATGTTAATTTGTTTTTATTTGAAACATCTTTTTCTTGCATGCTGATTGATACGTCCGCACACACGTAGTCCAATATGTGGTGTTGGCTAATGACACGTGGCTAATGTCAAACATGAAAATGAGGTGACACGATGAGCCACGACTCTACTCTTACTAGCGCAGCGTATATAGGTTGTCCAAGGACCGACACACTTGCAGATGATGATCTTGTTTGTACTCTAATTTTTTAATGTTCACTAATCTAGTTTAAAATAAAGCATTAAAAAAGTGGTTGGCATTTTAAAAATTAATTATTTTTTCAGATAAAAAGTGATTTTTATAAACATGAAAAAATATATATAATTCTATTATCTTAAATAGTTAATTTAATAATTGTATACCCAGATTTATTATCTCAAGTAATTAAATTCTAAATTACTTGAGATAATGAGTCTGGGTATACAATCATTAAATTAACTATTTAAGATAATACGAATTATATATATATATATATATATATATATATATATATAATTGGTTTTTATAAAAAACTAATTAGAGATAACTCAGTTTTTTAATATTTTTAGCACAATATAATAATTAAATTATGTTTAGAAATAAAAAAATTTAAATTAATATCTATGAACTTTTTGAATTTTTATTTTTTAAACAAATAATATAACTAAATTATTTTTAGAAACAAAAATCTTTGAAATGATATTTAGAGATTTTTTTTATATTTTAATTTTAAATTTTTAGTTATAATTCAGTTAACTAAAAAATAATTTAAAATTTTAATAAATATAAAATATTATTTAAAAGTTAAAAAAATGTTGCACTTGCTAGCGTACAAGGCAAAGATTGTTGTTATTTGTATATAAGTTTTATTTTATTATCTTATTTTTTCAAACATTGATTGTCCATTGTTAATGTTATTTTGGAGAGAGAAAGATGTGAGAGAGTGTGTGGTTAATTTGTTGTTTCCATTACTTCTCTCTTAATCATTTCATCTTCTTTTTTTGAATTTTTTGGTTCACCGATGATATAAAGTATAGGGGAAAGTGAAAACACCATCAATTTATATAAGAGTTTTTTTTAAAAAAAAAAATTATCTCTAATTAAATTATTTTTAGCAGTTCTATTTAAAAAAAGTAACATTATGATAATTTTTAAAACTTTTTTTAATGATATTTGTGTATTTTTCAAATAAAAGATTTATTTATTTCTTGAGAAATTAATTTGTTTCTTAAACAAATTTCTCAATTTAAATATTTGTCTTTAACAGTATTTTTAATTCAAATGATTTTATTGTCAATATAAAATAATAGTTCATTACTAAATAATTTGATGGGTTTAATCTCAATAATAGTAAACGAACAAGCTATATAATTTGCTTATTTTATAACCATTTGAAATTTTAAATTGAATCTTATACATTCATGCTGACCTTTTTCATGGACAGATTTTAGATTCATTTATCAATTCTTCGTAACAATTTTGTTTGTTATATTCAATTTTTTTTTATAAAAATAAAAAAGCTACTTTGTTACTACTAAATATTAATAAAAAAATAAAAATAAAATAAAATAAATAATACAAAAAAGCTAAAACAAGAAGACTGTTCATGTTACTATTCATAAAATCTTAGAAGACTATTCATGTCACTATCGTGTTGTGTATGCTCTCAGTGTATATATGATGTGCCATAACTTATTTTTACATTACATTAAATATCATAATTGCAAAATAAAATTTCAAGATATAGTTAAAAAGTTATTGAAAGAACAATCACCAACACTAATAAAGAAAGAGTTTTTTTTTTTTTTTTCATTTGTACTATTCAAGAGGCATGTTTTTCTACACTTTGATCCCTATAGTTTTCATACTTTTTATATCAACCATGAAACTTTATTTACATTACATTTTAGTTCTTTATAGTTGAGAGAGGTGAGAGTAAACTCAAGGGAAAAGAGAGGAAAGAAAAAGCTTTCGTTCGACCTCATTCTAGCCGCAAAAACCATGATCTTGATGTTAATGAGTTTTTTTAAAATAAAAAAGTTCAATTGAAGTAGTTTGATCCTTTAATTATAGCCAAAAAATAGATTGAGCTTCGAAATTATGTATCATCCATTTAATTAAAAACAAAACATGCACTCAAGCTTGGCTCAAGTCCAAGAGCGCCTTACATTACAGGTTATAGAATATAAACTTAAAAAAAAATGATCTTTAATGTAATGTGATTGGAATTAAAACCAGGTTATAAACTAAAAAGTTTTTAAAATGGATAGATTGCAGATGAAGTGGAACGCTATAAAGCAGAGGTTTATCTGGAAATTTACATTTAGGACATTCAAAATATGAGGCATATGGATTAGTAACAAATAAACAAGAACGCATATATTTATACACAACAATTCTGTTTATGGGTTAGTGCGATGCTAACAGGAAGGATGATCTTGTTTTGTTCTTGAAATGTGACCTGCAGGAAAGAGGAAGGATTATGATGAAATACGCAGACTTAATTGATGAGCATATAGAAGAGTTAGCTGCGCTGGACGCTATTGATGCTGGGAAGTTGTTTAGCGGGGGCAAAGCTGTTGACATTCCGAATGTAGCACGTCTACTACGTTATTATGCAGGTGCAGCTGATAAAATTCATGGGGAAGTATTGAAAATGTCACGCGAGCTTCATGGATACACGCTGCGTGAACCCATTGGTGTTTCAGGGCATATCATTCCCTGGAACTTCCCTAGCTCCATGTTCTTCATGATGTCAGCCCCAGCCTTAGCTGCCGGGTGCACCATGATTGTAAAACCAGCCGAGCAAACACCTCTTTCGGCTCTATTTTATGGTCATCTAGCCAAGCAGGTAAGCTTGGCAAGTCGTTATTGTCTTTTGATGCAGAACTGTAATATTCCTCACCGGCTCTCTTGTATCTCTGTAATAAGCGAAATTGATTCTGCAGTGCCCTCATTAAAGTTCTTGGATTAATTTGCTTACGTTTATTTTATTTGATAATCAATCAGGCAGGAATGCCTGATGGAGTGATCAATGTAATAACGGGATATGGACCAACGGCTGGTGCTGCCATTGCATCTCATATGGACGTTGACAAGGTGATGTCTAGCTAGCTAGTTTGGTCACTTGATATTATTTTTTGTTTGATTTTCAAGAAACTGGAAAGGATTTTAATTATTCCGTACGAGCTATATGTTGAACCTTGTATCTGTGCCCTGGTCTTTTCAGGTATGTTTTACAGGGTCTACCGAAGTTGGACGGAAAATAATGCAGGCTGCAGCAACAAGCAACTTGAAACAAGTTTCACTTGAATTAGGAGGCAAATCACCTCTCCTAATTTTTGATGATGCTGATGTAGATAAAGCTGCAGATCTTGCTCTCCTTGGCATCCTGTATAACAAGGCAAACATGTTTCCCTTGTGTGCATATTTCTACATTTCTACTCAATGATGAATTCAGATTAAAATGCAGGGTACTAACCTTTTTGCTTGGAGAGTGATAATCAACTTCCTTGCATTCATATTTCCAGGGAGAAATTTGCGTCGCGAGTTCCCGTGTTTTTGTTCAGGAAGGGATTTATGATGAATTTGTAAAGAAGTTGAAGGAGAAGGCAAAAGATTGGGTAGTTGGGGATCCTTTTGATCCAAGGTCTCGCCTAGGTCCACAGGTAGGGAATGATCATGGATCGATGCATGAGTTTCTTTTTTTTGAGAATATTTAAAAAGCTCGCAAGTCCCTACTTCCCAGACGCAGGCACAAATTCGTATGATACGTACTCTATGAACCCACCATCTGTAATGTGTGTTTCATAATTATGTTCAGGTTGATAAGCAGCAGTTTGATAAAATTCTTTCGTACATCGAGCATGGAAAACGAGAAGGGGCCTCTTTGTTAACAGGTGGTAAACCTGTAGGCAAGAAGGGATATTTCATTGAGCCTACAGTTTTCACAGATGTTAAGGTAAACTTCCTGAAGTTCAATGGGTCCTTGTGATCATACATTCTTATGAACCTTCGTTTTACTAATTCTTAGCGACAAATTGCTCAGGAGGACATGATGATAGCAACAGATGAGATTTTTGGACCGGTAATGTCACTCATGAAGTTCAAGTAAGTACATTACTCGGACATTAATTTCTGCTTTCCCATGAATTAGGAAGGCAAATCCATGAAGCACTTGCTGGTAAATAAATAACTATTTCACCAGCCTTTCCTTGTTTGAGAAACAACTAAATATAAACAAGCGTACAGGTGTGATTCACGAATGAATTGCGCATCAGCTTTCAAGCAACGGCAATTTTCGACAGAATCGTCAAGAACATGCTCTTGACATCTGTTTTGTCAACACGAACGTTGTCATATTGGAAAATCTTTTCTCGTGTCTTTTTTGCAGGACAATTGACGAGGCAATTAAGAAGGCAAACAACACAAAATATGGCCTTGCAGCTGGTATTGTTACCAAGAACTTGGATGTAGCTAATACTGTGTCGAGATCCATCCGCGCAGGCACCATTTGGATCAACTGCTACTTCGCGTTTGATAACGACTGCTCGTATGGAGGATACAAGATGAGTGGATTTGGAAGGCATCTTGGAATGGAAGCCCTTCATAAGTTCCTTCAGGTCAAGTCTGTTGTTACCCCCATATACAACTCCCCTTGGCTATGAATAAGATGAACGGGTGGTTCCGGTCAAGCTTCATCGGAGGAGCTACTCATGTGTCGTGTTTTCCTTCTCTTTCTAAATGAATAACCAAATAATATTAGTTCGGAAGGTTTCCTTCAGCGACTTCCAAACTGTGTAATAACCATTTTCTGATAACATGCTTGGTCAACTCAGTAGTTCCTCATTTTCTAATAGCGTCAACGACTCTTTCTATCTATTTAAATCCATTTTGCCTCCGTTTTTTATATTTTTAGTATTTTTAAAAAAAAAAAAAACTCAAAAACTTACTTTCAATGTGTTTGGTTTTTAACGGCGTTCATTATAAAATTATTAATTAATTTTTTAAAAAACAACTAACTTCTAATTAAAAAAAAATCGAACTTTAACATTGCTAATAAATTTCTGATTTTTATTTTCTAAAAAAAAAAATTTGGTTGAGTCAGTCTAGACAAAAACATGAGCTAATCATGATTCATGTTATATACTTTTTAAATAAGCGATCGATTGCGTAATGAGTTTGTTACGGTAAAAATCCAAAATACAAAATTTTTATTTATCAAAATTAATGGTTGAAAGATTATTATAATTCTAAATTGGAAAAGTAATATTAAATATAAAATTAACATAAAATAAAAATAGAATTCTAAACTTATTGCTAATTAATTTACGGTTAACAAATTATAAAATAAAAAACTTCACAATTAAATAAATATTACAATAAAAATATGCAAAAATCATATATATAGAAAACTTTATGTATTAATTGTGAGAAAAAAATTGTAAAAACAAAATGAAAATGAAAAACAATATGAGTGAATGTCTCCAATAATTAATATGCACCATATTTTATTGCAAGCTTCTTCATCACCGTTGATTTATATATAAGAAGGATTCTCAGGGAAAACGTTGGAAACCATAGACCCCAGAACAGGATATGCCACAGCGAGAATTGCGGGAGGAGATAAAGAGGATGTTGATTTAGCTGTGAAGGCTGCCGTCATGCTTTTGAAAGCGGCTCGAGGCCCCGGTTGCCCGGAGCGGTATGCGCTTAATTATATCTTTCTCTAATAAGCGAGCATGCTCAAGTGCATGTATACTCTGGGGTGTAGAAAAAACTTAATTTTTATTTTTAAAAAATTATTTTTTACCGATAATTATTTGGACCGTATCTCTAAAGCGAGGGTTAATTAGAATGTCACTAGCCTTGATACTCGTGTCTGGACAATTTTACTAGCTTTTATAAGTGTGTTTTTTTTTAAAAAAAAACATTTGTGGCTTGGTCATAAATTCGAATGGGTCGAATAAGTTGATTTTATTTTAATTAAAAAAAAAAACGACAATAAATAGACCATATTGTTTTTTTTTAAATAATCAAGATAACCTGAAATTCTTTTTTAAATAAACAAACAAATTATGTAACTTAATTTACAACCCATTAAATACATAAAGAAATAACTCGACTTAGTGCTGAGATAGTCGACCTGGGGATAAAATAAATGTTCTTGAGCAGTTGTTGTTAACCTTCACATGTACATGCGGTCTACCTCGTCGCCTACCTTGTTCCAACAAAGATCCTCCTCCTCTTTCTCCTCCTACATCTTCTATCCATTAGAGAAATTGTGTTCAACAATATTTTTAAATTAATAATAAAATTTTGGTTTTTTTCTTTTTAATTTTTTTCCTGGTTTTTTTATTTTTATATTTTTCAAAAAATATTGAATACAATAATGACGGAATTACCGACGGACTTTAAATCATAGACGGAATGAATGATGAAATAAGTCCCTCGAGAAGTTTCAAAGAGTTGGAAAAAAATTACAGGATTTTATCACTAATAACTACAAATGAAATTACTAATGGACTAAATCCCACAAAAAGTTCTAGAGAGTTTGAGAAAAATTACAGGACTTGCCACTATTAGATGTAAATCTTTAATGGTTTAATTCTATCTTTAATATGCATAACAACAATATGTTTTTTGACGATTAGTTATCGTTCGTGATTTCATCGATATATGTTTTTCCGACATAATCAATGTTTAAAGGCTGACAGAATATTTCATTTGTGTTATGCAATATTCTAGTAGTGCAAACTCACAACCTGAGTCATTAAACCTAAAGCACTTTACCTGAAAAAATTATAAAGCTCAATTTCTAGTCAATCAAATATTGAATGATAAATTTAAAAACATATTTCAATTATACAAAAAGATTAAAAAATAGCAATTAAAAGAATAAGAATCAAAATTTAAATACAAAATAAATTTTATATTTGATTGAAAGGTGTAATTAAAATGAAAAATCAATTTAGCAAAAAGACCCAAAAAATAAAAATAAAATGAGAATCAAAATTGACATAAAAATAAAAATATTTTTTGATTGAATGGTGAAATTGAAAAGAAAAATAACTTTAACAAAAAAAAAAGAATGAGGATAAATTTGGTAAAAATAATATACCATAAATTTGGATTGAATGATGAAATTGAAAACAAATAAAACTTTTACAAATGATCAAGAACAAATTAGAAATAAAAACAATGCAGACCAAATTGAAAAACATAATACCATAAATTTGGATTGAATGATGAAATTCAAAACCAATAAAACTTTTACAAAAGGGCAAAAACTTTTATTAATTGAAATATGTTTTATGTTTAAATCAAAAGTATAGGGACCACCTTGGAAAATATAATGTATGTCAAATTGGAATTGATGGATGAAATTGAAAATAAATAAAACTTTTATTAAATGGTCATTAACAAAAATTAAAAATCAAAAGAATAAGAGCTAAAGTTGAAACATTAACAACAAAGAGGACCAACCTGTAATATTCAATGGAGGAGAGAGAGAAAAAGGTTCACTGACAACAAACTGCTCAATTGTCGCTGACATATGCTACCCCATGAGCAAAAAGACACTGTAACGCTTTCAACGACATAATGGAAAGGCATTTTTGGCCACCAGAAAGTGTCGTAGGGTCTGCCCAAAGTGTGGGGGCATCTCCAACGCACCATCATCTTTTTCAATTGAATTAATAATTAAACCCTGCTAAAATACCAAAATGTCATTAATGAACCTGGTAGTAAAAAAAAAACAGAGTGAAAAACACAAAAGACCTTAGCATGCATGGTTTAAAATTTGTATCCCAAAGGTAAATTTGTCATTTTACAATATTTAAAAAAATTGAAAAGACATTACTACTCTTGTTTGCTAGTTTGATGAATTTTGATTTGAAAAGATATTACATCATTTTATTGTGTTTTAAAAAATAAAAATAAAAACACATACCCTCAATCAATCTTTTTATGACTAAGGGAACATGCAAAAGACCTAAATACCCCTACAAATAAGGCACTTGTTTTTTGTTAGTACGAGCAATGATATTATTACACTGTTTTAGTGAATAATGTCAATGAATATGTATCTATAACATTTTTCAAACCACAATTAGCTTTGATAATACACACAGACACACACGCACACATTAAAATTTTAACCTACCAAAATAAAGGAATTCACTACAAGAAAATCGGCGAAAACCAACAAAATCACCGACTGAATTTTTTCATCGGTAAACATTACCGACAAAAATAATTTCATCTCTAATTTTATCGGTATATACCGACCGTATTGCCGACGGATTATATAGATTTTTGAAAAGTTGCAATGGTGTGATGACGTGGATTTTTTTCAGATGATTTTACCAACGGAATGACCGAGGGATTCAATCTGGGATCTCCGTACAGTGACGTGGCACAGTCATCGGCAAACTTACCGACGGGACGTGTCCGTCAGTGATTCCATCGGTAAAAGCCGATATATACCTACTATGCCGACTCTCTCTTCCTCTATTTCTCATTCTTCTTCCCCTTCTTCTTCCCCATCCCAACTCTCCCCTCCCAAACTGCAGCCAACCACCCATCCCAACTCTCCCCCTCTTCTCAACACAAGCACTCAAGTTTCTTATACTTTTGTATGTGGTCACAACATCTGTTCTCCGAGCAATTTATATTGGATTTTATCATTTTTTATAAGTGAATCTATCCTTTTTAGTTTTAACATTTAAATGTCAATTTTATTATTTTTTATTATTTTTTTAGTATATGTATTTTATTAACGTATGTACTTATTTGATTGTTATTTGTCAAAGAAACTTGTAGTATGAATGTATAATTTTGTAGTTGTTATAATTTGTTTTAGATTTTGTTAAATTGTATTTGTTTGTAAATTGTTGAAACTTTGTTTGAATTTCACCAAATTAGATGTGTTGTAATGAAATAAATAATAGCTTGTTTAGCGGGTCCGTTTTAATTTTTATAAATTCTATTGTGGAGTATTGATTTCCGTTAATTTATATATGTATAAATTTGTATGGACGTTGATAATTGATAATTGATAATGAATATTTAACATAAGTTTTTTTTTTAGTTTGTTGGATAATGTCAGGGCAAACCAATATTTTTGCAAATTTATTTACGTAACATAGTTAATTAATGTTGGATGATCGTCCATGGATGTATCAGGACTCACCCCAAGGATTGCGGAGGATAGATTATTGTAACGGGGTTCAGGGTTTTATTAATTTCGCAATATCTATTCCGAGGAATTTTACTGATGGCGGTATTAGATGTCCATGCAGGAAGTGTAAAAATAAAAAGTTTTTGCATCAAGATGTTGTAACGATGCATCTTCTAACCAAAGGGTTCATGGAGGATTACCTGTATTGGTATGCATACGGAGAACTATTTGTTTCTAATGAGAGCATGTAGAAAGGGTGGTTGGGTCAACTTCTAGTGCTAGCAACGTGCATGAAGTTGTAAATGACAACAGTAATCCTTACATGAATATGGTTATGGATGCAATGAGAATGAATGAAGGTAATGTTAGTGAATGTCCAATCATAGAAGAAGAACCTAGCTAATACAGATGTATCAAGGTTTTTTAATCTGTTAAAAGATTCTGACGAACTATTATGGGATGGCTGCACAAACCGCAGTAAATTATCGGCTGTAGCACAAGTGTTCACCATCAAGTCAGATTACGGGTTGAGTGAGGCCGGTTATGACAAGATTATCGAATGAGCGATAAGCATTTTACCTGAAGGGAACAGGCTGAAAAGGAACTTATATGCTGCAAAGTCCATGATGAAACCCCTCGGTTTAGGATACCAGAAAATTGACATGTGCCCTACCTTGCTCATGTTATACTACCTTGAAAATGTTGAGCTGACCGAGTGCATGACATGTGGGCATTCCCGTTACAAACCCAGAACTGGCAGGGGAAAGACTGTCGTGGCATATAAAAAATGTAGATACTTTCCAATCACACCTAGACTGCAGAGGTTATTCATGCCACCAAGGACTGTTGAGCACATGACATGGCACCAATCACATCATGCGGTTGATGGAGTGATGGTGCATCCTTCTGACGGCGAAGCATGGAAACACTTTAATAGTGTGCATCCTCACTTTTCAGCTCTTGGGTTGTGTACAGACGAATTCAACTCATTCGGATCATTTGTTGCTTCTTATTCTTGTTGGTCAGTCATATTGACAGTTTATAACTTGCCACTGGGGATGTGTATGAGGCCGGAGTTTATGTTTTTATCTATGGTCATACCAGGTCCGAGCAGTCCGAGGCTGAATATAAATGTTTGTCTTCGACCGTTGATTGATGAGTTGATGCAGTTGTGATCCTCTAAAGCTTTGACTTATGATATCTAGAGGAAACATAATTTTGTTATGAGAGCGGCTTTGATGTGGACTATCAATGATTTCACAGCTTATGGAATGGTTTCTGGTTGGAGCACGCATGGAAAACTAGCATGTCTATACTGTATGGAAAACAACAAGGCATTCACGCTAACAAACAGGGGTAAAGCTTCTTTTTTTACTGTCACCGTCGTTTCTTGCCACCGAATCACAGGTACAGAAAGAACATAAAGGATTTTTTTGTTGGCAGAGTTAAAAAGGATGTTGCACCCCTGCGTCTTTCTAGTGAAGAATTGCATGATGTTGTATCAGAGTACGATGATATTTGTTTGATCTCCAATCAGGTAAGCAGAAGTTTCCTATTTTGGTTTGACCCATAATTAGGTAAAGCGAAGTATCTTTTGGGAGCTTCCTTATTGGAAGACTAATATTCTCGCCATAACCTTGATGTCATGCATATTGAAAAGAACATGTTTGATAACATTTTCAACACCGTCATGGATGTAAAGAGGAAGACAAATGATAAAATCAAGGCTAGATTGGATTTAGCGTTGTTCTATAACCGTAAAAATATGGAGTTGGTTTGTGATGGGTCACGGGTCGCAAAACCAAGAGCAAGCTTCGTATTAGAGAAAAACGCACAACTATTATTCCACAAATGGCTTAAGAGTCTGCGTTTTCCCGATGGACATGCCTCGAACATATCAAGGCTGGCTATAATTGGTATTTTATCAATGGATATGTCTTTCATACTGAAGAATACGGGCATGGAAGAAAGATATGCAACAACGGTGTTTGTATTAAGGGATCAACTTCTAGTGAGCTTGAAGTTGACTACTATGGTAGATTAGAAGAGGTCATCGAACTGTAATATCATAGCGAGCCGAATAAAGTGTTTTTATTCAAATGCTATTAGTATGACACAACTAACAGAGGAATCAGAGTAGATCCTCACTATGGTCTCGTTGAAATCAACTCAAAAGCTAGACTCCACAACGTAAACGATGTCTTTGTTTTCGCAAAGCAATGCCAACAAGTTTATTACACATACACCCCTTCCTTTAGAAAGGACCGATCAAGAGTTGATTGGTTATCCATTTTAAAAACCAAACCTAGGGGTCGTGTCGAGGTTGTTCAAGATGAGAACGAAGACACAAGTGTGATAGATGAAGTCTTTCAAGCTAGTGAGTTGGTTGAACCATACCGAGTTACTCCTTCGATTGACTTAGAAGAAAATTTAAATTTTCATGTTTTCGATGATAGTCTTGTTGATGTTGACGTAGAGGAGTTGAATGCTATTTTGAACTCCAATGGACTAGAGAATGTTGAGGAAGAAGATGACAACCACATTGAAGAGTGCAATGAAGCTGATAACAATTCAATTGAGGATGAAGATGAAAATTTTGACTAAATATGTTGTCAAGCCTTTTTTATATATAATGTAATATTATGGATGATATTTTGGAACATGAAATATTAATTTTATAATTGTTTGCTCTTGTTATTGTGTTGTGCGTGCTGTAAGTTTGCAATTTAATTGTTTATGCAGGAGGATAGACAGGTAATATAAACAAAACATGCAAAAGCTTGACACAAACACCGACGGATAAACCAATGGATTTTCTCCCGTCGGTATTTTACCGAGAGTTGAAAAAAATTGCAGCATTTTGCCACAATCACCGACAGCTATACCGAAAGAATATGTCCCGTCGGTATTTTACTGAGAGTTGCAAAAAAATTACAGCCCCTGCCATAATCACTGACGCGTTTACCGACGAAATCACCAACGGATGGTGCACATTCCAATGCGTGCGACTGTCAGACTGCCTGGTCGGTCGGCACAGTTACCGACGGACGCGGCCAATCCAATACGCCCATGCTCTAACACCTTTTTACCGACGGATGTGCCGATGGACTTCGAAAAATCTGGAGAGATTTTCAAAATTTTAGTGCAAAATTCAAAAAAATACCGACGAAGTTTAATGCCACCGCCCAAAAAATTATTATTTTATAGTCCGTCGGTAAAATTGTAGCATAAAACCGACCCCCCCTCTCATTCATCTTCTCTTCTCCTCCTGCAAATCCTTTGCGTTTGTCATTGTATTTTTATTGTTTTGATTGTAGTTTTAATCATATTAAAAGGTATGATTCTCCTTTCTTTATATTTGTATTTTTTTACTTTTTTTATTTTAATTATGATTATTTTTGTGGTGCTCTTTGTTTTGTGTATTGTTTGTAGATAAAATCTTGAAATCAAATCAACACACTATTAAGGTAAACATTTTTCATTCCTAAAGTCTTTAGTTTTTTCTTTTTATTTGTTTAATTTATTTTCTTGTTTGTATTGCCATAATAATTGAAAATTTTGTTAAATTTGAATTGTTATTGTTGAATTTACCTTTAAAATGTTAATTGAAATATAGAATTAAATTTAATTAGTTTATCTTAATTTTATTATATTATTGTTTGTTATGTTTTTTATTTTTTCGATTAATTTTAATTGTTATTTATGAATTTGTATAGATGTTAGTTGAAAATATATAGATGTTAGGTTGTATAGAGTTGATTTTGCAATATTTGTGTAATTATTCGTATACATTTGTGTAGATGTGTAGAATGAAAATTGGCTTGTGGATATTATCAATATTTGTAGGTATGAAAACTGTGGGTAGTCTGTAATATAGGAGAGGTGGTGATGAATTTTTTTTTAAATAATTGAATTTAATTATTTAATTATTCGTATAAATTTGTAGAATGAAAATTTAATTATTTTATTGTTTGTATTGTAATAATTATTTGAAAATTTAGTCTCTTTTAATTGTTATTGCTGAATTTTCCATGGAAATGGTAATTGGGAAGGATGGGTGATGATATATGTGCAGTTCTTTTTTGGCCGTACGGTATCGGGAATAACCAGCCTCCTCCTCCAGCTCTGCCGTTAATCTAGTTTAATTTTGTTTCTGAAACACATTAAATTTGTAATGAATATTTGGATGAATATTATTTAACATTATTTTTATATTTTTAATGTTTAATACAATTTTATTTGGTTAATTAGTTTTTTTACTATTAATAAATGATTTTTAAAAAAATATTTTAAATAAATACCGACGGCCTTACAGATGGAACCTAGCCGTCGGTATTTTACCGAGAGTTGTAAAAAAATTACCACCCATGCCACAATCACCGACGGATATATTCCGTCGGTGTTTACCGTTGATATTACCGATGAAATATTTACCACCCATGCCACAATTACCGACGGCCAGTCCGTCGGTGATTTACCGTTGGAAATACAAACGGAACACGTCCGTCGGTAAAGTTCTTGCGGGAAAATTTTTTTTCGCTCGCATCCCCTGTTTGTAAAACCGTTGGTGTTTGTTTTTTTTTCTGACAGAATCAGCGACGGACGGGGAAATTACCGACGATCAATATTCTGATAGACGGATTTTGTCGGTGAGGCCGTCGATAAAATTTTTACCGACGAGTTGTGTCTTATACCGACGGAATGAATCCGTCGGTAAAACTGTTTAATGGTGTAGTGATTTATCTCACTACCATATTGAAAACTATGATGATACGCACCATACATTATGAAAGGTTATTTGTATGATTAGGATTCCTACCAAATTAAGTTGGACAATACATCATGTTCTATATTTTTCTACGTAATTTTATTATGATTTAATTTCAAAATTACATCAAAAATATCTAATTAAAATTTTTTAATGATTTTTTACCTCACTTTTCACCGTTTAGCTTTTTTATTGAATTCCTCAATTACAAAATTTTAGTTACACATGATTTAATCTTTTAAGAAATCCTAAATATATAATGAACTGATGTAATTAGTTTGGTCTCTTGCTTCTTTGTTTTCCTTTTCTATTTTGCCTTCTTATAATCTCCCTTCTCTTTCAGCCTCCATCTTCTTGATGGTATTACTTTATATATAATTCTATCTATTACTATAATGTGTATATCTATACACACACACTAGTCAAGAACAAGTTTAATTTAGTGGCACTAAGTACAATCTCTAGCTAATCATACAAGGTTTATTAAAACTAACCTCGATGTTTGTGTAACACTTGATAAATGATATTGATGCAGATGAAAGTTAAATAGGACAAATGTAGAAATACATTAAAACACTAAAAAACACATGATGTTTAATAAGGGAAAAGGTTTCATATATCAATCTTGATTTCATAGTTTTATACTCTAAAAATAAAAATATATAATGGCTATCTCCTCGAGAGATTTACAAAATCTTTTAAATAAGCCTGAAAATCCTATCTGAAAAACATAAAAAAAATAAACAAAAAAAACCTAAATTACAATATAAAATCTGAAAAAACATAGGGAAAATAACAAAATAGACCTAAAGAGGAGCATCTAGGCCTGGAATCTAATTCTAGAAGATTCAATGATCCAATCAGCGGCTTTATCATTGTTTACAGAAAACTAATCATAGAATTACCTGAAAAAATTTAATTAAGCCCGATCAAATAGTGGATCTCCTGTTATCATGTATAGTCTTAGAGCGTGTTTGGTATTGCGGTTGCTGTTGTGGTTGTGGTTTGAAAAAAGTTGTTTTATAAAAAGTACTTTTAGTTGAGGTTGGTTTGAAAAAAATAGATGTTTGGTTAAAACTGTGGTTGAAATTGAGGTTGAACAAAAAGTAGTTTAATGTGTTTGGTTAAATTAATGCTTTTTAAATTGAGGTTATAAAATAATTAAAATATATATATATTAATATTGATGATTTTTAATTTAAATATTGTAGATTTAACTACTGCTATTACATCATGAAATAAATAATACTTATATCAAATATTTTTTATTGTTCCATTAAACTATCTACAATTTCATGACGTACGAAATCCATCCGGACTATAGTTTCTTTGGTTTCTTAAACGCGCAACAACATCAAATAAAATATCATCAGGAACAAAATTAGGATTGCGATCAAATTCTGTAAATGCTACGTCATCAAGCGATCTCCTTCTAATTTTTTTAAATAAAACACAATTAAAAATAAAATTAAAAATTGAAATTGATCCAGGGGCCAAATTAAAAAAAAAAAGAATTTTCTGTGAATAAGGGCCTGATTGCAAGATATCATAATTCCAGTGGCCAAATTGAAGAATGATCGCCTTAGCTCAAAACGGCGCTGTTTCAAAGCAAACTGTTCATCTCCTTCATCCCGATTCAGCGGAAACGACAGCAGATCATGGTAACATCCTTCT